>Ga0105045_10004132_pt1 | contig 12581 bp, 7 predicted proteins | sample MAT02_FD_78089 | JGI IMG/M metagenome (GOLD analysis project Ga0105045, IMG submission 78089) | Freshwater microbial communities from Lake Fryxell liftoff mats and glacier meltwater in Antarctica - MAT-02 (megahit assembly) | ecosystem: Environmental > Aquatic > Freshwater > Ice > Liftoff... | reverse complement strand
GTCCCAACCTTGCCCAATCCCTTCCGGGCGCAAAAATGAAGGAAGACCCCACGAAGGTACCTGAGGCGTCTTTTTCCATAACGGTATTATGCATGCCGATTAGGTAGAAAAAATCGGCATAGGGCATTTGCTGATAGGTCTCTTCCCCAAGATGGGAGCGAAGGAATCTGGAAAGGATGTTGGTCGTACCGCTGGAATAATAAAAAACGGATCCGGGCTCGTTCTTTAGGGGCTTGGAGGCAGCCACTTGGGCCGCGTCGGGTTTGAGAAAAAGCATGTTGGTAGCATCTGAAACCCCGCCGTATTCTTCGACCCAGTCCAGCCCGTTGGTTGCCTGTAGCATATGAGTCAGGGATATGCTGCTTCTCCCGTCCGTCCAACTGGGGTAGATTCCCGTTTGTTGTAGACTTAAGTTCCCTTTATCCACCTCCAGACCGATAAGCGAAGCCATTACGCTCTTTCCCATGGACCACGAAGTATGTTTGGTATGGATGTCATGATCATTGCCATAGGCTTCTGCAACCAGTTCGCCCTTATGGACGACTAGGATCATGTGGGTTAAATTGGATTTTTTGATTGAATCTTCAAACTCTAAATCAATCAATTTTTGTATTTTTTGATAGGATGGAAGCCTTTTGTTAGCTTCATTTATTTTGTTTCCAGATGGCCACGGGACGGTATCTTGATTCCATTCGGGTGCAATGGGTAGGAAAAACGGTTGGTTTCGAACCATGCTTTCATCCATTCCTGCCAAAAGCGTACAACCCTGTCCGGGTCTGAAGATGGCGATCCTTTTGGCGGATCCGAATACGGATCCGGTGACTTTGTTTCCAGGAATATCCACCTCAAAGGTTCCAAGATTTATAGGAAAAGCACCCAACTCTTGCCGATTTACCGAACTTTCTGTCCGTTCTGCCACAAAAACACAACTGCACATGATTTTTGCGCCGTAAGCACTTATCAGTGGAAAGGATTTCCAAGCATATTGAATCCCAAAACCCAAGCCTATGAGCAAACCAAAAAAGATAAAATAGACGAATCTTCGTTTCATTAAATTGGCATATTAATTAAAATGTTCATTTCGTTTCGTTACTACAAATCTACAACTATATCCCCCTTGGTTGCATCATTTATTTTTGGGAATAAATTTTTGCCAATTTTGAAATTAGCCTGCGGTACATTTCTGGCTTTTCTTTTTCGAGCGTAGATTTATTGTAAGCATACATCGCTTCTAGGTTTTCCCACGTTTTGCAAGGATATTTATAATCCCATTAGATGGTTCCATTGTCATCGGTGAAGTAATTCGGACGCTCTTTCGGGAAGGATTTTTTGAATTTTCCCGCCCGGCTGCATTGGGTGGGGTCATCCTGGTTTTTTCTGGAATCCAATAGAAAAAAGTACTGGTAGAGTATCCCCAGCCCTGAAATACTGGGGCCAGTCATGGCCCTTGGTTACAAACTTGATATGTTTTCCCATCTCAACACAATCCTCCAATCGTTCAAACATTTCTATGGGACCGTTTCCGGAAAACTTCCCGTTATAGCGGATCGATTTCTTCCGGCTTGGGATATCCGTTGGCGAAGAAATTAAAGCGTTCATAATCTGCTCTACATCAGGCCACTGCCATTTGACAGGCTATGTCTTCTTTGTTCCACCTCTCGGACAAAATCCCCAACATATCCAGTTCATCTGCATACCACAACAAATGAACGAGAGACTGTCTATGATCTGGATCTCCACCACCAATATCGATATCGGTAAATACAAATACTTTTGACTTTGCCACCAAGGAATTGGATCCTAAAAATAAACTGAAAATGAAAAGACAGGTAAAGACTTTCACCGAAGGTTGGGTTTAAGTTTCACTGATGAAAATGGAATATATTTACCTTTAGTCCAACTCGGCTTTAATAGGATTTTAAATGATTGTTTTTATGAATTTAATCGAACATCAAAGGGAAAATCATCAAGTGAAATCAACTTTACTTTTCCAAAGTCTCTGTGTCGACAGTTTAGGATATAATTATGTGACGTATGTATAATACAACTTGGTACTTTTAAAGCGATTGTTTTTCCTATTTTCACCCAATCTTCGCCAAGGTTTGCAAGAATGGAAGGAGCCGGATAAGCTAACCAGTTTTCAGGTAAATCTCTTATCTTGAATTCGGTAATAGAATCGTCAGGAATTTCTAGCGTTACTAGATCCAAATTTGGCACGAGCATGGGAGGTGTGTCGACAATCGTCTCTAAAAGTGCAATTGCTTTACTTTCCCCACTGTACAATACTGCTGTACCTTTTTTGTTCCATCTACCACCAAATAGGACAGCTCCTGTTCCGGAAAGATCATTGGCGAATTTTTTGCCCGTAATTCTGTAAACGATCATCCTTTACTGTATATTCCTTGTTCTTCTTTTATTTTAGAAACACCTTCGGGAATGTCAATAAGTTCTTGGGGTTGCATTCCCCCAAATGCCGTATTGGGTAGGTTTAGCCATGTAAAAAAGGATTCTTTGCTGCCAAAAACGTCAATACCTTCTAAAAATAAATCAGAAATTTCAAAGAGTTTCACGGACAAGTTTCTTTCCAAATTTTTATTGGCTTTTGTCCATCGATAGATAGAAGGCGCTGATACATTCAGCATAGGAGCAGTTGTATCCAAAGAAAGATTGAAATATTTTCCAAAATTTTTGATAACGTTAGCATTCAATCCGTTGGTGGCTATTTGAATAAAGTCATAATGACTCTCAATACTTGTGGTGAGATATTTTTTACCCAAAACTTCTCTCAATTCCTCAAAGTGTCCTGAAGTCAAATCCATCTTTCCCTTCATTTGATAATTTATTCTAGTGAAAGAACAAAAATAAATTTTTTTTGTTTAACGGAAATAAGAGAAAATCAGGGATTTTAAAGCGTTCTGGACTATCAAATCCAAATTCCAGGGAAGATAAAATTTAATTGATTTAAGGCTAATTTAAATCTTGCCTAGGGCTGGTTTTTCGAAAGGGTAAAGTGAAATTGACTTCCCGAATCGGGTATAGATGTAACCCAAATAGCACCTCCATGAGACTCCACTATCTTTTTACACGTGGCTAAGCCTAGTCCGGTGCCTTCAAATTTCTGCCGATTATTGAGGCGGTTATAAGGTTTGAACAAAAGATGAAGGTGATCCGGATGAATACCTATGCCGTTGTCCGCCACGGTAAACTGGTAATGCTGTTTATCTTCTGTTAATTGGATGGTAATTTCCGGCTGTTTACCTTCTGGGATAAATTTCAATGCATTGTTGATCAAGTTTAAAAATAGCCTATATATCGCATTCTTATCCCCAAATAGGGATATATCTGCGTTGGGAAGATGAATGTTGGCTTTGGTGGATCGAATGAGTAACTGAACGTCAGTGACCACATTACCCAAAACGTCATGAAGGCTAAATTCCTGAGAATCTTTGACTCCGGAAGCCGCTCTGGAATATTCCAAAATGTCTTTGATCATTTGTTGCATTCTTATGGATCCATCTGATGCAAATCGAAGGTATTTAAGACCTTTTTCATTCAAGTTTGCCGAATATTTCTTTTCAAGTAGCGAAGTAAAGCCGGAAATCATGCGAAGGGGTTCCAGCAGATCATGGGCTGTGATGGAGGCAAATTGCTCCAATTCATCATTACTTTTCTCCAGTAGTCTGTTCAATTCCTGCAATTGGCGCTCAGATTCCTTCGCTTCTGTAATATCAATGATAAAGGCCACAAAAGCAGGTTGGCCTTCGTACCACATTTTCTGCAAGTGAACTTCAACCGGATACGTGGACCCATCTTTTCGCTCATGATAATTTGTAAAGACCAGCTGTTCCTTTTGATCCAAAAGTAAGGGAGCTATATATGCTTTAAACTGATTTTCGGTAAATTCAGGTTTAATTTGATAAGGAGTAAGTATTTTTAATTCTTCCAGGGTATATCCCATATTCAACAAAGCACCTCTGTTGGCGTATAGAAATTTCAACTCAATGGTATCGAAAACATAAATTTCATTGAGGCTGTTCTCCAAGATACTTGCCATTTGGGACCTTATGGATACGGTTTTTAGCTGTTCTGTTTGGTCATTGATAAGGGCTAGCAGGCAATTTTCCCCTTCAAACCCAAGTTCGTGTACCAGCATCTCTCCCTGAATCAACTCCCCGTTTTTTTTGCGATGGACAATCGCTTCCAGTTTGGTTTCTTTACCGCTTCCCTTCAGACTTTGGATAAATTCAACGAATTGGTAAACTTCGTCCTCTCTAAGCAGCATGCCCATGCTCTTTCCCACTATTTCTTGCTTTTGGTAGCCATATTTGGTTAGCGTGGCTTTATTGGCTTCCAATATGTGAAGGGTTTCGATGTTCAGCAATATCTTAGGCACAGGACTACTTTCGAATAGCATCCGGTAATTTACCTCGGACTGTTTGGTTTGGATCTCAGCCTGCTTCCGTTCCGTGATTGTTCTGGCAAAAAATGCCGCACCCGTGATTTCCCCATTTTGATAGATGGGGTTGCCGTTTAATTCAATCCAAATTTCAGGCCCGATGTCCAACTTCTCTTGCCTGCAATACTCATCCGTAAAGGATTCCCCGGATAGGGCCCTTTTATAATAGGTTTTAAACTGCAGGTACATGTCTGGCGGAATTTTATCAGGATAGAGCACATGGGTTCCACTGCTGACAGGTACACCTGTCAAAATTTCCACTTTTTCTGAAAATGCCTTATTGAAAGCAATCAGGCGATATTCGGTATCTATGCTCCAAATATCATCTGAAGTGGTGTTGATCAGTGCTTCATGGTTGGCCTTGTCCAACGCTTCCATTTTCTCTATTTCCCTGAGATGCAAACTATTCTGCTGGGAGATGTAGTACTTTTGTTGCCAAACCATCAAATTCACCACTTGATCGGCCAGTAACCTAAGGCCGTTTACCTGCTCATCACTGAGGGTAGAAGGCTTATAATCCAACACACACAAGGATCCTATGATGTTTTCAGTGGGTGAAACAAGAGGGATAGTGGCGTAGAAAAGAAAGCCCTGTGATAGGACATAAGTATGATGAGCAAGTAGCGGTTCATTCCGTATATCCGCTATCACCATAGGAACTGCGGGGTTATTCTGTTCAATAACACCAAAGATGGAGGCTGGCGGAAGTTCTTTCCCTTCCAGCCCGTAACTTGATTTAACAAATTTTCTATTTTTGGCCGCTATTGAAATTAGGGCAACAGGAGTATTACCGATCTGGGCTGCCAATTGAGTAATGGAATCAAACTCCTTTTCCGGTTGCGTATCCTGAATGTCATAAAAATCCATAAAGTCCATTCTTTTCGTTTCCAATGTTATATTTATTGCTGTTTAATAATTCTTCAAATAGTTATTTCCAAAAATCACGCCAAATCCAAGCGGATAAAAATGACATATAGAACAAATACAGATAATAAACATAGATATTTTTGGTATGAGTAACCTAATCAGGTAAGTAGAAAATACAAAGAAGTCTTTATGCCGGACAAATCAATGCTGAACAGGTTTTTGATTTGTGACTTGAAGATAAGGGGGTCAAACATGCGGTAGAATACGCTACTGAACTCGGCCAATTTTAAAAATAGGCAAACGCCAACCATTGGCATGGCAATGTAAGAGAACTGGAACAGGACATAACCCGTCAGGTATTGATGGAAGACCAACCTATTCTGGATGGTAAGTTTTTTGAAGAATCCAAAGTAGCTGGTACTTCGAAAGAAGGGGTGATGGATAAACATAAAAAGGCCCTTAGGGCAATCAGTAATGCAAATGGAAATAAATCCAAGGCAGCCGAAGCTTTGGGGATTAGTCGCAAAACGCTGTATGTGTGGCTGAATAATGCGTTAAAGGAGGAATTTACTTGACACCTGTGTCAATCAGGTCAATCCGTGAGGCCCTATAATCCAGACCATGACCGATGCATTCAGAAAGCCACTATCTTTTAAATTCACCTGACCGGCTGGGGAAAAACCGCCAGGCTCTCCGCTCCGGATTCCCCAACGGCCTGTACGGCGAAGAAGTAATTGTCCTTGGAATATGGGAGGCGAATGTAAGTATCCTCGGTATAGAATTTCTTTTCCCATACCGATGAACTCGTCTCCCGCATGAGTACATAGTATCCTTTGGCGGTACCTTGGGCAGGAGCTTTCCATTTTAATAAAGTATGGTTGATGTTGGTAATGTTCACAGCCGCCGGACTAAGATCCAGTGCTACTTCTTGGGGGACGGAAGGAGCGGAGGCCAGGCTTGCCAGCACGCCAAGGTTCACCGCCGTGTTTTTGCGCAGGTATTCGTAATCGATGTGTTCGGCTAGATCACCGTAGAGTGCGCCATCTTCTTCCCGGATGTCCTGGTGCTGCTGGTAATAATTCTCATTGTATTCGCAAAGCCGGACGGCGGTGAATCCCTCCATACAAAAAGGGGTATGGTCCCCGCCCCGCATATAGCGGTCGTTGCGGTAAACAAGTTTGATTTCTAAGTGATCCACGTACCGTTCGCCGGTTTCTTTGATATAGCGGGCGAGTTGGCGGGACTTGCTGTCATTTTCTCCGTTTGTGGCCCGACGGATGACTTCCATCTGTTCGGTTTCAGCTAGGGGGATTCCTTCTGAGAAAACTCTAAGTCGGGTATTATCTCTTAAGTTGGTTCCGTTGGAGGCACTGTTGCCGATCATGTCATTGTTGATCATCGCAGCCAAGTTCCAGCCTTCCGCCTTGGCCTTTTGGGCCAGGTGGGCTGCACCCAAAAGTCCCTGTTCTTCACCGGAAACAAGTGTGAAAATAATAGTGGCCGGGAAGGAAGATTTACTCATGATACGCACCATTTCCATCACCGCCACTACGCCGGATCCATCATCGTTGGCGCCTGGGGAGTCACTTTCGGTATTCATCACATCCGAAACCCGGGTATCTATATGGGCACTTACCAAAAAAATGCGGTCATCGGCAGGATCTGTGCCTTTGAGGGTAGCCATGACATTTCCCATGCGCGTGTCCTTGTCCACCCTCCGGCCGTCCGCCGGCTGAATAAAATAATCTATCTCCGCACTCAGCCTTCCTCCAGACGCCTTGCCAAAGTCCTCAAATATGGAAAGCACATATTGCCTCGACGCTTCGATGCCCCTGTCTGCTTGATCTTGGCTTAGCGAATTCCGCGTACCAAAGCCCACTAGCCGATTCATGTACTGTTCGAGGCTGTCTTTACTGATTTCCCCGATCATGTTTTCGATCTGGGCGTTGCGGTGGACGGTTGGTATTTGACTAAACGCTGAAAGGAACAAGCCAATGAAAAGGGTCAAGCCAATGAATAATAAGGGAAGCAAACGTATCATTCAGTTGTTTTTTAGGTTGACCGTGAATGTAGGTCGAAAACCGGAAAAATAAAAGAATGTCCAACGGATAGCGCCTTCAGGAATAAATATCCATGGTATCAAAAATGCGCGTACCTTCCAGATATGGGGTAGGAAGGGATAATTATTAGGCTTAAGGAATACTTTGTAGCACGCAAACGCCAATAGAAGCGAACCGCAGAACAGAAGGGTTACTAGTAGGGTCATGATCCAGAAGTAGCTGATAAAGGATTTTAACTAAAAGAAGGAAGTCTTTTTGAATAAATTGATTTAATCGGACAACCGAATATTTTACAGACAAAAATATTTTTCAACAAATTTGTTTCAGAAATTAAATTTAAATTACATTTGCCCTACAAAACCTATAGGCTATATAAACCATGTAAAATTTATAGGTTTAATAATTAAAAAGCAACTCATTTTTGTTTGATTTATTTACATATGTTGGTATGAAAAAAGTTTTATTTATCATCTTTCCCTTGATGTTACAGGTTGGACAAGCCTTTGGCCAAGAGGTCATATCTGGTGAGATCAGGGATTCAGAAGGAGATCCTGTCGTTGGGGCCACCATATTGATCAGAGGTACTTCCGATTTTGCACTTTCTGACTACAGCGGTAAATTCGCAATTGCCGTGTCCCAAGATTTTCCGATCACCCTCCAGGTAAATTCCGTGGGATTTGACCAGCATGAAACCAGTATCCATACATGGCCATCATCCCCTATTCAAATTAATCTTGAACTTGATGACCTACTTTCTGAAATCGTTATTACAGCAAGAAGACGCAAGGAGGAACCACAAAATGTACCTATCCCTATCTCCGTGATCGGTGGCGCATTGGTAGAGGAAGCCGGTGCCTTCAATGTCAACAGGCTCAAGGAACTTGTGCCTTCCGTACAATTGTATTCTTCCAATCCAAGAAATACGACCCTTAATATCAGGGGCTTGGGATCTACGTTTGGCTTGACAAATGATGGGATAGACCCTGGTGTTGGGTTTTATGTGGATGGGGTGTATTTTGCCCGTCCTGCTGTGACTACGTTGGACTTTATAGATATCGAACAAATAGAAGTATTGCGTGGACCCCAAGGTACATTGTTTGGTAAAAACACCACCTCCGGGGCATTTAGTATCACTACACGCAAACCCAGTTTTACGCGGGGAGCCTCCTTTGAGACCAGTTTTGGCAATTACGGCTTTATTCAAGCCAAAAGTTCGTTTACCGGCCCGATTACCAACAAATTGGCAGGTAGGTTTTCCTTTTCAGGAACCCAGCGCGATGGACTGATATATAATGTGAGGACAGAGAAAAATGTCAATGACCTTAACAATTTGGGACTTAGAAGCCAACTCTTATATAATCCAACTGATAAAGTAGAAATATTACTAGCTGGGGATGTGTCTCGACAGCGGCCAGATGGGTATGCCCAAGTGGTGGCAGGTGTAGTCCCTACGCTTCGACCGGAATACCTCCAGTTCAATTCCATAATCTCAGATTTGGATTATTCCCTACCTACCCGGAATGCATTTGACCGGATCATTGACCATGACACCCCTTGGCGTTCGAATAGCGATTTGGGTGGGATTTCCCTTAATATTGATGTAGAAGTTGGTTCAGGTACACTTACCTCAACCACGGCCTGGAGATATTGGAACTGGGATCCTTCCAACGACCGGGATTTTACAGGATTGCGGGGACTTTCGCTGTCTCAGGCACCCTCCAGGCACGATCAATATTCTCATGAAATCAGGTATGCCGGAAGTTTTTCTTCTAAACTAAGTGGTCTTATTGGGGTCTTTGCGTTGGGGCAGGATCTAGCCTCCAGTCCCTATCATACCGAAGAAGCGGGCAGCGACCAGTGGCGTTTTTCACAAAATTCCGATAGCCCGCTATGGCAGACTCCTGGTTTACTGGACGGTTATGGTACCCGTACACGCAGTAGGCTGGAGAGTTTAAGCGGCGCCATCTTTGGGCAGTTGGATTGGGAAATAAACGAAAAAATACACCTTCTTCCAGGCTTGAGGTTTAACTATGACCATAAATCGGTTGATTTCAACCGGGAAGTTTACGGGGGATTACAAACGGATGATCCTTCACTTATTGCACTCAAAAATGCGGTGTACAATGCACAAGAATTCAGTACTGAGGTAGATGAGTCCAACCTTTCAGGCCAAATGACTTTGACCTTCAAGCCCACTGAAAGCGTAAATACATTTGCTACCTATTCGTTGAATTTTAAGCCAGTAGGTGTCAACTTGGGTGGTCTTCCACGTACGGGTGGAGAGAACATGCTTGAATTGGCCCGAATAAAGCAGGAATTGGTCAATCACTATGAAATAGGAGTAAAAACTAAACCCAATTCCAGATCAACTCTAAATGTGGCGGTACACCGGACCCATATCCAAGATTATCAGACACTGGTTCAGACACAAGATTTATCCGTTAACAGGGGATATTTGGCAAATGCGGAAGAAGTACGGGTACAGGGGGCTGAAGTTGACTACAACATTAGCGTCAGTAGACAATTCTCCGTATATGGTGCCATTGCCTACACCGATGGAATTTATGTGCGGTTTACAAATGCACCACCGCCATTGGAAGAAGTTGGAGGGGAGACATTCAAAGATATTTCTGGTGGACAACTTCCAGGCATCTCCAAATGGGCAGGCTCCTTCGGTGGTGAATTGACCTCCAAAGAACTGAAGTTTCTAGATCAAAAGGGAAAGGTGTTCCTTGCCGTGGAAAATTTTTACCGTTCTTCGTTCTCTTCCAGTCCTTCTCCTTCGAGATACCTGAATATTGATGGGTACACCTTGGTGAATGCAAGGGCTGGATTCAGAGCTACAGACGGGTTGTCTGTCTTTGTCTGGTCAAGAAATTTGTTGAATGCGGATTATTTTGAGCAGCTTTTGCCAGGAGCGGGTAGTCTGGGGCATTATGCCGGGGTATTGGGAGATCCCCGAACCTTCGGCGTGACACTTCGGCACGTCTTTTAAACCAAGATCATTTCTTACTAGGTTGGGAATGTAACCCCTCTTTTATAAAGGATAATTTTTTACAATAAAAAATAAACCCAAATATACCCTACCAAATCTATAGGTTAAATTTGTAAAATGAAATTCTTTTGTATATTTGTCATGTAAATGAAACAATTTTAGCGGATAGGCAGTAAACAAGTATAGAATAAATATGTTAAACTCATTGAATACTACAACAGATAGTGAAGACAATTTCCCCAAATCAAATTTTAGATTGAGTCGAAACGAGCCGATACAGGAAGTACTCGGGGCGGGGGAGGCATTGCAGCGACAGGGGGTAAGGTTGATAGGCAGACAGGCTGGGGATAGTGAAAGCTATTCTGAAGTATCTTTTGAACTTTCAGAGAAATTGAACAGTCTTTACGGCACCTTGAGAGGCCTGAGTGATTTGTACAGATCACCCGTGGCTTATCTCAAGAGTAATCACGCAGCGAGAAGTTTTACGCTTTACTTCAAGGCCGATGCCAAACAAGAAGTAAAATCATATTTAGAACTGATATTCAATACCTTGGATAAAGAACTGCATTTCAGAAGGGTTTTACGTCAACTACTTTCTATTCAACACAGGCAAGAAAAGGAAAATGAGTTAATTTATAAGCAGTTACATTAAGGACTGTCACCTAACCGTCAAGCTATTTTGCAATTGACGGTTTTTTTTTGATATCTAGGTTGGTCATCACTTTTTGTTTTTCGGGTGATTGATAGGATTTATCTTATTGAAAGACAAATAGTGGTCTGAGACGTTTGAATTTTAAATAATTAATGCAAATTTTGACCTGAATAAACTATATCACGATTTAGGAACAAATGGGCTACATGAACCAATACATAGATCTTATCAAGCAGACGTTCGATTTCCCTACCAAGGAATTTTCTGTTGAGCAAAATGAGCTTCATTTCAACGGTGTAAACTTGATGGAGATCATAGCTACCTACGGTACACCACTCAAGCTTACCTACCTGCCGAAGATCTCTGAAAATATCCAAAACGCCAAGACATTTTTCAACAATGCCATACAGGCGCATGACTATAAGGGCAAGTACACCTACTGCTATTGCACCAAATCTTCCCATTTTAGTTTTGTCCTTAATGAGGCACTAACCAACGACATTCATATTGAGACCAGTTCCACATTTGATATTCCTCTCGTTAGAAGCCTATATGCCTCGGGGAAAATCACCAAGGAGACTTTTATTGTATGCAATGGCTTCAAAAGGGATCTGTATAAACAGTACATATCAGAATTACTCAATGACGGATTTGTGAATTGTATTCCGGTGCTGGACAATTTGACCGAAATTGACTATTACCTGGAGCATGTCAAGGTACCTTTTCAGGTAGGAATCCGTATTGCTTCGGATGAAGAGCCGAAATTTGGCTTCTACACCTCCCGTTTGGGTGTGAGGTACAACGATATCTTATCACTCTACGAAGAAAAGATAAAAAATAATCCGCAGGTCAGTCTGAAGATGCTTCATTTCTTTATCAATTCAGGCATTCGGGATACCGCCTATTATTGGTCGGAACTTACCCGATTTATCCAAAAGTATGTGGAGTTGAAGAAAATAGCCCCCGAGTTGGACACCATGGATGTAGGTGGAGGCTGGCCGATCAAGACCAATGTGTTTTTTGATTACGATTATCAGTATATGGCAGATCAGATCGTAAAGAATATCAAGTGGATGTGTGCCAAAAACAATACCGTAGAGCCGAATATATTTACGGAATTTGGCAGCTATACGGTAGGGGAGAGTGGAGCTGTGCTGTACTCGGTGCTGTCGGAAAAACTTCAAAACGACAAGGAATTGTGGTACATGATTGACGGCTCTTTCATTACCCAACTTCCCGATAGTTGGGGGCTAAACCAAAAATACATTATGCTGGCTGTCAATAATTGGGAGGAAGAATACCACAACATATCCCTGGGTGGCCTGACCTGTGACAGTATGGATTACTATAACTCCGAGGCCCACCAGTTCAACATCTACCTACCAAAAATTCAGGAAGGGAAAAAACAGTATATCGGATTTTTTCATACCGGTGCTTATCAGGAGTCTTTGGGAGGGTATGGTGGCATTCAGCATTGCCTGATCCCCGCACCCAAGCATGTCATCATCGACAGGCAAAAAGACGGATCGATCAACCACTGGCTTTTTGCCC
>Ga0105045_10004131_pt1 | contig 12581 bp, 13 predicted proteins | sample MAT02_FD_78089 | JGI IMG/M metagenome (GOLD analysis project Ga0105045, IMG submission 78089) | Freshwater microbial communities from Lake Fryxell liftoff mats and glacier meltwater in Antarctica - MAT-02 (megahit assembly) | ecosystem: Environmental > Aquatic > Freshwater > Ice > Liftoff... | reverse complement strand
GCCATCGTGCTCATCACGCATGACCTTGGCGTGGTGGCCGAAGTGGCCGAGCGCGTGGTGGTCATGTATGCCGGCAAGAAGGTGGAGGAGGCGGGGGTGAATGAACTCTTCCGCAATCCGCGCCACCCTTACACGCAGGGGCTGCTTGGCTCGGTTCCCAAACTTGGTTCCTCACTGACGGGCGAGACGACCCGGCTGGCGGAGATCCCCGGCCTGGTTCCCAGCCTCAAGCAGAAAATCCCTGGTTGCGTCTTCGCCACGCGCTGCCCGTCCGTAACCGATCTTTGCCGTGCAGTTGCTCCTGCCTTGCAGGAAAAGGCGCCGGGCCATATCGCCGCCTGCCATTACGCCCTGGTCGAAAGCTCCATTGCCGCATGACAACTCCCGCACACGCGAAACTCGGCGAACGCATTCTGGAGGTCACGGACCTCAAGAAGCATTTTCCCATCCGGGGCGGGCTGCTCGGCACCACGGTGGGCCATGTTTATGCGGTGGATGGCGTCTCCTTCCACATCAACAAGGGCGAGACGCTCTCGCTGGTAGGCGAGTCCGGTTGCGGAAAATCCACCGTGGGCAAGGCGGTGCTGCGGCTGTTTCCGCTGACGGCGGGCCAAGTGGTGCTGAACAATCAGCGCATTGATGACATGTCCTCAGGCGCACTGCGGCCACTTCGACGGCAGATTCAGGTGGTTTTTCAGGACCCGTTTTCCTCGCTCAACCCACGCATGCGCGTGCGCGATATCCTGGCCGAGCCAATCCGCAATTTCGGCCTGGCCAAGAACGAAGCCGAGGTCGAGGAGCGCGTCGGCGCGCTGATGGACAAGGTACGCTTGCCGCGCGATGCGGTGGGCCGCTGGCCGCATGAATTCTCGGGCGGGCAGCGCCAGCGCATCTGCATCGCGCGCGCCTTGGCTGCCGAGCCAGACGTCATCGTGTGCGATGAGGCGGTGTCCGCGCTGGACGTTTCGGTGAAGGCGCAGATCGTGAACCTGTTGCAGGATCTGCAGTCGGAACTCGGCCTGGCGATGCTGTTCATCAGCCATGACCTGGCGATCGTCGAACACATGACCCATCGCGTGGCCGTGATGTATCTGGGCAAGATTGTCGAGGTGGCGGACCGCAAGTCGCTCTTTGGCGCGCCGCGGCACCCTTATACCGAAGCGCTGCTTTCCGCCGTTCCGGTGCCGATGCCCGGTGCATTGCGTGAGCGCATCACCCTCCAGGGCGATGTGCCCAGCCCGATCAAGCCGCCCTCGGGCTGCCGCTTTCACACGCGTTGCCCCTACGCCTTCGACCGCTGCCGCAAGGATGAGCCGCAGCTGCGCGATGACGGAACAGGTCATCTCGCGGCCTGCCACCTGCATGACCTTCCGGCTGCAGAAAACCCGTTGCTGAACAAGGCTCCACCGACCGCCTTTCGGATGGCCGAAGCCTGAGCGACGCGCCGCTCCGTTTTGTCGCGCGCGCGCCACGTGGCCCATTTGGCCGGGTGGTGAAATGGATGTTCTGGATCGTGCTCCTCCTGCCGCCGCTGCTCATGATGGGCACCTGCGCGGGCGTGGGCCGTTTCGCCTTCTCCGAAGATGAGGAAGTGGCCGGCGGGGCGCTGCTGTTCGGTGCCAGCGCGCTCAGCATCCTGTGGACCATTTGGCTGATGGGCGTCCCAATTTTGGGTATTTTGCGGCTTCTGACGCGCGGCAAGCTGCTGGTCATAGAGCAACCGTCCGCCGCCACCAAACCACCGCAACCCACCGCTTGACGCCTTGCGCTAGTTTCGCGAGGCTCCATTTCAACACAGCTCAACGACGGGGAGACGGCACATGCCGACAGTCACACTCACGGTGAATGGCAAGCCACACACGGTGGAGGTCGAGGGCCGCACCCTTCTGGTGGAACTCCTGCGCGAGAAGCTGCGTCTGACCGGCACCCATGTCGGCTGCGACACCAGCCAGTGCGGTGCCTGTGTCGTGCACATCGACGGCGAGAGCGTGAAGGCCTGCACCACGCTGGCCGTGATGTGCGAGGGCTCGGATGTGACCACCATCGAGGGCCTGGCCCACGCCGATGGCACGCTTCACCCGATGCAGGAGGCCTTCCGCGAATACCACGCCCTGCAATGCGGCTTCTGCACGCCCGGGATGGTGATGTCGGCGGTGGACCTTGTTGCCAAGAATCCGCAGGGGCTTTCCGAGCCGGAAATCCGTGAAGGTCTTGAGGGCAATCTCTGCCGCTGCACCGGCTATCACAATATCGTGAAGGCCATTGCAGCCGCGCAGGATGTCATGCACGGCAGGCGCGAAACCATCGCCGCGGCGGCCGAGTAAGCGTCAGACACGGGCACAAGCGGCACAACAAGCCGCAGCCCGCACAAGGGGAGGGTCACGCATGAACGTCGTCACGCCGTTTGAAGGCATTGGTGCAAGTGTCCGCCGCAAGGAGGATTTGCGTTTCCTCTCCGGCCGAGGGCAATACACGGATGACATGAACCGCCCTGGCCAGGCCCATGCCTGGATCCTGCGCAGCCAGCACGCCCATGCCCGCATTCTCAACATCGATACAGCCGCCGCCGCTGGGATGCCAGGCGTGGTGGCGATCTATACCAGCGCCGACCTCGCTGCGATCGGCGGTATTCCCTGCGGCTGGCAAATCCATAACAAGGACGGGACGCCGATGGCGGAGCCCAAGCACCCCGTCCTTGCCGAGGGCAAGGTGCGCCATGTGGGCGACCCCATTGCCGTTGTCATCGCCGAAACCCGCAGCCAGGCCCGTGATGCGGGTGAGGCGATTGTCGTGGATTTTGACGTGCTGCCCGGCATCAGCCAGACCACGGCGGCGCTCGCGCCCGATGCACCGCGTGTGCATGACGATGTTGCAGGCAACATCTGCTATGACTGGCATATCGGCGACAAAGCTGCGGTGGATGCCGCCTTCGCTGGCGCCAAGCATCACGTGGTCTTCGAGACGAAGAACCAACGCCTTATCCCCAACGCCATGGAACCGCGCTGCGCGGTTGGCGATTTCGACACGATGAGCGGCGACCACACGCTCTACACCACCAGCCAAAACCCGCATGTGATCCGGCTGCTGATGGGCGCTTTCGTGCTGAACATCCCCGAGAGCAAGCTGCGCGTGGTCGCCCCCGATGTGGGCGGCGGTTTTGGCAGCAAGATCTACCATTACGCCGAGGAAGCTATCGTCACCTGGGCTGCGGCCAAGCTCGGCCGTGCTGTGAAATGGACGTCGGACCGGACCGAAGCCTTCATGTCCGACGCGCATGGCCGCGACCATGTGACGCGCGCCGAACTGGCGCTGGACGAGCAGGGCACCTTCCTGGCGCTGCGTGTGGACACGCACGCCAATATGGGCGCCTATCTTTCGACCTTCGCGCCCTGCGTGCCGACTTACCTGTATGCGACGCTGCTGGCCGGCTGCTATTCCACGCCGGTCATCTATGCGGAAGTGAAGGCCGTCTTTACCCACACGGTGCCGGTGGATGCCTATCGTGGCGCAGGGCGTCCTGAGGCGACCTATTTGCTGGAGCGCCTGGTGGATGTTGCCGCCAAGCAATGCGGTTTTGACCGCATTGCGCTGCGCCGCCGCAATTTCATCGCCACCGACGCCTTCCCCTATCAGACGCCGGTGGCGCTTCAGTATGACAGTGGCGACTACTTCTCCACGCTGGATGAAGCGCTGAAGACGTCCGATTGGGCCGGTTTCGAAGCGCGCCGCGCAGCTGCGGCCATGCATGGCAAGCTGCGTGGCATTGGCATTTCCACCTATGTGGAGGCTTGCGGCATTGCCCCTTCCGCCGTGGTGGGCTCGCTTGGTGCGCGGGCCGGACTTTACGAGGTGGGCGTGATTCGTGTGCACCCCACAGGCAGCGTGACGGTGCTGACCGGCTCACACAGCCATGGCCAAGGCCATGAGACGACCTTCGCGCAACTCGTGGCCGACAAGCTCGGCGTGTTGATCGCCAATGTGGATATCGTGCATGGCGACACGGCCAAGGTTCCCTTTGGCATGGGCACTTATGGCTCGCGCAGTCTGGCCGTGGGTGGTTCGGCGATGGACAAGGCGATGGACAAGATCATCGCCAAGGGCAAGCGGATCGCGGCTCACCTCATGGAAGCCTCGGTCGAGGATATTGAATTCGACCGCGGCACCTTCCGTGTGGCCGGTACGGACAAGACCAAGGCGCTGGCCGAGATCAGCCTCGCGGCCTATGTCCCGCACAAATACCCAATTGACGAGATCGAGCCGGGGCTGGAGGAGACCGCCTTCTACGACCCCAAGAACTTCACCTACCCCGGTGGTTGCCACATCGCTGAAGTGGAGATCGAGAAGGAGACAGGCCGCGTCACTCTCATCAACTTCACCGCGGTGGATGATGTGGGTCGTGTGATCAATCCGATGATTGTGGCCGGCCAGGTGCAGGGCGGTGTGGCGCAAGGCGTGGGCCAGGCGTTGCTGGAAGCTTGCATCTATGATGCGGATGGCCAGCTCATGTCGGGCTCCATGATGGACTACACCATGCCCCGCGCAGATGATCTGGCACCCGTCAGCGTGGCCACCCACGTCACGCTGTGCACCCACAATCCGCTGGGCGTGAAGGGCTGCGGCGAGGTGGGTGCCATTGGATCACCGCCAGCCGTCATCAATGCCGTGGTGGATGCGCTGCGCGACTATGGCGTGGAGCATGTCGAGATGCCCGCGACAGCACCGAAAATCTGGTCCATTATTCATGCCAAGACTGCTTGACCCAAACGGTGAATCGGTCGGCATCACGATCTCAGGAGTGATCCAAAATGTATGATTTCGCTTATCACAAGCCCTCCTCCGTCGCAGACGCCGTCAAGCTTCTGGCCGATGATCCGGATGCCAAGCCCGTATCGGGCGGCCACACCTTGTTGCCCGCATTGAAGCACCGGCTGAACAAGCCCTCCGCCCTGGTGGACCTCTCCGGCATCGCCGAAATGACGGGCATCAGGCGCGAGGGGAATGCCATCATCATTGGTGCGCTGACGAAGCACAACGATGTGGCGACCAGCGATGTGGTCAAAGCGGCGATTCCCGCACTCGCCTACATGGCGACTCACATCGGTGACAATCAGGTGCGCAATCGGGGTACGATTGGCGGGTCGGTCGCCAACAATGATCCGGCGGCCGATTATCCGGCTGCTGTGCTGGGCCTGGGTGCCACCATCCACACCAGTAAGCGCAAGATTGCCGCGGATGATTTTTTCCAGGGGATGTTCACCACAGCGCTTGAGGATGGTGAAATCCTGGTCGCCGTTGAATTTCCCATTCCGGAGAAGGCGGGCTACGCCAAGTTGAAGAACCCGGCCAGCCGCTATGTCATGGCCGGCGCCTTCATCTCCAAGGGTCCGATGGGCCTGCGCGTGGCGATCAATGGCGCGGCACCCTGTGTCTTCCGCCAGGCCGAGATGGAAGCGGCACTCGGCCGCAACTGGTCGGCCGATTCGGTGGCCGGCATCAAGCAGGCAGCCGACAACCTCAACAGCGACATCCATGGCAGCGCCGAATACCGCGCCCATCTGGTGACCGTGATGGCCAAGCGTGCGATGGCCGTCGCGGCCTGAGCCTCGGCAATCCGTGATGGAGGTGGGGGCAGTGCGAAAGCGCTGCCCTTTTTCTTTGCCCCATGGCAGGGCAAGCTGCGCCCATGGACATCAACAATCCCGAGATCATCGCCGAAGCCCGCGCCGTCTTCGACCGCTACGAAGACGCGCTGATGAACAACCGCACGGAGGTGCTGGACAGCATCTTCTGGGCCGATCCGCGCACGGTGCGCTTTGGTATCACGGAAATCCTTTACGGTATCGAGGCTATCCGCGCCTTTCGTTTCAGCGTGAAGGCCTATGCGCAGCGGGTCCAGAAGAAGGTGCATATCACCAGCTTCGGCCAGGACTTTGCCTGCACCCATCTGGAATATGAACGCGTCGGCACCGGGCTGATTGGACGCGAGACAAAGATCATGGTGCGGCTGCCCGACATCGGCTGGCGGGTGGTCTCCGCCCATGTCTCGCTGCTGACCGGCAAAGATCCGGGCCGCGTGTGATGCGCGTCGCGATCATCGGCGGCGGCATTGTGGGCGCCTGTGCCGCGCTCGCCGCCCAGCGCGCGGGCTTCGCCGTCACGCTGATCGAGCCCGAAACCCCGGGTGGCGAACAAGCGGCCAGCTATGGCAATGGCTGCTGGCTCAGCCCCTCCAGCGTGGTGCCGCCTGCCGTGCCGGGGCTGTGGAAGAAGCTTCCCGGATTCCTCTCCGACCCGCTCGGCCCTTTGGCCATCCGCTGGAGCTATCTGCCCAAGGTGGCGCCCTGGCTGGTCCGATACGTCCTCTCCGGCTGGACCGAGGCGAGGGTGATGCGCACCGGCCACGCACTGCGGGCGCTGGTGGCTGGCGCACCCGAGCTTCACGCCGCACTCGCCGAGGAAGCGGGCGTGGGTCATCTGATTGAGCGGCGTGGCCTGCTCTACATCTATCCCAGCCGCGCAGATTTTGAAGCGGAGAAGCTGGCCTGGCGTGTTCGTGGTGAGACCGGCGTGAAATGGCTCGAAATCGGCGAGGATGAGTTGCGCCAGCGCGAGCCCGACCTCGACCGCCGCTATCGCTTTGCCGTGCTGGTCGAGGAGGGCGGCCATTGCCGAAACCCTGGCGCCTATGTCGCCGCTCTGATCACGCAAGCGCAGGCGCAAGGCATGCAACGCGTGAAGGCCCGGGCCATCGGTTTCACGATCGAGGCTGGCCGATTGAAGGCCGTCCGCACCGATCAGGGCGAGGTGGCGGCCGAGCGCGCGGTGATTTGCGCGGGCGCCCATTCCCGTGCCCTGGCGCGCGCCGCCGGCGACAATCTGCCGCTGGAAACTGAGCGCGGCTATCACGCCGTCATCGCCGATGCGCAGGTGGGGCCGCGCACGCCCATGATGCCCTCGGATGGCAAGATGAGCCTGACCTGGACCGAGACGGGGCTGCGCGTGGCCGGGCAGGTGGAGATCGCGGGGTTGGCGGCCGCGCCCAACTGGAAGCGCGCCGAAATCCTGCGGGATCACCTGCTACGCTGCTTTCCTGCCCTTCCGCGGGACATTTCGGCGGAGAAGATCAAGTTCTGGATGGGTCATCGCCCCTCCATGCCCGATGGGCTGCCCTGCATGGGCCCAGCCTCGGCCAGCGTCGATATCTTTCACTGCTTTGGCCATGGTCATGTCGGCCTGGTGGCGGGCCCCCGCTCGGCGGAATTGGTGGCGGCGTGGCTCAGTGATGCACCCACACCCTTCCGCATGGAACCTTACTCACCGGCCCGGTTTGGTTGATGTTTTCGCGTGCATTTCTTTTCGGGCAGTGCCATTGTAATAACAAGCCGGCCCGGCATCCCGTTTGGCTGCTAACACTAGCGTGGATTGAAGAGCGACGTGTCTGACGATTATGCGCCTGCGGGCGGTGATACTGGCCTGATCGAGGCCAAGGTGAAGTGGTATAACGGGCGCAAGGGCTTCGGCTTTGTGCTCGGGCCAGACGGGCAGGATGTGTTTTTCCATGCATCGGCCCTGACGGATGCGGGCATCGACCAGCCCGATACCGACGATATTTTGATGTGCGAAATCGGATCGGACCGGCAGGGTCGCCGGCTCGTCACCCGCATCACTGAACTCAAGCGTGGCCCCGGCGGCGGCATGGGTGGTGGTGGTATGGGCGGCGGCATGGGCGCTGGTGGTCCGCCGCGAGGCGGCTTCGGCGACCGTCCTCCGCGTCGTGATTTCGGTGGCGCCCCTGGTGGCTTTGGTGACCGTGGGCCACCACGCCGTGATTTCGGTGGCGCGCCTGGTGGCTTTGGTGACCGTCCGCCGCCGCGCCGCGATTTCGGCGCAGCACCCGGTGGCTTCGGTGACCGTCCTCCGCGCCGCGACTTCGGCGGTCCGCCAGGTGGCGGTGGTGTCGGCGGTGGCTTCGGTGCCCCTCGCTCGGGCGGTTTTGGGGCGGATCGTGGTCCGCCGCGCCGCAACTTCGATGAGGGCACCGGCCCGGTCTATCCGCTGAACGGCACCGTGAAGTGGTTCGACCAGGTGCGCGGCTTCGGCTTCGTGACGCCGGAAGATGGCGGGCAGGATGTGTTCCTGCACTCTTCCGTTTTGACGCGCGCCGGCCGGACCGATCTCGCCCAGGGCGAGAAGGTCTCGCTGGATGTGCGTGACGGCCAGCGTGGCCGCCAGGCGATTGGCATGAAATAAGCCTGGCGCTTTGGTGCCTGGCTTTGTGAAGGCCCGGTGGGTAGCCACCGGGCCTTTTGCGTTTCTTAACCAGACAAAGCGCAGAATTGCCTAATGCGCGTAATCCTGTTGCTCCTGCTGATGGTCCCGCCGGCGGCGGCACAGGTGCCGGTCTGCAACCCGCAGCGCGAGGGCATGACGGCCTGTTTCGATGGCCGCTTGTGCCGCTGCCGCTTCGAGATGGGCGGCATCCTGACCGGAAGGCCAGACGCACATCGCTGGGATTGCGGGGCGCTGCGCCCCGATTGTCGCCCCGCCCCGGCCACCTTGCCCCAGCCCGACGCTCCGCCCTGGCCGCAATTCATCCCGCCACCGCAAATCTTCATCGATCCGCTCAGGCCGCGCTGATTTCCGCTGGACCGAAAGCCTGACCAGGCGCAGTTTCTGTCAAAAGGGCGCGCTCATGCACGAAGATCGATACGGCCAGCGGATCACCACGCATTCAGATGCAGCCGCCTCGGCCTATCGAGAGGCAATGGACCTCATGCTCTCCGCTTGGCCAGGCGCGCTTTCGGCTTTTGATGCGAGTGTCGCGGCAGACACCACCTTCGCCCTTGCTCATCTGGGCCGTGCGCGCGTGCTGCAAATGACCGCGCGTATTCCTGAAGCGAAGGCAGCCATCGCCACAGCCCGCGCGAACACCACTCAAGCCACGGCGCGCGAGCAAAGTCAGATCGCTATCCTCTCGCGGCTCCTGGAAGGAGACGCCCCAGGCGCGCTGCGCGCAGCCGAGGTGCACCTCACCAGATACCCACGCGATGCACTGGTGTTGTCATTGCTGCTGGGCGCCTTTGGGCTCTACGCCTTCAGCGGTCGCCCCGATCACGACCAGGCGCGCGTCTCGCTCTGCGAAAGGCTCGCCGGGCATTATGAGGGTGACTGGTGGTTCGCCGGATACATGGGCTGGGCGCTGACCGAGGCGGGGCGCCACGAGGAGGGTTTGCGCCTGACGGAATTCGCCCTGGAGGGCCGGCCCCGCAACGCCAATGCCGCACACGCCATGGCGCATGCTCGTTTCGACCGTGGTGAGGTTCAGGAAGGGCGCCGTTTCGTCGAGGCGTTCCTGCCGGGCTATGATCGAAGCGGCCTGCTCAATGACCATCTGTCCTGGCATCTGGCCCTGTTCGCCCTGGAGCAGGATGACCTCGCCACGGCGCTGGCCATCTATGACACACGCCTCAAGCCTGCGGCTGCGACCGCACCGCCACTCAACGCCATGACGGATGCGACCTCCCTGCTTTGGCGGATCGGATTGCGGATGGATGCGCCCCATGACCTGCCCTGGCGCGAGGCGGCCGATTACGCCCAGGCCCGCTTCCCAAACGCCGGACTGCCCTTCGCGGACCTCCATATGGCCATGCTGGAAGTGATGTCGGGCGAGGGGGGCAGGCTGGCCCAGCGCATCACGGCGCTGGAAGCGCTGCTGGCCAATGGGCGGCTGCCCGCGGGACCCGTTGTGCCGGGGCTTTGCCGAGGGATCGCGGCCTTCGCGGCGGGCGAATATGACGAGGCGGCGCAAACCCTAGTGCCCCTTCTGGGCGATGTCGTGCGCCTGGGCGGCAGCGGTGCGCAGCGCGACATGGTCAGCGATACGGCTCTCCTGGCCTGCCTGCGCTCCGGGCGCGAGGCGGAGGGACGGGCCATCCTGCGGCGGCGGATGGCGGCGCATTGATCAAAACCGTCTCGGCCTGAGGCCTGCCTGGAACCAGCAGATCATCGAATAAATGTCATGCACGGGAAGGCCGGTCGCTTCCGCCACATCGGCCGCATAAGGCGGCATGTTGGTGCATTCCAGCACGATGGCGCCGACCTCGGGGTGGCGTGCTGTCAGCCTTGTCGCCGCATCAAGAACATCCTGCCGTGCCAGGTCCACATCCAGATCCTGCTTTTCGGCGCGGATCAGCACGCGGAAGAATTCGCGCCCGCCTTCGGTGCCTTCCATCGGCACATCCAGCGGCACGCCGGCTGCTTCCAGATGGCGCGGAGTAACGCCAGCCTTGTTCACCGTGATGACGCCCACGCGCTTTCCCGGCGGCAGAGTGGCCTGGACCCAGGGCACTTGCATCAGCGAACTCGTCGCCACGGGAACCTTTACCGCTGCCGCCAGCTCGGCCTGGAACAGGGAAAGAAACCCGCAATTGGTTGTTATGCCCTCCGCCCCCAGATCCACCAGATCGCACGCTGCTTCGGTGAAGGCATCCAGCAGGCCGGCCGCACCTTGCTCGACCACGCGCGTGGGAGTGGCGCCACGCACCACGCGGAACAGGACGGGAAAGGGCCAAGTGAGGCCATTGCCCATGTCTCCCAAAATACGCGGAAAGCGAGCTTCCAACATCAGGATACCAAGCGGCGCGCCATAGATGGATTTTCCCCCTCGTGCGATGTCTTCCGGCATGCTGTCCTCCCATATGGAGGGAGTAGAATGCCCCCTCCCTACCGACTGGAGAAGTCATGCAAACCACCCGCCGAGCCCTTCTCGCCGCATCGCTCGCCACGCCCGCTTTGGCGCAGGAGGCATGGCCCAACCGGCCCATCACCATCGTCAGCGGGTTTCCGAACGGCTCGGGAATCGACATCTACGTTCGCCGAATGGCCGAGCCCTTGGGCCGCCTGCTGGGTCAGACCATCATTGCGGATAACCGTACCGGTGCGGGCGGCAATATCGGCTCCGACTTCGTCGCAAAATCGCGCCCGGATGGCTATACGCTCTACTTCGGCACAGCGGGCACCCATGCCATCAATGCGACGCTTTATCGGACCCTGCCCTTCGATGTGGTGCGCGACTTCACGCCCATCGCGCATTTGGGCGATGTGCCCAACGCGCTTACCGTCAGCATCGAGCGTCGGCCGGAACTCACGAATTGCGCTGTGCTGCTGGCCTCGGCGCGAGCCAATCCCGGCAGGCTGAATTATGGCTCGACCGGCAATGGCGCCTCCACCCACCTTGCCGGTGCCCAGTTCACGGCCGCGGCCAATGTGGACATCACGCATATTCCCTATCGAGGGCAGCCAGGCGCTCAACTGGCGCTGCTTTCCGGCGATGTGGACGTCTTCTTCAACCAGGTGGGACCGGCCCTGGGCGCCATTCGGCAAGGGCAGACGCGGGCCCTGGCCGTGACCACGGCGAGCCGTCTTTCCATTCTGCCCGACGTGCCCACCGTGGCCGAGGCCTGCAATCTTCCCGGTTTTGTCAGCACCACCTGGTATGGAATGTTTGCCCCTGCAAACCTGCCCGCGCCCATCGTTGAACGTCTTTCCACCGCCATCACCACGGTTCTGCGCGAACCCGATTTCAGCCGGTGGCTGCTGGAAACACAGGGAATTTCGCCGCCGCCCGTCTTCACTCCCGCCGAATTCGCCGCCATTCAGCGGCGCGATATCGCAAGCTGGGCGGAGATTGTCCGGCGCTCCGGCGCTTCGGTGGATTAAGGCTGGGCGATATGTGACGCTTGCCTGATGGGGGGCAAGCGCTCTAAGATCAGTGACATGTCAGGCACCACACAAGCTCCATGTCACTGGTAACCACGCTGGAGGCTCCGCCCTCCCTTACAGAACGTGCCGTCTCGGCCCTGCGGCGAGACATCCTCACCACGCGGCTGGTGCCCGGCGATACTGTTTCTGAAACAGCCGTCGCCGCGCATCTGGAACTGGGCAAGGCACCTGTGCGCGCAGCGCTCGCGCGCCTCGCCGAGGAAGGCCTGATCCAGGCCGTGCCCCGGCGCGGCTGGATGGTCAGCCTGGTCACCATCCGCGACATCCACGAGGTGTTCGATCTTCGCCTGTTGCTGGAGCCCGAGGCCGCGCGCCGCGCCGCCGGCCGCGTCGATGCGGTGATGCTGGCCCGCCTCGATGCCGTCTGTGCCGCTGGATACGACTGCGCCGATGAGGACAGCGCCATGTGCTTCCTCGATGCCAACAAGGCCTTCCACGTCGCCATCGCGGAATTGGCCGGCAATGCGCGGTTGGCGCGGCAACTGGACCGCCTGCTGGATGAGAGCATCCGCATGCTGGTCCTCGGCCTGCGCCCGCGCGACCGCACGGGCGAGATGGCGCATGAACATCACGCGCTGGTCGAAGCGCTGGCACTAGGGCGGGCCGATGAGGCCGCGCGCATCATGCATGAACAAGTTTCCGCGAGCCGCCAGATGGTGCTCGCCGCGCTGACCGCGCCTTGTGCGAGGACCGCTGTATGATCGCCACCCGCAGCCGGCTGGACACCATGCTGGCCGCAGTCCGGATAGCCGCGCGCGAACCGGTGCAACAGCGCCCCGCCGCCATCGCGGCTGCCATCG
>Ga0105045_10004130_pt1 | contig 12583 bp, 9 predicted proteins | sample MAT02_FD_78089 | JGI IMG/M metagenome (GOLD analysis project Ga0105045, IMG submission 78089) | Freshwater microbial communities from Lake Fryxell liftoff mats and glacier meltwater in Antarctica - MAT-02 (megahit assembly) | ecosystem: Environmental > Aquatic > Freshwater > Ice > Liftoff... | reverse complement strand
TCATGATCACTTAGATTATCACCCCACATTCGCTGAATACAGAGACGTAAAAAAATCATTTTTTGATAGTTTGCCTAAATCAGCATTTGTCTTAATGAATGTCGATGATAAAAACGGACAAATAATGTTGCAGAATACTGCGGCTAAAAAAGTCACTTACGCCTTAAAAACATACGCTGATTATAAAGCGCAAATATTAGAAAACCAGTTGTCAGGTTTGCTTCTAAAGGTAAATGGTAATGAAGTTTGGGTTAAATTAATAGGAACATTTAATGCTTACAACTTATTGGCCATTTACGGCACGGCTGTAGAATTAGGAATGGAAAGCCTAGAAGTATTGAGATTAATGTCAGATCTAGAAAGTGTTTCTGGTCGGTTTCAGTTTATTGTTTCAACAACAAATATTACTGCGATCGTCGATTATGCTCATACACCTGATGCACTTGATAATGTTTTGAAAACCATAAATGATATTCGTACAAAAAATGAACAATTAATAACAGTTGTGGGTTGCGGTGGAAACAGAGATAAAACTAAACGTCCCGTAATGGCTGGAATCGCAACAGATTTAAGCGATAAAGCTATTTTAACTTCTGACAATCCAAGAGATGAAGATCCACAGGAAATAATCAATGAAATGGAGCAAGGTGTTGCGCCTCAAAACTATAAAAAATTATTAACGATCACTGATCGTAAACAAGCGATTAAAACCGCATGTCAATTGGCTCAGCCAAATGATATAATTCTAATAGCTGGTAAGGGTCATGAAACATACCAAGAGGTGAAAGGTATTCGTCAGCATTTTGACGATATGGAGACGGTGAAGGAAATCTTAGAACAACTTAATAAATAACCAAATAATCAAAACCAAATATGCTATACTATTTATTTGAATATTTAGATAAAACATTAGATGTTTCTGGCACGGGAGTATTTCAATATATCACGTTTAGATCGGGATTGGCATTTTTGTTATCATTATTATTGTCAACAATATATGGTAAAAGAATTATTCAGTTTTTACAAAGACAACAAGTAGGGGAAACTGTTCGCGAGTTGGGATTAGCTGGTCAAAATGAAAAGGCTGGAACACCTACAATGGGTGGCTTGATTATAATTTTTGCAACATTAGTTCCAGTTTTGCTTTTTGCAAAATTGCATAACATTTATATTGTATTGCTGATTGTAACTACGCTTTGGATGGGAATTATCGGGTTTGTTGATGATTATATTAAAATCTTTAAAAAAGATAAAGAGGGATTAAAAGGTATATTTAAAGTATTTGGTCAAGTTGGTTTAGGTCTAATTGTAGGTTCAGTTCTTTATTTTAGTCCAGCGGTTACCGTTAGACAAGATACTACTCGAACAAACATTTTTAAAACGCAAACCGAGAATGTAATTGCTCAAGCGCCAGTAGAGGAAAAATCTACCGTCACCACAATTCCATTTTTTAAAAACAATGAATTTGATTATGCTGAACTGCTTGCTTGGACAGGTGATGGTTATCAAAAGTGGGCATGGCTAGTATTTATTCCAGTTGTTATTTTCATTATAACTGCTGTGTCAAATGGAGCAAATTTAACAGATGGAATTGATGGTCTCGCCGCGGGAACTTCGGCAATTTCAGTATTTGCCTTAGGTATTTTTACTTTTGTTTCTGGTAATATAATTTTTTCAAATTATCTTAATATTCCTTACATACCTAATTCAGGAGAAATGACCGTTTTTATTGCCGCCTTTGTTGGTGCATTAATAGGATTTTTATGGTACAACTCATATCCTGCCTCGGTTTTTATGGGCGATACTGGAAGTTTAACCATTGGCGGAATCATTGCGGTATTAGCGATCGCTGTTAGAAAAGAGATGCTGATTCCATTATTGTGCGGAATTTTTCTCGTCGAAAATTTCTCTGTAGTTCTGCAAGTCAGTTATTTTAAATACACTAAGAAACGCTTTGGCGAAGGCCGAAGAATATTTTTAATGTCTCCTTTACATCATCATTATCAAAAGAAAGGATACCATGAAAGTAAAATTGTAACACGATTTTGGATTGTTGCTATTATGCTTGCTATTTTATCAATTATTACTTTAAAATTAAGATAAGATGAGATTAGTAATTTTAGGCGGTGGCGAGAGTGGTGTAGGAACTGCAATCTTAGGTAAGGAAAAAGGATATGAAGTTTTTGTATCTGATTTTGGGAAGATAAAAGAAAATTACAAGGAGGTTCTCATCATTAATGGCATTGCATGGGAAGAGGGAAAACATACCGAAGACTTGATTTTTAACGCTGATGTGGTTATGAAAAGCCCTGGTATTCCAGATAAAACGCCAATAGTAAAAAAATTAGTAGAAAATGGTATTCCAGTAATCTCCGAGATTGAGTTTACAGCTCCTTTTACAAATGCCACAATTATAGGGATAACGGGAAGTAATGGAAAAACTACCACCACGATGCTAACCCATCATTTGTTAAAATCGGCAGGATTAAATGTGGGATTAGGTGGAAATATTGGGAAAAGTTTTGCTTGGCAAATTGCCGACAATAAATATGATTCTTATGTATTAGAATTAAGTAGTTTTCAGTTGGATGGCATAAAAGAATTTAAACCTCATATCGCTGTCATTACAAATATTAGTCCAGATCATTTAGATCGATATGAATACAATTATGACAATTACATTAATGCAAAATTTAGAATAACAATGAATCAAACGGAAGACGATTACCTTCTTTACGATGCTGATGATGAAGCCATAAGTGCATGGTTAAAAACGCACACAACAAAAGCAAAATTAATTCCTTTTTCATTGACAAAAACATTCAGCGAAGGAGCTTATATAAAAAACAACAAAATGGAAATTAGAATCAATCAAGAAGAGTTCACAATGGATACCGAACACATTGCCTTAGAAGGGAAACATAACATGAAAAACGCAATGGCAGCAACATCTGTGGCAAAATTAATGCAAATAAGAAAGGCAACAATAAGAGAAAGTCTTTTTAATTTTCAAGGTGTAGAACATCGTCTAGAAAAAGTTTTGAAAATCCAAAATGTTCAATACATAAATGATTCTAAAGCGACTAATGTAAACGCTACATTTTTTGCTTTAGATAGTATGAATACACCTACAGTTTGGATTGTAGGAGGGGTTGATAAAGGGAACGATTATAATGAATTGATGTCATTAGTACGGGAGAAAGTAAAAGCAATTATTTGTCTGGGAGTAGATAATAAAAAAATTATCGACGTTTTTGGAAATGTAGTTGATATTATGGTTGAAGTAGATAATATGAATGATGCAGTACGAATGGGACAGCGCCTTACAGAAAAAGGGGACTCCGTTTTATTGTCTCCTGCTTGCGCGAGTTTTGATTTATTTGAGAATTATGAAGACCGAGGAAATCAATTTAAACAAGCAGTTAAACAATTATAAAATATTGACACCCCAATTAATAATTTTTGGACTAAAGTAAGAGTAACACTGGTTAAATTATAATAAATATGAAGCAATTAATAGGCTATTTAAAAGGAGATAAAGTGATATGGTCATTTGTGGCGCTGTTGGCTCTATTTTCATTTATGCCTGTTTTTAGTGCCAGTAGTAACCTAGCTTATTTAGGCCACGGTACAGGAAATACGTTGGGATATTTGGTTAAGCATTTGGGACATATTTTCTTTGGCTTTGGGATCATATTTTTAGTTCATAATGTTCCTTATTTATATTTTAGATCAATTTCTAAATGGTTTCTTCCAATAGTTTGGGGAGTCTTAACTTTAGCAATGATCAAAGGGCAAGTTGTAGGTGGTGCTAATGCTAGTCGATGGCTTCAAATTCCGCTGGTTGGTATTTCATTTCAACCCTCAACATTTGCATCACTTGTTTTATTTGTTTTTGTCGCGCGATATTTATCTAAAAAGAGAGAACAACCCATCGATTTTCTTGAGTCAATAAAAGAGCTTTGGGCACCAGTATTTTTAACGTTGCTATTAATACTGCCATCAAATTTTTCAACAACTGCATTAATATTCACAATGATTGTTATGCTTGCGTTTATAGGAAAGTATCCAATAAAATATATAGCAATTATTGTAGGAGCTGGAATTGTTATTCTTACCTTTTTTATATTAATGTCTAAAGCTTTTCCAGATTCATCAATGTTTAGTAGAGTGCGTACTTGGGAAAGCCGAATTGAAAGTTTTAGTACTGATAAACCAGATGAAGATGATTATCAAATAGAAAAAGCTAAAATTGCAATCGCTTCGGGCATGATTTATGGTCTAGGACCAGGAAAAAGTGTTCAAAAAAACTTTTTACCTCAGTCTTCTTCTGATTTTATTTATGCGATTATTATTGAGGAATACGGTTTAATTGGGGGTTTAGTTGTATTGTCATTGTACCTACTATTGCTCTTCCGGTTTGTAATCGCATCGCACAAAGCGACGACACTATTTGGAAAACTAGTTGTAATAGGTTTAGGTTTCCCAATGATTTTCCAAGCCATGATAAATATGGCCGTAGCGGTGGAGTTGTTGCCAGTAACCGGTCAAACGTTACCACTAATTAGTAGCGGTGGAACTTCGATATGGATGACTTGCATTGCTTTAGGAATTATTATCAGTGTAACTAAAAAAGAAGAGGAAATTGCGCAGGAATTAAAAAATGCTGCGAAAAGGGACGAGGCGCTTCAAAAATTAATTGATAGAGAATTAGAGAATGATGAAGTTTTAGAGGAAGAATATTCTATTGTAGATAGCGCTAAAAATCCAATGCATGCAGTAATGAATAAATAATAGCAAACAACAAATTGATAAATAATGAAACCATATAAATTCATATTAAGCGGCGGCGGAACAGGAGGACATATCTATCCTGCAATTGCTATTGCAAATGAATTGAAATTGAGGTTTCCTGATGCTGAGTTTTTATTTGTGGGTGCCAGTGATAAGATGGAAATGCAAAAGGTTCCTCAAGCAGGTTATGAAATCATTGGATTGTGGATCTCAGGTTTACAACGAAGACTGACATTTGATAATGCGTTATTTCCGTTAAAATTAATGGGTAGTTTGATAAAAGCTCGCACGATTATTAAACAATTCAAACCAGATGTAGTTATAGGCACAGGTGGTTTTGCAAGTGGTCCACTTTTACAAGCCGCTGCTTTCTCTAATATTGCTACCGTTATTCAAGAACAGAATTCATACCCTGGAATAACCAATAAATTATTGAGTAAAAGAGCAAACAAAATTTGTGTAGCCTACGAAAATTTAGAACGGTTTTTTCCACAAGAAAAAATGATTTTGACAGGAAATCCTGTTCGTCAAGATGTTTTAGATATTGATTCTAAAAAAAGTGAGGCACTGTCGTATTTCAATTTAAACGTGAATAAAAAGACATTATTAATCCTTGGCGGAAGTTTGGGGTCCAGAAGAATCAATCAATTGATTGCAAAAGAACTGGATTTTTTATTAGCAGCAGGAATTCAAATTTTTTGGCAATGTGGGAACTTTTACATGGCGGAATATAAACAATTTTCGGAGATAGAAAATGTTCAAGTAGTTTCGTTTATTGACAGAATGGATTTAGTATACGCGGCGGCTGATTTTGTAATTTCTCGCGCTGGAGCATCATCAGTTTCTGAATTGTGCTTAGTGGGGAAACCAACGATTTTTATTCCTTCGCCAAATGTAGCTGAAGATCATCAAACTAAAAACGGAAAAGCAATCGCCGACCAGAATGGAGCGCTATTAATAAAAGAAAGTGAACTAGACGAAAAATTTAAGTCGGTTTTTAACAGATTGCTACACGATGCGAATCTGCAAAAGGATCTAAGTGAAAACATGAAAAAATTAGCAAAGCCTAATGCAACAAAAGATATAGTTGACGAGATAATTAAATTAGTTCAAAGTCCCAAGTTAGAAAGTCCACAGAATTTGTAAGCATAACGACTTTAGAACTTTATAAAAAATAAAATGAATTTAGATCAAATAAATAACGTCTACTTTATAGGAATCGGAGGAATCGGGATGAGTAATCTAGCGCGCTATTTCAAGAATTTGGGAAAGCAAGTTTGCGGTTATGACAAAACAGCTTCTGTGCTTACTACTGAATTAATTGAAAGTGGTATTTCAATTCATTTTGAAGATGCTATTGATTTGGTTCCAAAGGATTTTTACATTGAAAACACCTTGGTTGTTATTACACCAGCAGTGCCTGTTTCGCATTCCGAGTGGAATTATTTTATACAAAAAGGTTATGTAATTAAAAAGAGGGCTGAAGTTTTAGGACTTATTACAAAAGATACCTTCTGTTTTGCAGTTGCAGGTACACATGGGAAAACAACAACATCTGGAATTTTAGGGCACATTTTACACGAAAGCGGGGTGGATGTTACTGCTTTTATAGGCGGAATAGTAGAGAACTATAATTCAAATTTAATAGGAAGTGGTAAAACGGTAACAGTCGTTGAAGCTGATGAATTTGATCGTTCATTTTTGCATTTGCATCCCAATATTGCTTGTATTACTTCTATGGATGCAGATCATTTAGATATATATGGAACAAGCGAGGAAATTGAAAAATCATTTATTGAATTTGCAAATAAAATAAAGGACAAAAACAATCTTTTTATAACCGAAGAATTGTCAATAGAAGGAGTTGTATGCGCCGTGAACGAAGAGGCAGTTTACAAAGCATATAATGTTAGAATAGGCGACGGAAGTTACGTTTTTGATGTGCAAACACCTAGCTCGGTAATAAAAGATTTACATTTTGGATTACCAGGGAAACATAATTTGATGAACGCTCTCATGGCTATTGCAATGGCTGATTTATACGGTACTTCATCAGCTGCAATTGTAAAAGCTGTTGGTACTTTTAAAGGCATAAAAAGAAGATTTTCTTATCAAATAAAAACAGAAAATAAAGTTTATATAGATGATTATGCGCATCATCCAACTGAAATTAACGCAGTTCATCAAGCCGTAACTGAATTGTACACTGGTCAAAGAGTGCTCGCAATTTTTCAACCTCATTTGTTTAGTAGGACTAGAGATTTTGCAGATGATTTTGCAAAAAGTTTATCGGCATTTGATGAAGTTATTTTACTAGATATTTATCCTGCTCGTGAAACACCTATGGAAGGTATAAATTCACAATGGCTTATGAATAAGATGACAAATGAAAAAAAAAAATTAGTAAATAAAAACGATTTAATTCCAGCAATTTTGGCAAGTGAGGCGAAGATTATTGTAACTATTGGTGCAGGAGATATTGGAGAATTAGTAACATCAATAAAAAAAGCAATTTATGAAACGATTTAACTGGACAAATATCCGACTAGTTTTAATGTTTGTATTAGTCATTTTTTTATTTTCTTTTACTTCAAAGCGAAGTGACAAAAGAAAATTGACCAAATGCAATATTACGTTTGTTGACGATAACGCTCCATTTGTTAAACAAGAAGCGGTTAATAAATTGTTAATAGAATATAATGAAGAGTTAACAAGCATTGAAAAAGAAGATTTAGATTTGAATATGTTGGAAAAACGCTTAAATGCACACAAAATGATTGAAAAATCAGACGTATATTTAAGTATTGATGGTGTATTGAAAGCTGTGGTAAAACAAAAAACTCCTATTGCTAGGATTTTTGAAAATGGAAGTTCTTTTTACATTGATTATAAAGGGGATAAAATGCCATTGTCTAATAATTTTACAGCAAGAGTCCCACTTGTTTCAGGGAGAATAAATAAAAACAACAACGAAGATTTAGCTGCATTGTTTCGGTTGATTTATGATGATGCATTTTTGAAAAAAAATATCATTGGAATTCAAATTATGCCCCAAGGTAACCTACTAATGCATAACAGAAATTTTGATTATCAAATTAATTTTGGTACTTTAACAAATGTTGAACAGAAATTTAAAAATTATAAAGCTTTTTTTCAAAAAGCAGTTTTAGATAGTTCGTTGTATAAATATAAAAAAATTGACCTCCGATTTACGGAACAAGTAGTTTGCACTAAATAATAGATAATGGAAAAAGAGAATATTGCAGTAGGTCTAGATATAGGCACGACTAAGATAGTTGCCATGATTGGCAAGAAGAATGAATATGGTAAACTAGAAATTTTAGGTTTAGGAAAATCTAAAAGTTTAGGAGTGGCCAGAGGTGTAGTAAATAATATTACTCAAACCATTCTATCTATTCAACAAGCAGTTCAAGAAGCAGAGATTAATTCTGGATATAAAATAAAAGATGTCGTTGTTGGAATCGCAGGTCAACACATTCGCAGTATACAACACACTGATTATATTAGCAGAAATAATCCTGAGGAAGTGATAGGAGGAATGGATATTCAATTACTAATTGATCAAGTCAATAAGTTAGCAATGTTGCCAGGGGAGGAAATTATTCATGTTTTACCACAAGAATTTAAAATCGATGGACAGTCTGAAATAAAAGAACCTATCGGAATGTATGGCGGTAGATTAGAATCTAGTTTTCATGTTGTAGTAGGTCAGGCTTCGTCAATACGTAATGTGGGAAGATGTATTCAAAGTTCAGGGATTGAATTATCAGGACTTACGCTAGAACCATTGGCCTCAGCCGATGCAGTTTTAAGTCAGGAAGAAAAAGAAGCTGGAGTTGCATTAATTGATATCGGTGGCGGAACTACTGACTTGGCTATTTTTAAAGATGGGATTATTCGTCATACTGCGGTAATTCCTTTTGGCGGAAATGTAATCACAGATGATATCAAAGAAGGATGTTCAATTATTGAAAAACAAGCTGAATTACTGAAAGTTAAATTTGGTTCTGCTTGGCCGGGAGAAAATAAAGACAACGAAATTGTTTCTATTCCGGGACTAAGAGGTAGAGAGCCAAAAGAAATTTCATTAAAAAATCTTTCTAAAATCATTCATGCAAGAGTGGTGGAAATTGTAGATTTAGTTTTTACAGAAGTAAAAGCGTATGGTCATGAAGATCCGCGTAAAAAATTAATTGCTGGAATAGTTCTGACAGGTGGCGGCGCTCAACTAAAGCATATCAAACAATTAGTGGAGTACATTACGGGAATGGATACTAGAATTGGATATCCAAATGAGCATTTAGCAGGAAATTCTGATGAGGAAATTGCAAGTCCATTATACGCAACAGCAGTGGGATTAGTAATGAAAAGCATTGAAAATAAATCACAAAGTGCAGTAAGAATAGATGCCGTAATACAGCCTAAAGAGCCTGTGTACAGACCGCCTATCGTTAATGCTGCAGTTGATGAAGTTTTGCAAGATGTAGAGGATATGCAAGATAACAATGCCACTGAAAAACAGAATTCAACAGTAAATAGAATACAACGAAATTTCTTTGATCGTTACGTAGATAAGATTAAAGATTTTTTAGATAATGCCGAATAATTGGCATAGCCAAAAAAATGAAAAGGATAAATAGTATAACAATTTCAAAAACCAGATAAAATGATGAGCGACTCAGAATTTGGAAGTATTTCATTTGATTTACCAAAAAACCAATCAAATGTGATAAAAGTTATAGGAGTAGGTGGAGGCGGAAGCAATGCCATTAATCACATGTTTAAGCAAGGAATTAAAGGAGTAGATTTTATCGTATGTAATACGGATTCTCAAGCTTTGCAAAATAGTTCAGTACCCAATAAAATTCAGTTAGGAGTTCACTTAACGGAAGGACTCGGTGCAGGAGCAAATCCTGATGTGGGGCAACAATCAGCGATAGAAAGTATTTCTGATATCGAAAAGATGTTAGATCGCAATACAAAGATGGTTTTTATAACCGCCGGAATGGGCGGAGGAACTGGAACGGGAGCTGCACCTGTAATTGCACAATTAGCTAAAGAAAGAGATATTCTTACAGTCGGAATCGTAACATTACCGTTTCTTTTTGAAGGTAAAGTGCGTCAGGAACAAGCTTTAATTGGAATTGAAAAATTACGTAAGCAGGTTGACTCTTTAATCGTTATCAACAATAACAAACTGAGAGAAGTTTACGGCAATCTTGGTTTCAAAGCTGGATTTTCTAAAGCTGATGAAGTTTTGGCTACAGCCTCAAGAGGAATTGCTGAAGTAATTACGCATCACTACACTCAAAATATCGATTTAAGAGATGCTAAAACAGTTTTGTACAATAGTGGAACTGCAATAATGGGATCTTCTGTTTCATCTGGTGAAAATAGAGCCAAGGAAGCTATAATTGCCGCACTTGATTCACCATTATTAAATGATAATAAAATTACCGGTGCTAAAAATGTATTGTTGCTTATAGTTTCTGGAACGAATGAGATTACAATTGATGAAATTGGAGAAATCAATGATCATATCCAAATAGAAGCTGGTCACAATGCAAATATTATCATGGGTGTTGGAGAAGATGAATCACTTGGAGACTCCATAGCTGTAACGATAATTGCCACAGGATTTGATATCGAACAGCAAAATGAAATCGTTAATACCGAACCAAAAAAGATAATTCATACTCTTGAAGATGAGCAAAGAAGTGTTCATAATTTAAGTAATAAATCAGTTGCAGCATTCAATTTAAACTCAGATTCTCTCGGGTCCAGTTCTAATGAAAGAATTGTATTTGACCTAGATGACAAGGAAGTCGCTACCGATTTAGCATTAGCAATGCCAACAGCCGGAAAAGAGGATTTGCTTGTAATGTCTGATTTTATTAAAAATTTAGATGTAACTTTTGAAATCGTTTCTCCTATAAGTGATGTTGATTTTGAAATTAAGTCAGCTGTTAAAGAGGTAAAAGCAGCACAGCCAAAAGTAATTGAAAGACAAGAGCAAACTACTTTCTCTTTTGACCTGCCACTTTTCAAATCAGAGCAAGTAGAAGCAATACAAGAGAAAAAAGTATCTTTTGAATTGACAAATGAAATTCATGAGATTAATGTAAACGACGCAATCCAGTTTGTTCCCGTAACGGAATTGTCAGATAACGGAATTATTAAGTATTCCCTTGAGGAGTTCATGGAACAAGAGCCTGAATTCATGGTCAAGCCAATTGCAAAAGTTCCAGAAGTTTTTGTTCCAGCTGAAATGAATATCACGATGAAACATGTGGAGAAATCCATATTTGAAACGGTGGATTCTGAGCCTGTTTCACCAATGGAGATGACAATAGAGGAAACATTGAAATTAAGAGCCGATGAAAGAAGAAAAAAGCTAAAAGAATTCAATTATAAGTTCCATAATAATGTTTCTAAAATTGATGAATATGAAAAAGAGCCGGCCTATAAAAGATTAGGGATAGACATTTCAAATAATTCAGCTAATAATACAAATTCGAGAATATCTGTGGGGACCGATAGTAACAATGATTTGCAGTTGCGTTCAAACAACTCTTACTTGCATGATAATGTAGATTAAGGAATTCTAACAAAAATTAGGTAACCCGAAAATTAAAAGTAGTTTTCGGGTTACTTTTTTAGCCGAATGAACATTCACATTAATTGTTAATATCAGTAATATTCTTTAAATTTGCCGAGCTTCGATTTAAGCGATCGATTAAAGTTTTTCCGAAGAAAGAGTTTTAGCTAAAAAAAACATTTACTTTAATTGAAATAGTATTTTTAGGCTGATTAAAAAACAACAGGCATTTTAAAGACTAAATAAATAAACAAAATTATGAGTTTATCAATAACAATCATGGACGATCTTAAAACCGCCATGAGAGCCAAAGATACAGTTGCATTAGAGGCGTTAAGAGCGATCAAGTCAGAAATATTATTAGCGCAAACAGCATCAGGATCAAAAGAAGAAATTTCAGCTGATGATGAAGTTAAATTGCTACAAAGATTAGTAAAAACGCGCAAAGAAAGTGCTAGAATTTTTACAGAGCAAAACCGTATGGATTTAGCTGAACCAGAATTAGCTCAAATCGCAGTTATTGAAAAATTCTTGCCCGCACAATTAACTGAAGCGGAAGTTGAAGCAGTAATTGCAAAAATCATCGCTGATACTGGAGCTTCTGGAATTGCGTCAATGGGAAAAGTAATGGGATTAGCAGCAGCGCAATTAGGTGGAACTGCAGAAGGAAAAACAATTTCTACCATTGTAAAGAAATTATTGGTTTAGAGTTTAACGTGTTAGTTGGCGGTATTTATAAATCATAAATCTAAAATCGTTAATCAACAATCTAAAATCAAAATGGCTGCGTAGTTCAACTGGATAGAATATCAGATTTCGACTCTGAGGGTTGTGGGTTCGAACCCCGCCGCGGTCACAAAAATAAATAAGGATACCAAATAAACAGTTAAATGTTTTGGGTATCCTTATTTTTTTGAAAATAGTTTTGTAAATTTATAGATAACTATTTGTAAATTAGTTTTTTACACTTTTATTTAAAAATCATGAAACAGCAAGTTCCAGTGTCTTCAATTATGACTACAAACATTGTGAAGTTAAATCTAACGGATGATTTAACTAAGGCAGAAGTGTTATTTAAAACCAATAAAATCAAACACATTCCCGTAGTTGATAATTGTAAAATAGTTGGGATTTTAAGTTTGAATGATATGTTGCGCGTTTGCTGTACAG
>Ga0105045_10004127_pt1 | contig 12584 bp, 14 predicted proteins | sample MAT02_FD_78089 | JGI IMG/M metagenome (GOLD analysis project Ga0105045, IMG submission 78089) | Freshwater microbial communities from Lake Fryxell liftoff mats and glacier meltwater in Antarctica - MAT-02 (megahit assembly) | ecosystem: Environmental > Aquatic > Freshwater > Ice > Liftoff... | reverse complement strand
TGCCACAGGACCCTGTAGGTAGCCCCCAATGAACGCTGAGTACCCCTTAAGTGCATCCTCAGCCTGTGCCTCAGCTTGTGCCTCATTAAGCTGTATCTCAATATTAGCACGTATTACGTTGTTGCTTTGCAGCTCTAAGAGTGCCTGCTTTTGCACCTTGAAGCGTGCCAGTTCATCCTTGAACTGTGCTTCACCGATTTCGCCTGCCTCCTTAAGTGCAGTGATACGCTGCATGTCAACATCAAGTGCCTCAACCTGCAGCACAAGTGCTTGATTATCAAGCTGCAAGCGTGCCTGTATGCGTGCCTCATTCTCCTCCTGCTGTGCAGTGATCTGATCAAGCGTGCTTAAGTAGTCTGAGGTGGCATTCTTAAGGTTAGTAGTCAGTAGCTTAGCACGCTCCAAGCTGGCATTAGATGAGTTTAAGGCCGCTTGTGCTTCTTGGTTGTCAATGTCAGCTCTTGCCTGTGCCAGTGCCAACAGCTAGGTAGCTATGGCTATCTGTGCTTGACCGGCTGCAGCTATGGCATCTGCAGTACTGACAGCCGTGGCACGCACTCGGTCATTAGTTTCTATAGCAAGCGCTGCCCGTTCTGCCTCAATTTCAGCTGCTCGCTGTATGCCCTCAGTAGCCCTCAAATCAAGCTGTGCCTCCTCGGCATCTAAGGCCTTGCTACGGAAGTCACGCACCCTATTAATCAAGCCTATTTGCTCCTCAAAGTCCAGCGTGCGTAGCCTTGCACCTTCCTCAAGCTGACGCTCAAGTTCAGCTGATTGTATCTCACCTTTTTGGCGCTCAAGTTCACGCTCAAAGCTTAAGCGTTCCTTGTTCAATACGGTTGCCTCATTGAGCCTCTCCTGGTCGATTCTGGCACGCTCTGTCTGCACCTCCTTAAGACTCTTAAACTCACCCGCTTGTCTGCGTAGTGCAAGCTTCTGCACTTCAGCTGTGTAGCGTGCTTCTATATCACTTGCCTTGTTAACGAAGTTTTCCACGTTGGCAAGCCGTGCTTGCTCTACTGCCAAAGTGGCGTCTATTGAGCTGATCCGGTCCGCTATGGCTGTCAGGCGTGCTTGTTCCTGCTCAACTATCAAGGCTGTTTGCTTGTCCTCAAAGGCCTTCAGATTCTCCAGCACTTCAGCATCAATCCGACCCCTCTCATCCACTACCTTACGTAGTTCCTTAATCTTGTCTACGTTGCCTGACTTAAGTATGTTAAGTTCTGCGTCAGACAGGTTGGCTGCAAGCTGTAGCTTCTCTTCAGCAAGCTTCTTGTCCTCCTCCAACTCTCTCAACCGTATGCCCGATCGGGCATTTTCACCTGCCCTACCGGATGCCGTGCGTGCTTCTTCGATGGCCGCAAACCCGTCTGATAGGTCATTAAGCGCTGTGTCAAGCTCATTCTGTCTGAGCTTCTGAGTACGTGAAACACCGGCTGCGAATGACTTGCCAAACACCTCCCCGGCCTCCTGCCCGAACTTAGCCGTGGCCTTATTCAGGTCATCAAAGGCTGTCTCGGCATCACCAAACAGGGACTTAAACACACCAGTAACGGCACCTGTAACGACTGCCACAGTGTCAGTAACCGTTGAACCCAACGCCTTGAACACATCACCAAGGTTGATGGCACCTGAAGACACGTCCTTAAACACCTGCTTAAGGCCTCCTAAGCTGTCCAAGACGAACTCTACTATGTTCGCAAAGGGCTTGAACTTGCCAGACAGCGCAACGATTGCGAAGGCAACTGAGCCTATTATGCCTGCCAGTGCCAGCAAGGGGTTGGTCTTAAGCACTATGAACAGGCCCTTCATCACACCTGCAAAGGTGCCAGTTGCCGACTTAAGTTTGCCCGTCGTTTCGGCACCCTTGTTCTGGGCGTCGTTCACTTCCAGCTGTGCCTTAGCGGTAGCCTGAAGCTCTCTCTGCAAGGCCTCCTCTTGCTCTATCTGTTCTGCCTTACGTGCCAGCTGGGCTGTCTCAGTTGCATTCTTAATCAGCTCAACAGCCGCTACGGCCTGCTGGACTATGAGCAACGCTTGCTGGACGTCCTCATTTTCAGCCGCAAAGGACGCCGCTAACCCTGCTCCTATGGTGAACGTTGCAGCCACCTTAGAGCCTAATTCTGCGAAGACAAGTTGGGACTCTTCAGCACTGAGGGATGCTGTCTCAAGCCTCTTGTTGATCTGCTCAAGCTCTTGCTTAGTCTTCTTAAACGCTGCAGAACCTATCTCAAGGCCACCTAATGACTCACTTAATTCAGCTGCTTTGGCTTCTAAGCCAGCAAGTGAGTTCAGGCTTAGTTCAGCCTCAGATGACAGCCCTTCAAGCGCCCCCTGAACCTCCTGTATGTCTTCTGCAACCTCCTTATAGGCCACACCCGCTTTGTCCAGTTCTTTGCGCAACTGAACGATTTGCTCCTCTCCAAAGTCCTCCCCATCAAGTTTGTTGGACACCGCCACGCCTGACTTTTGCAGTTGCGCAAGTGCTTTCTTTGCTGATTCAAGTGAATTTATAGCATCCTTGATGCCTTCAATCTTGAATACTACCTTAGCTTGACCAGCTGCCATAGTCTTACCTCTTAAACATTAATGCAAGTAATAGCACTGCTATGGCTGATACCATCACGTAGAACGCCCACATAGGCACACCTAAGGGACGGTCATCACGCGGTGTACGCGCTTCAGGTTTGTTGATGCTGACAGATTCACGCCATATCGTGTCCCGCTTAAGCGACTCACACTCGATACGGTATGCTCTTAATTGGGTGTCATACCAACGCTTAAGTCGCGTCGACTTAGTCTGGTCAGTGATGATCACCGTGTCGGTCCTAAGGTATGCCAGAGTGTCAGTGCTGAATGTGTGCTGCCACAGTGTGTCTGAGACACGCGTAGGTGGCAAAGTAATGGTCCGCGTAAGGTACACGCTATCTGGGTACACCATGCCACACGGGCCGTATGAGCGCTCACATAGGTGGCGGCTTGGTGCACAGCATGTTAGCGTTAAGCACAGTATTAGAAGCACTCTCATGCAAAGTCCTCCTCATCGAACAGCGTGTACGTGAAGCTTGAACCCAAGCCCTCTATGGCCTGACGCCTGCATAGCTGGGCAAGGTCCTGCATGTGTGCAGAGTGCCTGATCACCTGACAGCCTGCAGAGTAGGCACCTATCTTGTCAAGCACCTTAAGCAGGGACGCTGCGTGGATATTAATGCCATACAAGCCCGTGCTTTCTTTGCCTGATGTGTCAAGAATCGAGTCCCGATTCGCATCACGGTAGCAAGTAACGGGTCTGACCTGTATGAGTGCGTGATGTCTCCACCTGCCTGAACCATGCCATCCTAACTGGTAAGCAGCACGGTACTGACCCTCCTTAAGTATAGCCGTGCCATTCTTAATCGCCTCACGAAATTGAGGGTTGACCAAGTGCTCAAGGCCCGGGTCCGTAGTGGCTGCGTACAGCACCAGCACCTCCTTGCCTACTGCATCCACATAAGACACACCTAATAGGTCATCAAACTTGTCGCAACTCTGGTCTCTCTTAGCTGATCGGATACCGAAGATGTTGAGGTTATAGTTGCCCCCAGCGAAATATGCGTAGCCTTTGGCAGCATACGCTTTCTTCAGGTCATTTGTAGTGAAATTCAAGTTCATGGGTAGTGGCTGTTTAGCAGGGTGAATTAGATGCAAATTAGATATGTTTCAGCCGTTTTGCAACTCATTCAAGCTCCTGAACCTGTGTCAGGTTACACACTGCCATTTTGGCTGTACAACGTGGAGGCATTGATTATCAAGCAGTTAGGTTTTCGGTACACATCAGTACACAAAGGGCATGTGTACCGGATTTCGGTTGCTCTTCAAGAGTCTTTCAACTACTACATTTGGCATATCAAGTCATATTCAGTTTGACCTTACTGACAACCGCTTGACTTAAATTCCAGTACACAATTACACACTTTTTGCCGTTTATTTCTGCCGATTAGGTACAGGGAATCATGCCTACTGTCAGAAGATTAACAGGGCAATCACTTGATTATCCAAATAAAAAAAGGTAATGAATAGACTCTTTATGTAGGTAGAATCTGTGTAGCTGATAGGGCATTCGGCAGCTTTGAGAGGCAAATAGTGTGTACTGACCCCATTTCGGTACGTAACTCGTTGATACTCAGGGCCTCCCGAGTAAGCAGAGGCTATGTGTACTGATGTGTACTGAAAACGTAACTCATTGATACTCAGGGGTTTCGCGTTGTACACGCCAGTACACACTTTTCGTCAAAACAGCTGATTTTCAATGAATTTTCGCTTAATACTTGACTTAAGCAAGATCGCGGCCTAACTTTGGCTATTAAATCACTTCAGAACAGCTAAAATGGGCGTTCTGCATAAACTTGAATAGTAGTACATCAAATAACTGAAATACCATGGACGTTACGTCAATAATCAAATCAAGAGAGGCCGACATCACGTGCGTGCTCAATGAAGCTAAGGCAGGCTTAGGCTTCAGCAGCTTCTTAAAGGGATGTCAGCAACTATTCATGCCAGTAAGCGGCGTGGATGACACCACAGCGACTAAGATGGTGCTCCACTTAGCTGCCTTAGCACTCAATCCAACGCCTGCAATGCAGCAGGTGTACGTGCTGAAATTTGGAGCTACGTATACTATAAGCATAGGTTACAAGGGCTACATCACGCTCTACGCGCGTCAGGGCATAGGTATCAATGCAGACGTGGTGCGAGAGGGGGATGAGTTCAGGTTCGTTTCTGGTTCTGAGCCATCGGTGCACCACATACCAAGCGTTTCTGGTGAAGGTGCTATCATAGCTGCATATGCCAGTGCTTTGAATAGGGATGGCTTCAGGTGCGTAGCGTTGGCAACCACAGCTGATCTGGTCAAAGCGCGAACTCGGTCTAAGGCTACGCAGTTTTGGGACGCTGGAGAGGCTGCAATGTGCAAGAAGACCGCCATACACCAACTCAAGCACCAGTTGCCAGCCCTGAATAGTGCAGCTTCTGAGGTTGACTCAATTGAAGCTGACTATGTGTTTGCTCCTGCAGCACCAGCTTCAGGCACTGTGCAGGGCATTAGTAGCTTAAACGCGCTGTATGCTGAATATGAGTTGACTTCCGAGCAAATTGATGGCATTGAGAAGCAATTTGCAGGGGACATATCGGCTATCACTGCACACCTCAACGCAGAATACGGGCCTGACACCAATTAATGAAACCCATATCAAAATGAATGATTTCCTTAATTATCATCTAAGTATTGCATGTCGTTCTCCCCCCATCTACCTTTGTTCTATAATAAATCACCAGCCGCAAGGCACCAACCCACACCACCATGGCTACCAAGAAAAAAACCACCACCGCAGCACCAGTTACTTTTACACGCCCAGACGACGCCCGCAATGCAGGCCTTGAGGCTGGTCAAGCAGGCTTCGTTTTTGGCTTCACAACCAAGGATGGCAAAGGTTTGGACTTTTGTCCAAACTTCGTAACCGTCAGCAAAGATGGCGTTATCAGCTTGAATGCAGGTGAAATCCTCAAGGAAGCACGCAAGAGAGCTAACCAAACGTCGGTCCCGGGCCGCCCTGACTTCGTTCCACCTACCTTCGCAGTTGCGTTCGGCAAGGAGCTGGCGATGGCGAAGGCGACAATCAAGGCTACCCGCGCCAAATTCGTCGAGGCTTGGCTGATCAGAAACAAAATCAAAGAGTGCCCATACGCCGTTTTGCGCAAGCAAGTTGCGCAGCGCAACGCCGAGCTGGCCGCCCGCCCAACGATTAGCGTCTGGAACGACAATACAGACAGATACGAGGATGTTGTTGCAGGTAACTGGAGCGATCGCCGCGCCGGCGAGTCTACAGAGTCTTACCACAATCGCGTTAACGCATAATCATCACCATGACCACCAAGGGGCTTAACCGCCCCATTTTTTAACACCATTAACCACCGCCAACCATGTCTACTACCACCAACAACCCAGCATTACCGCAAGGCATAGCATTACCCCGAGGCATCGCCTCCATTAACTGGTCGCCCGTCGGGCACAACTCAGACGGCTTCGGAAACGCACATAGCCCGGTTACAGGCTACATAATCAAGTACGGACTCGCCGGTGATCCTGTCTTGATCAAGTCGATACAGGTGATCATTCAAGAAGACGGCGACCTAAAGCTAAACAGCAATCTTGATCCGCTGTCCCCGGGAACTGGCGTTCCATACTCTCAATCTGTCTTGGAACGGTTTCAGGAGGTGTACTACGCAGGAAACGCGTAACGATCGTTCCCCACAGGGGCTTTAAATAGCCCCATTTTTTCACTCTATTAACCCCACTACCAATGACTACTAACGATAACGAAGACCCAGAACAGCCGACAACAACTGAAGTAGATTGGACATGGTTCAAGCAAGGCTACAGGGAAGGCCAAGACGAGAATTGGGCTGCCGTTGGCGCGGCTCACACTCAAGGCTACAACAGGGGCTATGAGTCTGGCTATAGGGATGCCAAAATGCATCGGGCACATAAAGATAGTTTGCCACAAGAGCCTGAAACACCACATACTTTCAATATTTAACCCCAAAATTATGACTACCAAGAAACCCCTGCCAGCAGGCATCGACCACATCTCCTATACGCTTGAGAACAGCTTTGGCATCATAGAGCACTACAAAATAAAGTACCTAATTCGCATCGAGGACGGCACGCAGCGCGTGAGTTGCCCGAGGTACGACGTTCTGAACGTGGCGTTCATCAAAATGAATGGCGGGTACGGTCTCTTTTATCACATCTTCAGTGAACCAGACAGCCAAGAGGTGCTGCAATGGGTGCTTGCTGACTTGAATAAATCTTAAAACCCATAACACTATCACTATGTCTATTACAGTATACGTCGGCAAACAGCTGGCAAACGAAATTGGAGCCAGCTCAGAGGCTTGGTCTACCATGAAGTCGCTGGGCATCGCGCCTCAGCCAGACTTCTCCAAGCCAAACTTGTCCGTCTGGTTTGACACACCTGAACTTCAGGCTTGGATAGACGCTATCAAGGCCTACAAAGCGTCTGGAAAACTATTAATTGACTACCGGCAGTATGAGGGGAAGCCATCGACAGCAAAAGTGTATACAGGTATTGAGTTGAGGGACGCCATCGGCATTAGCGCAACCAGTTGGTCGACTATAAACGCTATGAGAATCGTTCCTGATCCCTCATTCAAGACCAAAACCACTTCTTTTTGGTTTGACACACCCGAATTGCAGGCTTGGATAGACGATATAGGCATGCACAAGTGGTATGGAGCTGATTGGGTAACCTTCCCTGTATACAACACCTACCTTGAAACCTACATACTTTAACCCCACCAACATGAACCAGCCCCATATCTCTTTTAGTCAGATTAAACTCTTTGATGAATGTGCCAGAAAATACTGGCACATTTACATCAACTCCACAGGACGCCGCCAGTTGCCAAACGACCTCATGCAGCAAGGTTCTGATGCTCATGAACTGATAGCTGACACTATCCATGCCCTCAGAGAGCAACAGATCGCCTCTGTGGCACCTGAAACACCAGCCAAAGCGTGGCATGATGACATGCTTAAGTGGGCATACACTACGCCTAAGGACTGCCTGCATATAGAGCATGAGATACTGATAGAAACACCATACCTGCCTATCAAGTGCGTTATTGACCTGCTCATATTGGATGGCAATAGAGCTAAGATAGTGGACTGGAAACTAAACAGGCTACCAGAACATCAAGAGTTTGACCAGTTGGCACTATACGCAGCTGCAGTCATGTTTAAGTACCCTCAGATTACCGAAGTGCTGGCATCTTACGCTGTGATCAACTCAGAGAAGAAGATATACACCACACACCTGTTTGATGCAGCCGAGGCGTCTGAGGTGTACCGGCACTGGCGTAGGATCGCTGAATCAAGCTCCAAACGCAGCATCGAGAAGGCAAGCTATGACCTAAGTCCGGGCACTAAGTGCAAGACTTGCCCATTCGCTGGTGAATGCGTAGGAAATGACTACTCTTTCAGCTCATTTGCCCTAATGACAGACCAAGACTTGATTAAGACCTATTACGTACATGACGCCCTAGCCGCCCAGCTCAAAGAAGAAGTACGATCACGGATGGAATCGCGGGAAATTAATGAGTTGTACGCAGACTCAGAAGGCTTCAGCTACAAAGGAGCTATGACACTGAGAGAGGCTAAGCTAAAACCACTAAAGAAGACCAAATGACTATATTTTTGACCTGTTTCATTGTCGGAATGACCGTCTGGAGGCTAATCCGAGCGTTGTATGACGATGATGGCAACCCACCAAAAAGAATGTACCCCTAACACCAAAACCATGACTGAAATACAAAGATATATACAAGAGTTCCATGCCTTTTTTGCTGATAAGCAGTTGGTAGATGCTCCACTCAACCTCATTGCCACAGTAACAGAAGAGTTCATGGCCAGCAACGCACATTGGGCTAAGGCTGCAAGCACAGAAGAGGAGGCAAACGCCATGAAAGCAAGCTACTGCCTGTTTTTGATGTTCATTAGAGAACGTTTAGGCATCACGTACACGAAAGCTCGCTTGCTTTTGCCTCAGATGTGGGACAAGTCGGGCATACGAAGGATGGCAAATGAAACTGTGCTTAAGAGTAATGACTATGTATTAGATGCGTTTGGCACGTCCGTAGTGCAAGCACTAACGAATGACAGAATAGAACCCCACACTGCAAGCATGCTAAAGGCATACGCTAAATACATCAAAGAAGAGTTAGATATAGACGTAGACCTAACAATAAATGACCTGTACATGAATAGCGTTACGTGGAGTGTGTCAGCTGAAAAAAGACTCTTCGCTATCTGGCTGGTAGCTTCAAACAACTGCTACAAGCCCTCTGATGCGTATGTTATGGCAGCTGTAACGCATAACAGCATCTACAAAAGCAATGGTCAAGGCCTAAACACCACAAGCTTTAGGGCCAAACAGAAGACCATAGCTAAGCATCTGATCCCCATGCTTAACACGCCCAAAAACATGTACAAACAGTCTTGTTACAGCATGTATGTTCGACTTAATCAATCCCTTAAGCACCTATGAAGAAGCCATACAACCAAGAAGCCAAAGATTTAGGCATAGCTCAGTACGCTAACTACCTAAAAGAAATAGGCATGCTTGATGTGTATCTAATAGCAGGATATAACTACTTATGCATGCATGACAGACGTCCTGACATAGTGATCGAGCGCTTCATGTTCGTCTACTACCTGTACAACGTAGCTGGGCATGACACAGTTGCCACAGCCACGATTGTTGGAGGACGAGACCACTCAACAGTGATCCACACACTCAACGAACTTGACAAGGTGTTCTACTTAATAGCTAACAACCTGTCTGCAGGCCGGTTTTGGAACCAGGGTTACATCAAAATCTTGAAACGCCTTGAAGAAGGCAAAATAGAGCACTTCAGGAAAGGCCAGAGCAACAAAACCAAGGCGATAATGAGGTGGAATGTGCACGTCGAGCGTCTTAATTGCTTTGTAGAAGATATGATTGAGCACAAAGTGAACCCTATGCTTGCCTTAGGTTACAAATTAGGTGCCGGCCTTGACTATTCCCTAACCCCAACCCAAACCGATGAAAACACTTAATCTAAGACCCTACCAGCAAGCAGCACTGGATAGAATGCTTAAAGCAATAGACGCCAAAGAGCGTCTATTGTGCTGCCTACCGTGTGGCGCGGGCAAAACCGAAGTGGCTGCAGCGGCTATGATCATTGCAGCTGCCAAAGGGGACAGGTGCATCTTCTTCGCACACAGAAGAGAGCTAATTAAGCAGACAGCTAAGCGATTGAGGGCCTACGGAGCGTCTGCGGGGTGCTACATGGCTGGAGAAATGTACACCAATGATAGGATACAGGTGGCATCCATCCATACTGTGGCCTCCAGAAAGCACATGCCACGCGCTGACCTCATAGTTATAGATGAAGCACACCTAAGCCTGTCTGACCAGTACCTAAGCGTGCTTAACGCAGCTAAGGAAGACGGCATACCGGTCATAGGACTGACTGCAACACCATACAGGGGCAGCGAACGAGAGTGCTTCAGTGCCCACTACGATGATTATCACGTAGCAATTCAACCTAAGCAGCTAATTAATGAAGGCTATCAAGCCTTTCCCGAATGGTACGCCGAGGGGGACTTCGAGCGGGCACGAAATGAGGTGAAAATGAGGATGAGGGCAGGCAACTTCGTAGATTCAGATGCAGTTGACTTCGTCAAAGCAGCGGGTGGGTTCAACACACTTAGGGATAGTTGGCTTAAGCATGCAAGGGGACTACGTACTATAGTGTTTTGCACCACCATTGCAGAAGCCGAAGGCGTTTGGAACCACCTCAACCAAATGGGGGAGGGCAAATGGGGCATGATCGACTCTAAGCGTAAGGATTCTGACAACCAACAGGCGATTAATGAGTTCAGGAGGGGCGACTTAATAGGCTTAGTCAACGTGAATATGGTGTCTGAGGGCTTTGATGTTCCAGACTGCAGTTGCGTAGTCCTCAACACCACTACTGCATCAAGTATTCGCTTAATCCAGTCGGTTGGTAGGTGCCAGAGACCTAAGGAGCGTGCTGTAGTGATAGACCTAGGGGACCACTACAGTAGGGCTATGGACAACAACACCAGACTTGTCCTACCTTGGTTTGACATCGTGCCTCAGTGGGAATCTTGGGAGAAGCAAGAGGCCGAACGCAAAAAACAGGAGGAAATACGCAAGGTCAAGGAACGTGATGCAGCTATGGAGATGGACTTGTCCATCAAAGCAGTTGAACTTGTCCAAATGAGTGATGGCAGGACAATTTCTGGCCTTGGCATACCTCCAGACGGCGTCTATAGTGCGAAGGAGGCCTCCAGAATCGCCCACTTGCTGCCCGAATATGGTAGAATCATCCACGGTGTGTGGGGTGCTATCACGCTGGCTGGTGGAGTGGTCATGCCCTACCGGTACGCTGACTACTACAGGGGCAACCTTGAAGCACAGGCCTCAAAAACGGCAAAAGATATGGCATTTGGAGGCAGATCTAAGTGGATCATAATAGCCTCTAAGGATGCGGGCCTATCTAATGACAAGATTAAGGAATCTGAGTCAATACGTAAGCGAATGATTGAGCAAGCGAAAGAAAACAGACTTCGTAGCTTGCAGTCTTAACCAACCCACCCACTTTTTGACCCTAAAACTATGCTAAATACAAGTAAGCAGAAGGAGTTTACACCCCTGCAAATTAAGTGCTGGGAGGCTGTATGCCAAACCCACCTAATCAGTCCCAATATGGTGCGTGAACACCTATTTGACACTCAGAACAAGCGCAAATGGAGGTTTGACTTCGCATGGCCGGACGCTTTGTGTGCCTTGGAGGTGGAAGGTGGCGTGTATGTGAGAGGTAGGCACACATCACCCTCAGGTTTCATGAAGGATATAGACAAGTACAACGCTGCAACACTTCAGGGATGGCGTGTACTACGCGCTGAGCGCAATGACTTCCTCAAGAACATGACTAAGTATGCCAACCTTGTCTTTTTAACCAGTCAACTATGATTGCAGCCCCATTGCCTAAGCTGTTTGAGGACGCTATCAGTAGCGTGTGTAAGGTCCACCAGTGTCCACGTGTCTTCTTAGTTGCTGGCATGATTTCAGCCATATCCACAGCGGCTTGTCGGTATGATTTCAAGCTCGGTGCCTACACTAACCGGCCTATAACGTGGATATGCTTAGTGAGCAGGACAGGTTCAGGCAAGACACCAGCACTTAATGCTGCCCTTAAGCCCTTGAGCATCTATCAGGCCCGGATGGACACTGAAGCTAAGCAGAAGCACAAGACACACAAGGCATCCTTAGCCCGCCACAGGACCCTGTTCGCAGAACAACTTAAGAACCCTCTAATACCGGACTATGAGCTATTAAGTGAGCCTGAACTTGAACTAACTGAGCACAGGATCATCAACGACAGCACGTTTGAGGGCCTACTTAAAACGCATGAGGGCATAGGAGGTATATGTTTGTTTGCGGATGAGTTGAATGGCTGGCTCCAAAGCTTCACCCGTTATTCAAGTTCAGGTTCATCCCGCGCTGGCTGGTTGGAGCTGTTTTCAGAGCCTATGTCCATCAAATCTACACGCGTAACCGATGGCCATAGCAGGTCTGTGGATAGGCCTACTATTAATGTGCTAGGAGGCATTCAGCCGAGGTTATTACACAAGCTTAAGGATGGGCTGGACGATGGATTAAGTCATAGATTGCTCTATATCTTCCCGCCTGACGCCGATATGGTAGAACGCGTAGATAGAGGCCATTTGGACAACGAGAAGGCCTACGCAGCCTACGTGGCGGCCATGGTAGCGTTCCTGAATGCAGAAGAAACGCATGCACAGGCCTCAATAATGCTTGCAACAAACAGTGCGGGGTTGGCTATAAATGACTGGGTCAACCAAGGCATCAAGAGATTTGGTAAGTCAACCCATCCTGAGCATGACGAGGACAAGCAGGGCATGTTTGCTAAACTTCAGTCCTACGCACACCGCT
>Ga0105045_10004126_pt1 | contig 12586 bp, 6 predicted proteins | sample MAT02_FD_78089 | JGI IMG/M metagenome (GOLD analysis project Ga0105045, IMG submission 78089) | Freshwater microbial communities from Lake Fryxell liftoff mats and glacier meltwater in Antarctica - MAT-02 (megahit assembly) | ecosystem: Environmental > Aquatic > Freshwater > Ice > Liftoff... | reverse complement strand
GTGGCTACCTCAGGCTGGGACAATTTGTCCCTAAGGTAGGTCAACGGTATCGAATCGACTGCAGAGACGATTTGTTCAATCATAGCCGGGTTCTCGATGACAACTTGCCAACCGCCGGGAGTTTGCTCAGGGCGCATCGGCTCCAACTCGCCATGAGTGATTCGAAAGACATTTCGCATTTGTCCAGAAGCCGGCATCGTAACCTTGAGCCTCTCAGTTGCAGGTGCTACTGAGCAAATTTGATCCATAGGTCCAGATGCTAAGATGATAGCAAGCTGACTTTTGGGAGTCTCCAATACCGTGGCGGTATGGTTTGGTGAATCCGTTTGGATCGTGCGCCAATTTGACTGGCCAGCTTGTATCCAGGGCATGAGCAGTTCGATTTCCAGGTTGACATTTGCATAGCCCTCACCTCGCTTTTGAGAAGTTAGGTCACCTGCATCAAGCGGTGAAACAGAACGAAAGATGAAGCCGCGTGCCCCTTGCATCATGCTGCGATAAAACTGCAATCGAACTTGAAGCAAATCGTAATCGTAGCTACTTGAAACATTGTTGCGCAAGGCCTGCGAGGCAAACTCCTTTTGAAGAAACCACTCTTTTGGCATTTGAGTCACGATCGAGATTAGCGGACTTGAACGGCCCGCCAGTGGGCGTAAATCGGTTTGCATAATTTGGGCGCCCTCGCTTGCGGAACGAATCCGAGTCGGCAGCGGGAGCGGTACGGCCAAACTATCGCTCATGCGGCTGTATTGCCCATACATCTCCATCGCCTCTCCAACGATAGGTCGAGCCAGCGATTGTGGAAATCGTGTCAGTCTAGACGCAAGGCTTCTTGAGGAGTCTAACTGAGATCGATCCAAAGTCATCCCCAATATCCAACCTTGAACATGGCGATAGTGATCCGCGAACTCCTCCGTGGGAATCAGATCAGGCGGACGAGCAATGACCCCCATTTGTGAACCCAAGGCTTGTTCGGCCACCAGAGGATCGTTCGGATTGTTGGTAATGATTGCGTTAAAACCCAGCGACTTTAGGTGATACAAACTTTCTCCCTGGTGCAGAATCCATCGCGGCACAGTCGCCTGCATAACACGAAGCTGTTCTTGGACCGGAAGGGTCGCTGGGCTTTGCGGCCCCCCAATCATCGTCCTTTCTTGAAGCAACGGTGACAATGGAGAAACCATGCCCTCGATTCTCAAATCGTCCACCTTCAGTTTGATCGTACCAGGGTCGGAATAAACGCTGAGTACCACCGCATCGATATAAGGCTCCTGGAGGTCGACCCCCGGCCCAAATTTTGTCCTTAGATATCGAACACGTTCCTCCAACTGGACTTGGACCGCTGAGATCGTCGAGGTTGACCAGCGACCTCTACCTTCGTTTGGTGTGCCAAGCAGAACCTCGCTAATCGGATCGTGCGTCGCGGGATGTGCACTGCGAGGAAACACAACGCGGAAGCCGATTCGCAATCCGCTTTGCGCGGAGATGATCCTTAGCGAAGCTCTCAGGTCATCAATGACCACGCACGGTTCGATTTCGTAGGTTAAGTAGACCTTGGTGCCGCGCTCAAACGCTGCCTCGACAATCTCAAGACCAGGTTCCGTTCGGAGAAATTTTGAGAGTTGGGCCTTTGCGTCGCTTTCCCACAAGCGAAATTTTTGGACCGGCTCGTCGAACGTATCGAAAACTTGGGCATTTCCGCTAGGCAAAGTCGCGAGCAGAGTGAAAATCAGAATGGACGCGGTTTGCCAACGCAAAAATTTCCCAGAACCGATAACCGGACACTGGGTTGACTTTTTGCAACAAAGTCCGAATGAATAGTGGAGAAAAAGAAACATGAGGGCCAACCTGACGTGCTAAACCGTAAGTCTTGCTTGTAGCATGACTTACAGCACGATTCCAGATCGGTTGATGTTGCAGAAAACCCACCGACTTTTTGGGTTAGGAAAATCAAATCGAATATCTCGACTTTCCTAAGTCCTTGACTAGCATGGATTTACCCTCCATGTTAACAGTCCAGGCGAAGAGTGTCGGCACGATAGCTGCATTTCTTTAATTTCATAATCGCCAGCAAACTTAACGGCAATCTACTACCAATCGCTACTTTTAGGAGCCTCAACATGAGCCACGCAGCCCAATCGACCGAAAATCTCGTAAACGATACACCAAGCGAACTCGTCGATCTCCAAAAAGTCATCGAAATGCTGCCCCCAGCACAACGCTTGACCATTCAGCCAGCTTTTCAACGCGTTGTTGAAAGCACCAATCGCCGACGCAAAATTTTGCAATTGGTTCAGGATTCCATCGGTCAACTCCGCTTGGACATGAAGTATTTGGTTTTTGACTTGGAAGCAACGCGACGTGAACGAGACGCCTACCAACGACAAATCCAAGAACTGATGGGTGAACAAGGTGATGCGGACGAAAGCTCGCCAGAAGAAAACCAAGATTAGTGTTTCGACCCAGCCCTGACTTGCATGCCTCCGGTTCAGTCATTTGTTTAGGTTCCAGAAACGAGGCAGAGAATTGGATTTACCCCCGAAAGTCCAATCAAAAACAATGCAAAACCCATCACCCCCAGCCCATCTCCCCTAAAGGGGCGAGGGGAGCAAGCACAAAAGATGTGGCGCTCACGCTTCGGGTTATGATTTGCGAATGCATTAGCTTGTTTAATTGAGTTTCAAAAGTCGCCACTTTCGGGCTCAAAAAGACCTCCGACGAAAATAAGCTAACGGCATTCGAACATTGATCAGGCGAGTCGAATTGGGCAAAATAGCCTTAATCGACTCGCCTGTTTTGCTTAATGGTTTGCTTGCTGACTTGATTTGGCTTACGCTAGTATCGAGTCAACTTGATTTTACTCATCCACCTCTTCGTGGTCTGACTCTTCGATGGAATTTACCCCTCGCTCACTAACTCAACGCGTAATCGATCTGGAGCTTGCAACTCCGGAAGAAATCGATCGATTTTGGGGGGAATTGCGCACCAGCGATGTGCAACTTGAGGACGTCAAAAACCTTCTCCTGCGCAAGGGGATTTTGACGAACTTTCAATTGGACCGGATGTGCTCTGGCGAACGGCTCGGTTTCTATTACGGACCGTATCGAGTGCTTTATATGATCGGCGCGGGCACGTTCGCTCGCGTGTTCCGTTGCGTACACCGAGATACCGGTCGTGTGGTAGCGATCAAGGTCTTGCGTCGGCGACACCGCGACCAAGTTGCATCGGTCGAACAGTTTCTTCGTGAGGGTCGAATGGGGCTCCAATTGCGACACCCAAATATCGTCACGATTTACGAAATCGAAAACGATGCGAGGTCACCGTACCTCGTCATGGAATTCGTCGAGGGAGAAACGTTGCGCGAGATCTTGAAGATTCGCGGAAGCTTTGGACCACTCGATTCCTTGTACATGATGCAGGACATCTGCGCCGGACTGGACTTCGCAAGTTCCAAAGGGATTACTCACCGCGACTTAAAGCTAACCAACGTTTTGGTTCATGCCAGTGGACGTTGCAAGCTGGTGGACTTTGGTTTGGCCGCTTTGGCTGACGTTTCGTCACCTGAGGCGATTGCGGATTGCCCTAGCGCCAGAGCGATCGACTATGCAGCTCTCGAACGGGGCACAGGAGTTCGCAAAGGGGACCCTCGAAGCGATTTGTTTTTCGTCGGCGTCATTCTTTACAATGTGGTTTGCGGCAAGCCGGCGCTGATCGAAACTCGCGATCGAATGCAGCGACTTAGCGTTTCCCGCTTCACGGAATTTCCACCGTTGGGGGAACGGATCCAGGGGCTGCCAGATCAAATCTATGCGATTTGCAACAAGGCATTGGAGTTCGATCCCGAAAAGCGTTACCAGACACCAAGTGCGATCCTCAGCGACGTACAGGCAGCAATTAAAAAACTAGAAAATGCAGATGGCCAGTCCGTCGAGAAGAAAGCGGACCTGCACTCGATTCAACCCATTAACCAAGAAGATGCGAAAGAGGGGCAAGGCAAAACACTTATCGTCGTTGAGAGCAAGCAAGAATTGCAAAACATCTTGAGAGAGAAGCTCAAAAAACGCGGTTATCGTGTGCTGATTTTCGGCGATCCTGAACGAGCGCTCGACAAGTTTGCTCCAGACGAGACGCCACCAGCAGATTGCGTTGTGCTCTGCGCGCCGGACCTCGGCAATCTTGCACTCGAGGCGTTCAATCAGTTTTCGGAACAAGAACACACGAAAAACATTCCGGTCGTCATGTTAGTCGATCCGAAACAACAACATATCATTCGGGGCGCAAAGACCAGTCCAAACCACGTGCTTATCGCCATGCCACTCAAAGTAAGAGAGCTTCGCCAAGCCTTGGTTAAGTTAACGACGCAGGCATCAACAAACCCCGCAGTCGAGTAGTGAACTGCAGCATTAGGCGAGCGGCGGCCTGAAAACTACCTGAAAAGTGGAGTTTGATTTGAAGAACTTTCGTACTCGTACTCAATCGCTTGCGATGGTACTCGTACTCGAAAACAAGCGGTCCAGTACGAGTACCTCTTCGCTTAGTACGAGTACGAGTACCGCTTCGCTGAGTACGAGTACGAGTACGAGTACGAACGCAATCTTGTGCATGATCGGTGGCAACGCCGCCCAATAGTCAACGTTGGCAATGTTTTCATCGAGATTCGAGGGATATTGCTATTTGTGAAAAAGCCAAGATACGACAGGCTGGATTCTTTCCAAAACAATTTCTTAAGGAGGAGTTTTTTCCATGGATGGAACGGTCGACGAGTTGTTAGTTTTGGCGGCGAAGCAATTTAACGGACGTCAGTGCACGTCAAGTAGGTGCCTGGCAGGCACCCTGCAGTGAAGTGGCCGAAAGCTTTGGCGGCATCCGCTACGGGATGTGGCGAGGCGTAAAAAAAGCGGAGGTCAATGACCCCCGCTTTAGAATTTTTTTCGATCGCTATTGCAAACTACTTGCGGGATGTCTTCGACTTGGTCGCGCCGGTCTTTGCCTTGGAGTCTTTGATGACCTTAGGTGCAACGACTTTGGCTGGATGCCGAAGGGCTGCTTGGGCTGCTGCCAATCGAGCGATCGGCACTCGGAATGGGCTACAGCTGACGTAGTCGAGACCTATGATGTGGCAGAACTCGACGGACGATGGATCACCACCGTGCTCGCCGCAGATACCAATCTTTAGGTCTGGCTTTGTCGATCGGCCTTTGTCCACGCCGATCTTCATCAGTTGGCCAACACCTGTGCGATCGATCGAAGCGAATGGATTCGCCTTGATGATCTCCAAGTTTTGGTAGGCTGGAAGGAACGAGCCCGAGTCGTCGCGGCTCATACCCAAGCAAGTTTGGGTCAAGTCGTTGGTTCCGAACGAGAAGAATTCAGCAGACTCTGCAATTTCGTCGGCAGTCAAAGCACCGCGAGGCACTTCGATCATCGTTCCGACGGTGTATGCAAACTTCTTGCCGGTCGCCTTCATGACTTCGGCTGCCACTCGATGAACGATTTCGACTTGGAGGTCGAGTTCCTTTTTGAAGCCAACCAATGGAACCATCACTTCAGGTTTGACTTTGATGCCTTCCTTTATGACGACGGCTGCGGCTTGAAAAATCGCTCGAGCTTGCATCTCGGTGATTTCTGGACGCAGTATTCCGAGTCGGCAACCGCGGAAGCCCAACATAGGGTTGAACTCGTGCAACTCCGAAACCAACCTTGCAACTTCAGCGACGGTTGTCTTGAGCTGCTTGGCGACTTCTTCTTGGCCCTTGTGGTTGTCGTGCTGTGGCAAGAATTCGTGCAACGGTGGATCGAGCAAGCGAATGCAACCAGGCAGACCGTTCAAGGCTCGGAAGATACCTTCGAAGTCTTTTTGCTGATATGGTAGCAGGGTAGCGAGAGCCTTCTTGCGATCCTCTTCGGCTTTGGCCAAGATCATTTGTCGAACAGCGATAATTCGGTCACCTTCAAAGAACATGTGTTCTGTCCGGCAGAGGCCGATTCCTTCTGCGCCGAAGGCGATCGCGTTGACAACTTGGTCTGGTTGGTCGGCGTTGGTTCGCATTCCAAGCGTTCGGTACTTGTCAGCGAGCTTCATCAAGAAGTCGTAGTACTGGAATACCTTGCTGTCCTTTGGCTTCATCGTCTTGTTGACGAGAACTTGCTTAAGTTCGCTGTCAGCAGTTGCGATTTTACCGTGAAACACTTCACCGGTCGTGCCGTTGATGCTGATGAAATCACCTTCCTTGAGCGTGACCCCTTTGCATTTGAGCGTACCCTTGTGGTAGTCGATTTCGACGTCGCCAGCACCGGCAACGCATACCTTACCCATTTGGCGAGCAACCAAAGCTGCGTGGCTGGAAACGCCACCGCGAGCTGTCAGAATACCATCGGAAGCGATCATGCCTCGAAGATCTTCGGGGCTGGTTTCGATACGAGCGAGAACAACACTCTGTCCTTTGGCGGCGAGCTCTTCGGCCTTGCCAGCTGTGAAGACGACAGCGCCAGAGGCGGCACCTGGACCAGCAGGAAGACCGACGGCCATCAAGCGACCTTCTTTGGCGGCAGCAGCGTAGGCCGTCGTATCGAAGATTGGCTGAAGCAATTGATTGAGGGCTTCTGGGTCTCCAGACTTGATTGCGTGTTCTGGAGTCATCAGCTTTTCTTTGACCATGTCGTGAGCAATCTTGACATAGGCTAAAGCTGTTCGCTTGCCGTTTCGAGTTTGAAGCATGTACAGCTTCTTCTTCTCGATAGTGAACTCGAAGTCCTGGACGTCGCCGAAGTTCTTTTCGAGCGTCTTTCGAACGTCGTTCAATTCTTTGTGAGCAGCGCCGATGATCTTGTCCTTTGCCATCTCAGAGATGGTCAATGGAGTTCGAACGCCAGCGACCACGTCTTCACCTTGAGCGTTAACGAGGTATTCACCGTAGAATACATTGTCGCCATTGGCAGGATCTCGAGTGAAGGCAACGCCAGTCGCACAGTCGTCGCCCATATTACCGAACACCATCGCTTGTACGTTAACAGCGGTGCCCCATTCGTCAGGAATGCGGTACTTTTGGCGATAGAGGATAGCTCGGTCGTTCATCCAGGAACTGAAAACGGCGAAGACGGCTCCTTCGAGTTGCTTAACTGGATCGGTTGGAAATGCCTTGCCAGTCCAATCCTTGATCAGCTTCTTGAATCTCTTGACGAGTTCTTGAAGGTTCGCGGCGGAGAACTCGGTGTCATCTTTGACGCCGACTTCTTTTTTGAGCGCGTCCATGACTTCTTCGAACGGCTCGTGGTCATTTTCATTTTTCTTTTGGACGCCCATCACTACGTCGCCGTACATTTGCAGGAATCGTCGGTACGAGTCCCAGGCGAAACGTGGGTTGGCGGTTGCAGCAGCGAGACCTTCGCAGGTTGCGTCATTGAGGCCCAGATTAAGGATCGTGTCCATCATGCCTGGCATGGAATCGCGGGCACCTGAGCGAACCGAGACGAGCAGAGGGTTCTTGACATCGCCGAACTTCTTGCCAGCTTCTTTTTCAAGCCATTTGATGGCCTTTTCCATTTCCACAGCAAGTTCCGCTGGGGCTTTGCGGCCATTCTTGTAGTAATTAACGCAAACTTCCGTCGTGATGGTGAAGCCGGATGGGACCGGCAAACCAATTTTGGTCATTTGGGCAAGGTTGGCTCCTTTACCACCGAGCAGAGCCTTCATGTCTCCGCCGCCATCGGTTTTCGATTTCCCAAAAAAATAGATCAACTTGTTAGCCATGGCCGAATGCAACGCTCCAGTGTTTCTGCAAAAATCATGTTGGGTCCGACAGCGTCGGATGTCATTGTGACAGACCCCAAAAATACGGGCGAAGAGTGTACTTTCACGACTACAAATCGTCAATTGCCGTTAGCCCTCCGATATTCGCGTCCAATTGTGGAAAAGACTCCGATGACTGTCCAAAAAGAAATGCCCGAAGTGATTGCCGTCCCAAAACATCTGCTAAAGGCTTTGGCCGAGTTCCTCACGAGCCACGGGTCTGCTTCGATTTCCGCAGGCCTTAATTACCAGGCATTTCGGCTCGAGGGTGGTGAAACATGCTTTTTGACTGCAGAGTCGGGCAGTCCGCATTGGTTTTTCCGGCCATTTCGATCGTCTCAGCGATCGTCGGACCGTGCGGTTATAGACTCGAAAATTGCCTCAAACGACTGGATTATTGATGGTCCTTTAACGACCGAGGCAAGAAAGGCTTGCAAAGGGATCTCGGCGGATTCTAGCATTTCGTCGGAACTAGACGGTTTGGTCGTGATGGAAAATCCGGCCATCGGAACAGTATTGTGTTTTCAATTCAGCCACCTCCAGCACGTCGCTACTATTTTGCAAAAATGGGGAAATCCACCGGACGGGGTGATTCGAGATTGGAAGTCACAAATGAAGTCGATTGAAAACGCGCTGTCTAGCACAGCCGAAACGTTTGTCAGCGAAGACGGACGGCTTGTGCCTTTATCTAAGATTGTTCACCAGATTGTTCACCAACTGAGCGACGATGCGTCTAGCGAGCTAAAACGGGAGACAATTTTTGCAAAGGGAAGTCCGTTTCTTGCGACTCCGCCAGATTGGCCTTGGTTAGCCTCCCAAACTGTCTCAAAGCTGGAATGCAACGAGGTACCAAGTCTGACTTGGTTAAATGATTTAGGCAGTCGCAAGGCAGCCCCATTTAAAGTGAGCGGCAAGGCGCTAGCCGCCGGTGGTTTTTCGATCGGATCAGAACCGGCGGCTAGCGCCTTGCCGCTCTCTAAATCGGGGAAAGCCAGCAAGAAAACACGGTTGATAGGCGCCGCGATTCTATTCGGCATCATTTCGATTTCGGCTCTTGCTTTTTACTTTGCAAGTCCAAATCGAGGCCATCCACCTGGGCCAGTTGCAAAAGCGAATGACACTAAGGCTGTCGCAGCGAATACAGAAGCCGTCGCAACGATCAAAAATTCGGCAAACAAATCCATGTTGACGCCTGCCCCAGAGCCGACAGCAGAGTTACTTGAACTTGTCACGACTCCTAATCCGTCAGATACGATGGAGGAAACAGAGTCGGCACAGAATGAAAAAATGGTGCAGTCGCTTCTTTCGGAACTTAGCCCGATAGGAAGCAACTCCATCCGGCTCGATCAATCCTCGCCCGCGACCGCGCCTTCGCCCGCGTCAATCATTAGCGACCTGTTGAAGCCCAATGCAGCAGAAGCAGGTTTAACAAACCTCTCGCTCGACGAGGCCACGGAGATGCCAAACAATACTGACGTGGATTCGAATTCGAACACATCCGAAGCCCCAGAACTCGACGTAGTCACGACGGAACAAGGCGTGATCACCTTAAAAAAGCCGCTAACGCTTCGATCTGCTTACGCGAAAGAAATCGTATCGATAGGTAAACCCGTTTTGGCCAAGGCATCGCGTTGCGAGATCGAATTGAAACTGACCGACAAAGTGGTTATGGAACCGATGGAAGTCACGACGATCGAGGGGACTGGCACGGCAACTTGGAAAATCGCAATCGAAGATGAATCGCCAGAGTTGTTTGTGAAGATAGAATCCAAACCGGGCGCACGATGGGAGGTCAAGGCTCGGGTTGGCTTACGCGAGGAGAGAGATGCGATGCTGTTTAGTATTGGACCTCGCGACGCGCAGAACGTTGGCAATCGATTGATCGACTACAATCAAAGAGTTAGCTTCACGATCGAATCGCTTCGAACGCAACGATCCAATTCGCGAGGGAAGTTTTCGAGTGTAATCGCTGCGCATATCAAACAATTGGAGATTCAGGAAAAGGAAGTAGAAAAGGCGATTGAGCGGTGGAAAGTGATCGCTCGTTTGAGCCATTTCTTTTTTGACACCAACGAAGTTCGAATCCAGTTCACCGCGATTGAAAAAGAGTATGCAAAGTAAAGTAGGCATTCGGCCTGTCCCATCGTGCAGCCTGTAGCGGAATTCGCCAAGAGTTGCGGTGTGCTAAGGGAATTTATGCGGAGGAGTTGCCGAAAGCCTGGGCGGCTTCCGCTACAATCGTTACGCGACAGGCTGGAAGCCTATCCTAAATATGCCACTCCCAACACTCAGTAATTACGAAAAGCAATCCATCATGAAACGCTCCCTTTTCCGCCAGTCAATTGCACTGCTATTGCTAGCTGCCCCCGAATGTACCTTGAGCGGATTGGCATTCGCGCAAGAGCCGATTGCAAATTCAGGCATTCTACAGCCTGGTAAAAACCTCAAAATCGATGGCATTCCCGATATCCCGATCGAGCTTGCGGATAAAGTTCGCAAGTACACAGAAGCTCGCGGAGCAAGTGTTCTCGATTGGCATCCAACTGAGCGAAGTATGCTTGTGTCGACTCGCTTTGCGAACTCCAACCAAGTTCATCGTGTCGCAGATCCGGGCGGAGCGCGATACCAATTGACATTCTTTAATGAGCCGGTCGGTAACTCTGCTTATGAACCGACTGCGGGAAAGTACTTTCTGTCGAACCGAGATGTTGGAGGCAATGAGTTTGCGCAAATCTATCGGCAAGATGTGGTGACGGGCGAGTCGACTCTCTTGACCGATGGCGGCCGCACACAAAACGGCGGCTGGATTTGGAATAGCAAAGAGAAGCTCATTTGCTATAGCTCAACCCGGCGCAATGGGGCCGATCGCGATCTTTGGATTATGGACCCCACCGATCCGAAAACCGACAAGCTGGTCGTCCAACTCGCTGGTGGAGGCTGGTCTGTGCAAGATTGGTCGCCAGACGATACCAAATTGCTGTTGATGGAAAGGATCTCCATTAACAAATCCAACCTGTACGAGGCCAGTGTTTCAACTGGACTACTGACGCCATTAATCGATCTTAAAAAGGATGTTGCGTATGGTGGTGCGGCTTACACGAAGGATGGCAAAGGCATCTATTTGACAAGCGATTCAGAAGGGGAGTTTCAACAGCTTGCCATCTTATCTTTGGATAACAAGACAGTGACCTCGCTAACCGATGATATCCCTTGCGACGTCGAAAGCTTTGAAGTGTCTCATGACGGTGCGCAGATTGCTTTCGGTGTAAATGAGCGAGGTGCGTCGGCGATCTATATCATGGACACCAAGTCGCGAGTCAAACAGCGAGTTGCGAATCTACCGGTCGGCGTTGTCTCGCTCGGTCGCTGGCGCGAGGATGATTCCGAAATTGCCTTGACGATCACTTCGGCACAGAGTTCCTCCGACGCTTATAGTCTCATGGTTCGCCCCAAAGCAGGAAATGGCGGCGTCAACGGATCAGAAAAAATGATGCTGACACGCTGGACTGAAAGTGAACTGGGTGGTCTTGTTCCAACCGATCTAAGCACTGCCAAGCTCGTCGAGTGGAAATCGTTCGATGGCAAAATGATTAGCGGATTCCTTTACGAGCCGCCGAAACGCTTCACAGGGAAACGACCGGTCATCATCAATATCCACGGTGGACCGGAGGGCCAGTCGCGACCGGTATTCCTCGGTCGGAATAACTATTTCCTCAACGAACTCGGTTGCGCCATCTTGTACCCGAACGTGCGAGGTAGCTCGGGATTTGGCAAGTCGTTTGTGAAGCTCGACAATGGCCTGCTCCGACTTGATTCAGTCAAGGATATCGGCTCGTTATTGGACTGGATCGCAGAATCACCGAGCCTGGATGCAAGCCGAGTGATGGTGACGGGCGGCAGCTATGGCGGTTACATGACTCTGGCATGTGCCGTGGAATACAACCAACGAGTTGCGTGTTCGCTGGACGTCGTCGGCATCTCCCACTTCGGAACGTTTTTGAAGAACACGGAAAGCTACCGGCGTGACTTGCGTCGCGTTGAATATGGTGATGAGCGAGAACCAGAAATGGCAGCGTTTTTCGAAAAAACCGCACCGCTGAATAACTCGGGCAAGATCACCAAGCCGCTGTTTGTCGTCCAAGGCGGAAACGATCCTCGCGTTCCCTTGAGCGAGGCAGACCAAATGGTCGCGAAAGTCAAAGTGAACCAAAGCCCGGTTTGGTACCTCATGGCTGTCGACGAAGGGCACGGATTTCGCAAGAAAAACAACGCCGATTATCAGTTTTACGCGACCGTTTTGTTCGTTGAGAAATATCTCACGCCAGAACAAACGGCAAAATGATCAATCAAGCAGTTGGCTCCGGGCACTTCGTCACATAGGATAACAACCTGCAAGTCACAGGTTGTTAACTTTAGGACGAGTCATTCCCTCTTTAATGTTGAATATTGAATCAAGCACTTTGGACGAGCCAACCCAATTTGAAGACGACGCGGAAGCCTTAGCACCAATCGAAGCCACTACTGAGTGGATCCCTGAGCGTTTGATGCCTCGGATCGAGGAACAGAGGCTTTGGGAGATCATTAAGGAACTTGACTTAGCGCCTTATCGAAAGATTGCTGCAGTCTTGGAGAATCCGATTCTTCAAGTCGCGAGCATGTCTTCCGGTCGTTCGCAAGCTGCCGAATGGTTTGCCAGATCCAATGCGGATTCGCAAGTGACCTGCTGGTACTTGGATCAGTTTCAAGCGTTTCGAGCCTCGGAAAATATGGCGATGCCGGACGAAAAGTCCCAGCCGG
>Ga0105045_10004125_pt1 | contig 12586 bp, 11 predicted proteins | sample MAT02_FD_78089 | JGI IMG/M metagenome (GOLD analysis project Ga0105045, IMG submission 78089) | Freshwater microbial communities from Lake Fryxell liftoff mats and glacier meltwater in Antarctica - MAT-02 (megahit assembly) | ecosystem: Environmental > Aquatic > Freshwater > Ice > Liftoff... | reverse complement strand
GCAGCCTGAAACGCTTAAAAACTATCAGGACGCAAAAGTAAGCGCGGTGGTTAGCCCGTTTATTACCGATATGGCAGCGGCATATGCGAATGCAGACGTTGTGCTTTGCCGCGCGGGTGCACTGACGATTGCTGAGATCGTAGCGGCAGGTATTTTCCCGATCTTCATTCCGTATCCGCATGCGGTAGACGATCATCAGAGCGCGAACGCCAGCTGGCTGTGTGAGGCAGGCGCTGCGGTACTTTTGCCAGAATCAGAGGCCAGCCCGGAGCAGCTAAGGCAGATTTTAGCCGCACTAAATCGCCCCGCGCTGCTTCAAGCAGCAAAAAAAAATCGAAGTTTGGCACAGCCAAATTGCGCGGCTTTGGTCGCTAGCATCGCACGCGATTTAGCAAAAGGAGCCCGCCGATGAGCGCACGATTTCGCCCGGGTACCGATGCCATGCAGGCGTTCAAACGCGTGCATTTTATTGGCATAGGCGGCGCTGGCATGAGCGGCATTGCCGAAGTGCTGTTAACTTTGGGATATCTGGTCTCAGGCTCAGACAGCGCTAATAATGCAAGCACGCTGCGCTTGATTCAGTTAGGCGCGGTAGTTTACCTAGGGCACTGCGCTGAAAACCTGCAGGGCGCAGATGTGGTCGTGAGCTCTAGTGCAATTTCGCTTGACAACCCCGAGTTAATGGCCGCTCGCGCTGCTCGCATTCCCATTATTCCGCGCGCAGAAATGCTGGCGGAACTGATGCGCTTTCGACGCGGAATTGCGGTTGCGGGCACGCACGGCAAAACCACAACGACTAGCCTTACAGCAAGCTTGCTTGCCGCAGAAGGCCTTGATCCTACGTTTGTGATCGGCGGTCTGCTCAATTCAGCAGGTACCAATGCCAAGCTAGGCTCTGGCCAGTGGCTGGTGGCTGAAGCTGATGAAAGCGATGGCTCATTTTTACTGTTGCAGCCGCTGGTCGCAATCATCACCAACATTGACGTCGATCATCTGGAAAATTACCAGAACGATTTTGCCAAGCTCAAACAGGCATTCTCAGATTTTCTGCATCATCTGCCTTTTTACGGCCTCGCGGTTTTGTGCTTTGATGATGCCAATGTGCGCGAGCTGGCAGCGGATATGCCGCGCTCAATACTAAGCTATGGCTTTGATGATGATGTGGACGTACGCGCTAGCAATTTGCGCCAAGCTGGTGCGCGCATGCACTTTGATCTAGCGCTGCCTGGCGCTTCGCATACGCTGGCTGCTACGCTGAATTTGCCGGGCCGGCATAATGTGCTGAACGCCTGCGCCGCTGCCGCTGTGGCGCATCAAGTTGGCGTTAGTGATGAGGCAATTTTGCACGGCCTAGCAAGCTTTAAAGGCGTTGGGCGCCGCTTTAACGTACTCGGTGAAATTGCGCTTGCGCAAGGCTCCGCTTTATTTGTAGATGACTATGGGCACCACCCGCGCGAGCTTGCTGCGGCTATTGCTGCCGCGCGCGGAGGCTGGCCAGAGCGGCGCCTCGTGGTAGCGTTTCAGCCGCATCGATATAGTCGCACGCGCGCGTTGCTAGAGGATTTTGCCGACGTGTTAAGCCATGCGGATGCGCTCGTTTTAACGGAAGTTTACGCCGCCGGTGAAGCACCCATCGCCGCCGCTGACGGGCGAGCGCTCGCGCGGGCGGTGCGCGCCCGCGGACGCGTTGAACCGGTGTTTGTTGGCAGCAGCGGCTTGCTGCTTGAAGTATTATCTGACGTACTGAAAGATGGAGATTTGTTGGTTATGTTGGGCGCGGGTGATATTGGTCAGCGTGCGCAAGATCTGCTTTTGCGTGGAAATTTGAGGAACTAGCGTGGGCGACCAAAACCAAAACAAATATGGCCGTACCGCCGTAGTGATGGGTGGAACTAGCCGCGAGCGGCAAGTAAGCCTATGGAGCGGCGCTGCGGTGCTTGAGGCGCTGCAAACCTCGGGCGTGGACGCTTTTGCGGTTGATGGCATTCCGGCGCTGCTAGATAAAATTACCCGGCGATTAGTAGATCGCGTATTCATAATTTTGCACGGCCCGGGCGGTGAAGATGGCACTTTGCAGGGCGCGCTAGAAGCACTCGGCGTGCCCTATACGGGCTCTGGCGTGCTGGGTTCTGCGCTTGGCATGGACAAGATACGCAGCAAGCGCATCTGGCAAACGCTGCAGCTGCCAACCGCCGATTTTCAGGTCGTTAGCAGCGTTGATAGCGCTGAATCGTTGGTGCAGCACTTCGGTTTGCCGATGGTTATCAAGTCAAACTGCGAAGGTTCAACCTTCGGCATCACGATGGCGCGCAGCCTAAGCGAGGTCGCGCACGGGCTGGCAGTATCTCGCGCTATTGGCGGCGAAATTTTTGCCGAACGGCTGATTGAAGGGCAAGAATGTACCTGTGCGGTTTTGGCAATCGAGGGTAAGCTAGTTGCGCTGCCGATTATCCGAATCGTGCCGAAGGAAACCCTCTATGATTTCGACGCCAAATATCTATCGGATGACACGCAGTATTTGATTCCCTCTGGCTTGCCTGCCGAATTAGAAGCGCAAATGCAGTCCTGTGCGATTGCGGCATTTAACGCAATAGCGGCGAGCGGCTGGGCGCGCATTGATTTTATGGTTGATCAAAGCGCCAACGCCTGGTTGCTTGAGGCCAATACTGCGCCGGGCATGACTAGCCATAGCCTGGTGCCCAAAGCGGCGAGCCATATCGGCATTGATTTTGCGCAGCTGTGCCTGCATGTGCTGGACAGCAGCTTCTACGCGCGCGGTTCAAAAGATACGCCCAGCTCAGGTGTTAGCGTATGAAGCCTGCGGTGCGAAAAATCTGGCTGCTGCTGTTGACCTGCACATTTTTGCTGGTGCTTAGCGTGCCGCTCATGTCGCTTTGGCTAGGCGGTGACAAAACCCGTTTTCCGGTGCGGGAATTAAAAATCACCAGCCACTTTCGCAATTTGACCGACAGCCAAATTGCCGCGTTAATTCTGCCCGAACTTAAAGCAGGACTTGTGATGCTTGATCTAAACGCACTTCGGTCGCTGATGTTGAAAAATGGCTGGATTGAAAAGGTAGAAATTCGCAGGCACTGGCCTGAAACGCTGGCGCTGGTTGTGCATGAACGGACCGCTATCGCGCGCTGGGGCGATGCCGGCTTGCTCGACCTGCATGGAGAAGTATTTGAAGTAGCAGGCGCTTCGCAAATGAGCGGTTTAGCCAGGCTGTCGGGCCCGCCACTCAAGCGCTTGGAAATGTTGGCGTTTTATCAAAATGCCGATGCCGCACTGCGCGATTTAGGCATACACATTACCCGCGCTCGGTTTAGCTCCAGGGGCGGGCTTACCGTGAGGCTATCTTCTGGAGCGCGAATTATTGTCGGCCGTGAGGATATCAACGCAAGGTGGCAGCGCTTGGTTGAAGCGCTGCCGACGTTAATCGGCGCTGAAAATTTACGCATTGGCAAGCAGCTCAAAAGCGTCGATCTTCGCTATACCAACGGTATGGCGATCACGTTTAACGAACCTGAAACCATACCTGCCAGCACACCGCGCGCCGTGCCTATAATCGAGCTGCCAGCTGAGCCTTCAGGTGCCGATCCTGCGCTTCCCGGTCGCGCAGGCGGCGCGCTTGCTGCCCATTTAGGAGCTTTAGCGCATGCGCAAGAATGATCGTGAATTGATTGTTGCACTCGATATTGGCACTTCTAAGCTGAGCGCGATTGTCGGTGAAATTTCAGAGGGCGAGCCGCTTGAGATCATCGGCATTGGCACCCAGCCCTCGCGCGGAATCAAGCGCGGCGTTGTGGTTGATATCGAGTCGACCGTGCAGGCCATTACCCGCGCAGTAGCGGAGGCTGAGCTGATGGCGGGCTGCGACATTAGCGCGGTGTATGCCGCGATCGGCGGAAATCATGTGCGCAGTCAAAACTCAACCGGCGTAGTGTCGATTCGTGAGCGGGAAGTTACCTCCAGCGATGTTGAGCGCGTATTGGACGCCGCCAAGGCCATCGCACTGCCAGCCGATCAGCGCATATTGCACGTGTTAGCGCAGGAATATCTGATTGATGAGCAAGATGGAATACGCATGCCGGTGGGTATGTCGGGTACGCGCTTAGAGGCGCGCGTTCACGTGGTTACGGCGGCCAATGCGGTGGTGCAAAACATTAGCAAGTGCGTGCAGCGCTGCTCATTGGAAGTCGATGAACTGATTTTACAGCCGCTTGCTGCTAGTTTGGCGGTGCTGAGCGAAGATGAGAAAGAGCTAGGCGTTGTGCTGATTGATATGGGTGCGGGCACCACTGATCTGGCGATTTGGCGAAACGGCGCGCTGCACTATTCCAGCGTAATTCCCTTAGGCGGCGATCAAGTGACCGGTGATATCGCGCAGGCGCTGCGAACGACTACCTCAAGTGCGGAGGAGCTGAAAATTAAGTACGCCTGTGCGCTGGCTAAACTGGCATCGCCGGAAGAAACCATTCAAGTACCCGGCGTGGGCGAGCGTGAGCCTAGGCGGCTAGCGCGCCAGCTGCTCGCCAGCGTCGTGCAGCCGCGTTACGACGAAATTTTAGGGCTCGCGCTTTCTGACCTGCGCCGCTCTGGATTAGAGGACTTAGTGCCTGCCGGAATTGTGCTAACCGGTGGCGGCGCGAAAATTGAGGGTGCCGCAGAACATGCGGAAGAACTGTTTGGTATGCCAGTCCGGATCGGCGTTCCAAGGGGTGTAGCGGGATTGAGCGATATTATTGGAAACCCGGCTTATTCAGCGGGCGTTGGTCTGTTGCTTTATGGCGCTGAGCTTCAACGTAAGCAGCGGAGTCGCCAAAAAGCGCCCGTGGGCAAGTTTGGGAAGCTCATTTCCCGAGTGAAACAGTGGATTGGTGGGGAATTTTAAAAAGAAATGAGTTTTTTCGCATTCGATGTTAGGAAGCTGTCGAATTTTGTTGAAAAGTTTTGTAAGCTTCCGTTAATCGGCAGCCAGTGAGGTGAGCAACCTCACCGAATTCAAAGCGTAGGGACGACGATTTGAGTTTTAACGGTTTGCCAATCGGGTTTGTTAACTGCAAACCCCTGTTTTTTCTAGGGCTATGGAGAATTTAATGCTGCACCTAATTGAAAGTGAAACCCCGAACGCAGTAATTCGTGTTATTGGAGTAGGCGGCGGCGGCGGTAATGCAGTCGCGGCAATGATGCTGGCGAATTTAGAAGGTGTCGATTTTATTGTTGCGAATACGGATGCACAGGCGCTGCGTAAAACCGGCGTACCGAACATTTTGCAGCTAGGCACCGGCGTTACTAAGGGCTTGGGCGCAGGCTCCAATCCAGAGGTAGGCAGACAGGCTGCATTAGAGGATCGCGAGCGCATCACCGAAGCGCTCAAGGGCGCTGATATGGTGTTCATCACTGCGGGTATGGGCGGCGGCACTGGAACTGGCGCTGCACCGATCGTGGCGCAGATTGCAAAAGATATGAATATTCTAACCGTCGCGGTGGTCACTCGCCCGTTTGTTTTTGAAGGAACTAAACGCCAGGCGATGGCGCAAAAAGGTATTGAGGAGCTAGCGCAGCACGTTGACTCGCTCATTACCATTCCAAATGAGAAGCTGCTTGCCGTCATGGGCCGCGATGTCAGCTTGCTCAACGCCTTTAAAGAAGCCAACAAAGTGCTGCTGGGAGCCGTTCAAGGAATTGCAGAGCTGATTACGCGCCCCGGTTTAGTCAACGTCGATTTTGCCGATGTCAAAACCGTGATGGGCGAGATGGGCTTAGCAATGATGGGCACAGGTCAAGCTAAGGGCGACGACCGTGCCGTAGCTGCAACTGAGATTGCGATTGGCAATCCGCTATTGGAAGATGTAAATCTCAAAGGCGCCTGCGGTATTTTGGTCAACGTTACGGCCGGGCATTCGCTTAGCCTGCGCGAATTCCACGATGTTGGCCGCATTATTGGCGAGTTTGCTTCAGACGATGCCACCATTAAAATCGGCACTGCGCTTGACCCTGATTTGCAAGATGAAGTGCGGGTTACGGTAGTTGCCACTGGTTTAAATCGCTTGGGCACAAGTGGCACTGGCGCTGCTAACGCCAGAGCGAACGCGCGCAACAATATGCGCATGGTGCCCAACAACTATGAAGCGCCAGTCCAAGCGCCGACTAATCGTAGCTATGCACAAGCGCCAATCATGACGCCACAGCCGAACGGTAGCCTGCAAACCGCACCGGCTACCGCGCAGCACCGCCGCCCAGCGATTGATAGCCCCGCTGATCTGCGTAATGAAAAGAATTTAGACTATCTCAACATTCCGGCGTTTTTGCGCAAGCAGGCGGACTGAATCACCTAGGTCAAGGTGAGGCCGGCGTTTGGCCTCACCGGATCTAAAATGCTGTTAAGCAGCGTTATTGCCCGATGCGGCTAAGCATTAAGCAATTAAGATAGCTGCAACTTTGCAAAGTCCAGCGTCACGGCTGGACAAATTCTAGGGCAATCAAGCGTGCAAAACGCATTTGGACTCGCGCAAGCCCGCCACTGCACGCGCTGTGATCGAGTGCGGAGGAATTTTGACGTCAATTAACCGCTAAAGGTCGCTTGCCACTCTAGCGGCGTTTGTTTTTGTGCAGTAGTGCAATTTAGCAAACACACTTCGCTCAGCTGGCTATTTGATAACTCTCAGCGTTGGTCTAAGCTTAGGTGGCGGCACTTCGGCAACTGCACCGCTAGTTTCAGCATCAGGTGCCGCTAATCCGCCTAAGCGCGGTGATTCACCTGACTCCACCACGCGCATCAGCGGTGCGGGTTTGATGGCATCTTCGACTGCTGCGCTGGCGTCTTCATCGCTTTCAGGCCCAAACACTAGGCCGTGTTCAATCCCTTCGCGCGGGTACAGCGCTAGCACGCTCTGAATTGGCGCGCTTACACTGAGCTGCGAGCCGCTAAAAGAGGCCCGCATACTCAGCGTTTGGTTCTCAATATTCAAACCGAATACCGAGATCGGTGAGATATTAAGCACAACGCGCTCATCTTTAATAGCCTGTGGCGGCACCATGACGCCCTTTACGTTGGCGTCGATCACGATCATCGGCGTAAGCCCGTTATCGACAGTCCATTCGTAAAGTGCGCGCAGAATATAGGGCTTCTTTGAGCTAGGTGGATTCTGGCTCAATGGATGTCCTTCCAGTACTCATTCTTCAATAGCCAAAACAGCATGGTCAGCAATGATAGATACAAGAGCGCCCAAATCCCGTACGTTTCACGTTTGATAATCGCCGGTTCTCCGACGTACTCCAAAAAGCTGGTGATGTCACGCGTATCTGTATCAAATTGCTGAGCCGTGCGTGAGCCAGCAGAAACTACTTTCAACGCTGCTGGGCTGCAATCGACACTGGCAGCGTCCGCTTTCGGATCACCCGCCTGAGCGGGTACCATGTGTTCTTGAATACCCTGAAGCTCCCACAAGGGGTTCGGCATCGCTGAGTTTTCGAAAGTTAGGTTATTCCAGCCGACGGCCCGCTTTGGGTCTGGGTAATAACCGTTTAGGAAGTTATAAATCCAGTTAACCCCGCGCGAGCGCGCTACAAGCGATAAATCAGGCGGTGTTACGCCGAACCATTCTTGTGAGCCGGGCAGGTTGCCGCGCCCGCCGGGCGGCATGGAAGTAGTCACAAAATCTCCTGCTCTCGCTCCAGTAAAGGCAAAGTTATTCAACAGATCTTCTTCGCTAAGCTGCAAATCTTTTGCAAGCCTGCCATAGCGCATGTATTCAAGAGAGTGGCAACCAGCGCAATAATTAAAATACAGCTGCGCTCCGCGTCTTAACGTCGGTACGTCGGTCGCATTCGCTTGGATATCGCCAAAAGGCAGGCAGGCCTTCGCGGCAGCATTCACAGGAGTGCTGCTAGCTAGGCCAAATGCAGCGATCGCCCAAGTAAGAAGCGCAAGAAATTGAAGATTTATTTTACTCATGCATGATTACTCGATCGGGCTCTGGTTTAGGTGGATCCCACGCGCTTACAAATGGCAAGGCGACGAAGAATCCAAAATAGATTGCGGTACAAATTCGTGAAATAAAGGTGTTGGTTTCCGAGCCCGCTTGTGAACCCAAATAGCCAAGGATCAAAAACGACAGTGTGAAGCTCGCCAGCAGCAGTTTGCTCCAAATCCCGCGATAGCGAATGGATCTGACCGGTGAGCGATCCAACCAGGGCAGTAGGAATAAAATAAGCGTTGCCCCGCCCATCACCACAACGCCCAATAGCTTGTCAGGAACCGCGCGCAGCATGGCGTAATATGGCGTAAAATACCAAACCGGCTTGATGAGTGCAGGCGTTACCAGTGGATTGGCTTCAATGAAGTTATCGTGTTCCAAAAACAACCCGCCGAAGGTGGGCTGAAAGAACACAACAAATGCAAAGATACAAAGGAAAAAGCTGGCACCGAAAAGATCTTTAACGGTGTAGTAGGGGTGAAATGGAATGCCGTCGAGCGGCTTGCCGCTGCTGTCTTTCTTGGCTTTGATGTCGATGCCATCCGGATTATTCGATCCCACTTCATGAAGCGCCGCCAGATGCAGTACTACCAGTAGTAAAATCGCCAGAGGCATCGCAATCACGTGCAGCGCAAAGAAACGACTAATTGTGGCACCTGAGGGTAAATAGTCGCCTTGGATCAGCTGCACCAGATCTTGACCAATAAAAGGGACTGCACCAAAAAGGCTAACGATCACCTGCGCGCCCCAAAAGCTCATTTGGCCCCATGGCAGCACGTAGCCTAAGAACGCTTCAGCCATCAGTGCTAAGAAAATCGTGACGCCCAGCACCCAAATTAATTCGCGCGGTTTCTTGTAGCTGCCGTATAGCAGCGCGCGGAACATATGCAGATAAACCACAATAAAGAAGAACGACGCACCGACCGCGTGCATGTAGCGGATGATCCAGCCAAAGGGCACGTCTCGCATAATGTATTCGACTGAAGCAAAGGCGCCTTCCTCGGTCGGGTCGTAGTGCATGGTCAAAAATATACCCGTAACGATTTGGTTAACCAGCATCAGCAGCGAAAGCGAGCCAAAGTAGTACCAAAAGTTAAAGTTCTTCGGCGCGTAATACTGGCCGATATGGGTGTTCCAGAAGTCAACGACCGGAATACGCTGGTCGAGCCAGCCAAGAATTCCAGGTGCGGATGAAGCGGTGGGACGAGCCATTTATGCTGCCTCTTGATCTTCGCCAATGACGATGGTGTTGTCATCAACATAACGGTGAATGGGCACGACTAGATTAGTAGGCGCAGGTGAGCCGTTATAGACCCGACCGGCCATATCGAATTTCGAGCTGTGGCACGGGCAGTAAAACCCCCCCTTCCATTCGGAATCCCAGTCTTCTGCGGTCATTTCGGGATGGAATTTCGGCGAACAGCCTAAGTGCGTGCAACTTCCCACCAACACGAGAATTGTGGGTTTAATTGAGCGAACAGCGTTTTGCGCGTAGTCAGGCTGCTGCTCTACTTCCTTGCTTTCTGGGTCTTTCAGACGCGGCGTCATCGAATCTAACGCTGCAAGCGACTCGCTGCTGCGTTTGATGACCCAAACCGGGCGTTTACGCCAAACTTCAATCAGCTGCGCGCCTTCGACAAGCTTGCTGATGTCGATGATCGTTGGAACGCCCGCTGAGACGGCTTTCGCGCTCGGCGCAAACGATGAAAAGAACGGTACGGCGGCAAATACGCCACCGACACCACCCACAACAGCGCACGTCGCCGTTAAAAATCGACGACGGCCCAAATCAGGTGTATTTTCGGCCATAAAAACCTCTACGTGAAACAAACTAGCGATGAGCCCGAGCTTTTGAGCTTTCATCCGGTAGTTTACATGACAGGCTTTCAGCCAGACAATCGAAAAGAAGTGAATGATTAATATAACGATGAAATTAAGGATGCCGAGTGCAAGACTGGATTAAAATTTTAACGATTTCAGCTCTGGCTGGCCTATTCGCGGCATGGATCATCAAGGCCACACGTGTTCCGCCGGTTTTTATAGCGCCGCACTCAAAAAGCTTTGCGGACGCAGTAACGCAGGCGGGGCCCGCCGTCGTGAGCGTGTTTGCGGATAAGGTTGTTACCGAACGCAACCTAAGGTTGATCCCCGATCCGATGCAGCGCTTTCTGGGCGTAACGCCGATTGGCCCTGAAAGGCGCCGGCTTGAGCGTTCACGCGGTTCAGCGGTGCTGGTGCAGGCCAACGGCGTCATGCTGACGAACAACCACGTGATTTCAGGCTATGACAACATCCGCGCGCTGCTCTGGGACGGCCGAGTTGCGCAAGCCTCAGTCATTGGCGCAGATCCAGAAACCGATCTGGCAGTGCTTAAAATCGAGCTCACCGACTTGCCGATTGTAAAATTTGCGAACTCCGCTGAATTGCGAGTTGGCGATCAAGTGCTGGCGATTGGCAATCCGTACGGCTACAGCCAAACCGTAACAAGTGGCATCATAAGCGCGCTTGGGCGCCGGGATCAAAACTTAAGCCGCTTCGAAAGCTTTATCCAGACCGACGCCGCAATCAATGAAGGCAATTCAGGCGGAGCACTGGTAAACGTTGCAGGTGAGCTGATCGGCATTAATACCGCAACGCTAGCGGATGCAGGTTTTGCCGTGCCCGGCATAAGTTTCGCCATTCCTGTCAACGTGGCTGAAAAAGTGCTGCAAGAGATATTGCTGACCGGTGAAGTTACGCGCGGCTGGATTGGCGCTGAATACGGCGAGCGCCTGCTGCCTAGCGGCGGTCCGGGCGAACCTACCCGCTTAGTTTATGTGCGCGGTATCTATCAATATTCGCCCGCATTTCAAGCGGGTTTATTGCCCGATGATGATGTCGTCGCGATGGATGGCACCGCTATCGAATCCGCCGAGCAAATACGCAGGCTAGAGGCAACCTCGCCGCCCGGCAGCAAGCTTACGCTGCGGGTTCGGCGCGCCGGGCTAACGCTTGACATCGCTGTATTGACGATCAAACGACCAAAAATAAAGCTTTAACGTCGCAGTTCGTGCGGTAGCTGCGTGCATCTAGCCGCTACAGATATCTAAAACTTACCAACATTCAGAAGCTTCAACCGAATACAGGGCTGTTTACTATGATAGAAATAAAAGCGCTTAAAATTGCGACGCGCGAAAGTGCGCTGGCCATGTGGCAGGCCGAACACGTTGCCAGCCAGCTGCGGCTGCGCCACCCGGCAATGCAGATCAGTCTTTGCCCCATGACGACGAAGGGTGATCAAATTTTGGATCGGCCGCTTTCGCAAATTGGCGGTAAAGGGTTATTTTTGAAAGAGCTTGAGCAGGCTATGCTGGCCGGGCAAGCTGACTGCGCGGTGCATTCGCTAAAAGATGTGCCCATGCAGCTTGAACCTGAGTTTGCGCTGGCCGCCATCATGCGGCGCGCAAGCGCGTTTGATGCGCTGATCGTTCGCGATCGCAATATTCAATCGCTGATGCAGCTGCCGCTTCGCGCACGTATAGGCTCATCATCGCAGCGCCGGCAAGTGCAGCTGCACGCGCTGCGGCCAGATTTTGAGCTTATTGATCTGCGCGGTAACGTCAACACTCGGCTGCGTAAGCTTGACGCCGGTGAATATGATGCCATTGTACTGGCGCAAGCCGGGCTGGATCGGCTTGGATTTGCTGATCGGATATCACAGGTGCTGGCTGCGCCGGAATTTTTACCGGCTGCAGGGCAAGGCGCGCTTGCCATAGAATGCTTAAGCACAAGGCCGGAAATCGCTGCGCTGCTGGCTGATCTTGCTGATCTTGAAACCACAACCTGCGTGCGCGCTGAGCGCAGTTTGGCAAAAGCATTAGAGGGCAGCTGCCAAATGCCAATAGCAGCGTTCGCTGAACTAAACGACGGGCATTTGCGCCTGCAGGCGCTGCTAGGCGACGATGCGGCGCGCCGGCATGTGCGCGCCGAGCTTAGCGGGCGCGCCGATCAGGCAGAAGCACTCGGTTTCGCGCTTGCGCAAAAACTGCGCGAGCTGGCAATAGCGCAACATCTGGTAAGCCAAAAAATTGTCGGCGCACACTGATGGGCGGGCAAAACATCGCGCATCGCGATTTAGAAGAATGGCTCGTATTTCAGCAGCAGCTGCATCCAAAAGCGATTGACATGGGGCTGGAGCGCATTTCCAAGGTTGCGCTTGCTTTAGCGGCAAATGCGCCGAATTTGCTGCGGCCTGCACCGCTTTGTATCACCGTTGCTGGAACTAACGGCAAGGGCTCCACCGTGGCGCTGCTGCGCGCGCTTTTGCTAGCGCACGGGCTAACGGTTGGCAGTTTTACTTCACCGCATATTTTGCATTACCGCGAACGAATTCAATTGAGCGATCGCTACCCAACCGATGCTGAGCTTTGCGCCTGTTTCGCGGAAATTGACGCTGTGCGCGGGGATATTTCGCTGACCTATTTTGAATACGCGACGCTCGCTGCGCTGCTGCTGTTTTCGCGCGCAAATTTGGATGCGGTGGTGCTGGAAGTGGGCTTAGGCGGGCGTTTGGACTCGGTGAATTTAGTGGATGCTGATGCGGTCATCATCACAACCGTTGATTT
>Ga0105045_10004124_pt1 | contig 12587 bp, 9 predicted proteins | sample MAT02_FD_78089 | JGI IMG/M metagenome (GOLD analysis project Ga0105045, IMG submission 78089) | Freshwater microbial communities from Lake Fryxell liftoff mats and glacier meltwater in Antarctica - MAT-02 (megahit assembly) | ecosystem: Environmental > Aquatic > Freshwater > Ice > Liftoff... | reverse complement strand
GGAGTGGCTGGTCATGCCCGGCGAGGTGTTGATCTCGAGCAGGTACGGCTCGCGCGTCGCGCCGTCGATCATCACGTCGACCCGTCCCCAACCACGGCATCCCAGTACCTGGTAGGCGCGCAGCGCCAGCTGCTGGATTCGTTGTTCCTCGCCCTCGGGCAGCTGGCAGGGAACCAGGTACTGGGTGTCGTCGGTGAAATACTTGTTCTGGTAGTCGTAGTTGCCCTCGGGCGCATTGATGCGGATCACCGGCAAGGCGTGTGCACCGTCACCGCTGCCGACGATCGGGCAGGTGACCTCGTCACCCTGGATGTACTGCTCGCACAACACGTCGGCGTCCATGGCCAGGGCCTGGTCGACGGCGGACTGCATCTGGGAATAACCGATCACCTTGGTCACGCCCAACGACGAACCTTCGCGCGCCGGTTTGACGATCAAAGGCAGGCCCAGCACATCGGGCATCTGGATCAGCGTGTGCCGGTCATGGTCGGCATGTACCAGCCGATAGGCCGGCGTCGGCAAACCCTCAGCCATCCAAACGCGTTTGGTCATCACTTTATCGATCGCGATCGCGCTGGCCATGACGCCGGAGCCGGTATAGGGAATACCCATCAACTCCAGTGCGCCTTGCACCGTGCCGTCCTCGCCGAAACGGCCATGCAAGGCGATGAAGCAGCGGGTGAAGCCCTCGCTGTGCAGTTCCTGCAGCGCGCGTTCGGACGGATCGAAGCCATGGGCGTCCACGCCACGATCCCGCAAGGCCTTGAGCACACCGGCACCCGACATCAGCGAGATCTCGTGTTCGGCCGACGCCCCGCCCATCAGGACGGCGACCTTGCCCAGTGGTGCCGCGGACTGCGTCATGCGGGCGCTCCCTGCGGCAGCGTGGGCGACAGCGCGGCCAGCTCGACGACACGGGCCGGCACCGCGCCAATGGAACCTGCGCCCATGCACAACACCACGTCGCCGTCCAGGCCGTTGTCCAGGATGGCCTGGGCCAGGTTCTGGATGTCGTCCACAAACACCGGTTCGACCTGGCCAGCCACACGCAAGGCACGGGCGAGCGCGCGGCCGTCGGCCGCGACGATCGGCTCCTCGCCGGCCGGGTAGACCTCGGACAGCAGCAACGCGTCGACCTGGCCGATCACCTTGACAAAATCGTCGAAGCAGTCGCGGGTGCGGCTATAGCGATGCGGCTGGAACGCCAGCAACAGGCGCCGATCGGGAAACGCGCCACGCGCAGCAGCGACCGTCGCAGCGATCTCGACCGGATGGTGGCCATAGTCGTCCACCAGCGTGAAGCGTCCACCGTGGCTGCCGATGACCTCGCCATAGCGCTGAAATCGCCGTCCGACACCTTGGAAATCGGCCAGCGCCTGTTGCACGGCGGTATCCGGAATATTGAGTTCCACCGCCACCGCGATGGCCGCCAAGGCGTTGAGCACGTTGTGGCGGCCCGCCAGATTCAGCACCACCGGCAGGTCCGGCAACACCACCCCATTGCGACGCAGCACGGTGAAGTGCATCTGACCCTCCACCGCATGTACGTCGATGGCGCGCACCTGGGCGTCGGCCTCGAAGCCGTAGCTGGTGATCGGGCAGCAGACCTGGGGCACGATCTCCCGGATCGCCGCATCGTCGGTGCACAGGATCGCGGTGCCGTAGAACGGCATGCGGTGCAGGAAGTCTACAAATGCCGCTTGCAGGCGCTTGAAGTCATGGCCATAGGTGGCCATGTGGTCGGCATCGATATTGGTGACAATGGCCATCACCGGCAGCAGGTTCAGGAACGAGGCGTCGGATTCGTCCGCCTCGACCACGATGTAGTCGCCGGTTCCCAGACGGGCGTTGGTGCCGGCGCTGTTGAGCCGGCCACCGATCACGAAGGTCGGGTCTAGCCCCGCCTGTGCCAGAACGCTGGCCACCAGGCTGGTGGTGGTGGTCTTGCCATGGGTGCCGGCGATCGCAATACCCTGCTTCAGTCGCATCAGTTCAGCCAGCATGATGGCGCGCGGTACCACCGGAATGCGCCGGGCGCGGGCCTCGATCACTTCGGGATTGTCTTCGTGCACCGCCGTGGTGGTCACGACGGCATCGGCACTTTCGATATTGGCACCGTCATGCCCCACGCAGACCCGGATACCCAGAGCAGCGAGTCGCTGCAGCGTGGGGCTGGCCACCAGGTCCGAACCGGAGATCGCGTAGCCCAGGCCTTGCAGCACCTCGGCGATCGCCGACATGCCCGAGCCCCCGATGCCGATGAAATGGATGTGGCGGATCGCGTATTTCATGCCGTCACCAGTTCCTCGCAGGCGGCCACCACCTGCGCCGTGGCCTCGAATTTGGCGCAGCGGCGCGCAGTCGATGCGCACGCGAGCAGGTTTTCGCGCGTGGCCTGCCGCAGGAATTGCGCCAACCGCTCGGGTGTAAGTTCAGCCTGCGGCATCAACCATCCACCGCCACGCTCGACCAGGAAGCGCGCGTTGCGGGTTTGGTGGTCATCGACGGCCGAGGGCAAGGGGATGAACAAAGCGGCGGCCCCGATCGCGGCCAGTTCGGTCACGGTGCTGGCACCGGCGCGGCAGATCACCAGGTCGGCGTCCGCGATTGCGTTGGCCATGTCGTCGATGAATGGGGTGAGTTCCGCCTGTACGTCGGCGCGGGCGTAGTTGGCCCGCAAGGCGTCGATCTGGCTGGCTCCGCTTTGGTGGGTCACGTGCGGGCGTGCGTCGGTAGGCAGCAGTGCCAGGGCCTGCGGCATGGCATCGTTGAGCGCCCGTGCGCCCAGACTGCCGCCAACCACCAGTACCCGCAGCGGACCACTGCGTCGCGCGAACCGTTGCGCGGGCACCTGCCGATCGACAAATGCCTCGCGCAGGGGATTGCCGACCCACTGCGCCTTTGGTATCACGTCGGGAAACGCGGTGAAAATCCGATCGGCCACACCTGCCAGCACCCGGTTGGACATGCCGGCGACCGAGTTCTGTTCATGCAGAACCAGCGGTTTGCCCAACAGGACGGCCATCATGCCGGCGGGGAAGGTGATGTAGCCGCCCAGGCCGACCACCACCTGCGGCCGGGTCCGCCGCAGCACCCGGATGCTTTGCCAGAAAGCGCGCAGCAGCCGCAGCGGCAGCAGGCCCAGCGTCAGCAGGCCTTTGCCACGCACACCGGAGAAATCCAGCGCCTCGAATGCGAACCCCTGAGGCGGAACCAGGCGGCATTCCATGCTCGGCGTCTTGGCGCTTCCGCGACCGCCGAGCCAGACCACGGTCCAGCCGCGCGCGCGCAACTCCTGCGCCACGGCCAGGCCTGGAAAGATATGGCCGCCTGTGCCACCGGCCATGACCATGGCGGTGCGACCCAGAGGCCGGTTCGTGGCGGTGCTGGCGCCGTTGCCTGCGCGCTCGGGCACGGCCACGAGTTGCGCTAGCGCAGGCGCATCGTCCGAGCGGTGGCCGGTGTCGATCGGGGCAATCAGGCCTGCGGCTGTGGGGTCAATTACATTGGACGCTCCGGCAATGCGCAGAACGCTGCTGTGCGCACCGTGACCCAGCGTCGGGTTCATGGTCTGCCTCCCTGCATCAATTGCCGACTTTCGATGTCGATGCGCAGTACCACCGCGATCGCCACCAGGTTGACCAGGATGGCGGTGCCGCCGTAACTCATCAGCGGCAACGTCAAACCCTTGGTTGGCAGCGCGCCCAGGTTCACGCCCATGTTGATGAAGGCCTGAAAGCCGATCCAGATACCCACACCCTGTGCCACCAGGCCGGCAAACACCCGGTCCAGCGCGATCGCCTGGCGACCAATGTGGATCATGCGCCGTGTCAGCCAGACGAACAGGCCGATCACGATCAACACGCCGACCAGGCCGAATTCTTCGCCGATCACCGCGAGCAAGAAGTCGGTGTGCGCCTCGGGCAGCCAGTGCAGCTTCTCGACGCTACCGCCCAGCCCGACACCGAAGATCTCGCCGCGTCCGATGGCGATCAGCGAATGCGATAGCTGATAACCCTTGCCCAGCGCATGTTGCTCACTCCACGGGTCGAGGTAGGCAAAGATGCGTTCGCGCCGCCACTCGCTCAGCATGATCATCATCGAGAACGCGATAACCAGGATGGTGGCGATCACGAAAAACATGCGGGCGTTGACACCACCGAGGAACAGGATGCCCATCGCGATCACGGCAATCACCATGAACGCGCCCATATCCGGCTCGGCCAGCAGCAGCACGCCGACGATGGCGATCGCGATCGCCATCGGCATCACGGCGCGGAAGAACCGTTCCTTGACGTCCATCTTGCGCACCATATAGTCCGCCGCGTAGAGCAAAACTGCGAATTTGGCCAGCTCGGACGGCTGAAAGCTGATCGGCCCGAGTACCAGCCAACGCCGCGCGCCGTTGACGTCTTTGCTCAGTTGCGGTATCAACACTGCTACCAGCAACAGCAAGGCACCCATGAATAGCCAGGGTGCCATCTTTTCCCAGGTCGCCACCGGCACCTGGAATGCGATCAAGCCCGCGACGAAGGCCATCGCCAGCCACAACATGTGGCGCAGTACGAAGTGGCTATGCGCGTAGCGCGCGAACTTCGGGTTATCCGGCAATGCGATGGTGGCCGAATACACCATCACCAGCCCCCAGGCGAGCAACGCCACGGTGACCCACACCAGCACTTGGTCGAAACTCTGCATGCGCACCGGTGCCTGCAAGCTGTCGCTGGGCACCCGACCCAGCCGCACCGGAATCGACATCGGGCGCGTCCAGGCCTGTGGCCACCAGCCGGCACCCAGTGCGCGCATGCGGTCCCACGCGGCGTTCATGGTGTAGCTCCCTGGACCAGCACGCCGTTGTCATGGGCCAGTGCGTGCACGGCTTCGGTGAAGACCCGTGCCCGGTGTTCGTAGTTGTCGAACATGTCGAAGCTCGCGCAGGCCGGTGACAGCAGCACCGCGTCGCCGGCATGGGCCTGGCGCTGGGCCAACGCCACCGCGTGCACCATGTCGCCTGCATCGTGCAAGGGTACGCCGCAACCAGCCAGCGCCCGTCGGATTGCTGCTGCGTCGCGTCCGATCAGCACCACGGCGCGTGCAAATTGCCGGATCGGCGCTGCCAGGGGCGAGAAATCCTGCCCCTTGCCGTCGCCGCCCAGAATCGGCACCAGCTTGCGCTCGGCGCCCAAGCCGGCCAAGGCGGCGGCGGTGGCACCCACGTTGGTGCCCTTGCTGTCGTCGAAGTACTCGATCGCGTCGATCACGCCGACTGTCTCAACCCGGTGCGGTTCACCGCGGTATTCGCGCAGGCCATGCAGCACCGGTGCCAAGGCGCAACCGGCGCTGGCAGCCAGAGCCAACGCGGTGAGGGCGTTGACCGCGTTGTGCTGGCCACGGATGCGCAGCGCCTCGGCCGGCATCAGGCGCTGCAGATGCAGTTCTTCCGCCTGCTGGCCCTTGCGCAGCTTGATCGTGGGGTCGCGCTCCTGTGCGCGTACCAGCCAGACCATGCCGTTGACCTTCTCCAAACCGAATGTGCCCGGTTGCGTCGGTATGCCCGCGCCCACGCTGGTGCTGATGGGTGCGGGGCGGCCCTTGACAGGCGCAGGCAGCATCGCCATCACAGCCGGGTCGTCGCGGTTGAGCACCATCAGCGACTGGTTGCCGAACACCCGGGCCTTGGCGCTGGCGTAGGCTGCCATGTCGCCATGCCAGTCCAGGTGGTCCTGGCTCAGGTTGAGCACGCAGGCGGCCGTGGGTTCGAACGCTGCCCACGCCTGCGATTCCTGCATCGGCGGGGAAGCTGCCGCCATGTCGGCCAGCTGGAAGCTGGACAACTCGATCACCCAGGTCTGGGGCAGCGTGTCCGTGTCCAGGCGTTCGGTCAGCGTATCGAGCAATGTCGGGCCAATGTTGCCCGCCAGCGCGACGCTCTGGCCGGCGCGCGCGACCAGTTGCGCAGTGAGCGACGCCACCGTGGTCTTGCCGTTGGTGCCGGTCACGGCCAGAATCTGGGGTTGGTACGACTGCGCCGCACGCAGATCGGCCAACGCCTGCGCGAAAAGGTCCAGTTCGCCGACCACCGGTATGCCGGCATCGCGGGCCGCGTCGGCCACTTGCGCCACCTGCACGGGTGTCAGACCCGGGCTCTTGAGCAGCAGATCGGGTCGCACGGGTTGCAGCAAGGACGCGTCGATTGCGCCAGCCACGAACCGCGCTTCGGGTACGGCCGCGCGGAGCGCGCTGAGCTGCGGCGGCACTTCGCGGGTGTCGGCTACTGTCACCCTGGCCCCGTGGCACGCGCACCAACGCGCCATCGCCAGGCCGGAGCGACCCAGGCCCAGGATCAATACGTTGGCGTCTTGCAGCTGCACCATGGTGGTCACCGCAGCTTCAGGGTGGACAGGCCCACCAGGCACAGCAACATGGTGATGATCCAGAACCGGACCACGACCTGCGACTCTTTCCAGCCGGTCTTCTCGAAATGGTGATGCAGCGGGGCCATCTTCAGCAGGCGGCGACCTTCACCGAAGCGGTGACGGGTGTACTTGAAGTACCCCACCTGCGCCATCACCGAGAGCGCCTCGGCGACGAAGATGCCGCCCATGATGGCCAGCACGATCTCCTGACGCACGATGACGGCGATCGTGCCCAAAGCGCCGCCCAGGGCCAGCGCGCCGACATCGCCCATGAATACCTGCGCCGGATGGGTGTTGAACCACAGGAAGGCCAGGCCCGCGCCGGCCATCGCCGCGCAGAAAATCAGCAGCTCGCCCGCGCCGGGGATGTGCGGGAACAGCAGGTATTTCGAGAACACCGCGTTACCGGTCACGTAGGCAAAGATGCCCAACGCCGAGCCCACCATCACCACCGGCATGATGGCCAGGCCGTCCAGGCCGTCGGTCAGGTTCACCGCATTGCTCGAACCCACAATCACCAGATAGGTCAGGATGACGAAACCGAGCACCCCCAGCGGGTAACTCACTTCCTTGAAGAAGGGCAACAACAGGCCGGCCTTGGGCGGCAGGTCCAGATCGAAACCCGAGCGCACCCAGGTCAGGAACAACTCGAACACGCGCAGGTTGGAGTTCTCCGAGATGCTGAACACCAGGTACAAGGCGGCGATCAGGCCGATCACCGATTGCCAGAAGTATTTTTCGCGCGAGCGCATGCCTTCGGGGTTCTTGTGCACCACCTTGCGCCAGTCGTCGACCCAGCCGATGGCGCCGAAGCCCAGCGTCACCAGCAACACGATCCAGATGAAGCGGTTCGACAGATCCATCCACAAGAGCGTCGACACCGCGATGCAGAGCAGGATCAGCACGCCACCCATGGTCGGTGTACCGCTTTTGGAGAGATGGGTTTCCATGCCATAACCGCGGATCGGTTGACCGATCTTGAGCCGCGCCAGGTTGCGGATCACCACCGGCCCGGCGATCAGGCCGATCAACAGTGCGGTCATGGCGGAGAGCACCGCGCGCAGGGTCAGGTACTGAAACACGCGCAGGAAACCGAACTCTGGCCCCAGGGTTTGCAGCCATTGGGTCAGGCTCAGCAGCATGCGGCTTCTCCGGTGGTGGCGCCGTTGGCGCGGCCCGCGTCGGCGATGAGCGCCTCGACCACGCGCTCCATCTGCATGAAGCGCGCACCCTTGACCAGCACGCTGGCAACCAGGGGCATCTGCGCGCGCACCGCGTCGATCAACTCGGGCATGGCAGCGCAATGGCGTGCACCGGGAAACAGCGGAACCGCGTGGGCCGACAAGGGGCCGAGCGTCAGCAGGAATTCAATGCCCATGCCATGCGCCCGGGCACCGGCCTGCGCATGAAACTGCGGGCCCTGGTCGCCGACCTCGCCCATGTCGCCCAGCACCATCAGGCGTGGCGCGGGCAGCATCGCCAGCATCTCCAGCGCGGCGTCCACCGAGTCCGGATTGGCGTTGTAGCTGTCGTCGACCAGAGTGATCGAACGTCCGGCCCAGCGCAAGACCTGGCTGCGCGAGCGGCCCTTGACCGGCTCGAACGCCTGCAACCCGGCGACCACCGGTGCCAGGGGCACCCCGGCGGCAATTGCGCAACTGGCGGCGGCCAGTGCGTTGTGTACATTGTGCAGACCGGCCATTGGCAATGCGAACGCCAGTTGCCCTGCCGGGGTCTGTGCCTGCACCTGCCAGGCACCATCCTGCCATTGTGGCGTTTCTGCGCGGACGTCGGCAGTACAGTTGGGCCTGCCGCGCGCGGGCGCGATTGCAAAAGTCAGGCAGTTGCGGGCGCCGGCCCGCTCACGCCAGGTTGGCATGAAGCCGTCATCGTGTGGCAGCACCGCGACGCCGTTGGGTGGCAATGCGTCGATGACAGCGCCGTTTTCCTGCGCCACCGCATCCACCGTGGCCATGAATTCCAGATGTTCGCGTTGCGCGTTGTTGACCAGCGCCACAGTGGGTTGCGCCATGCCGGCCAGCAGCGCGATTTCGCCGGGATGGTTCATGCCCAGCTCGACCACCGCGATGCGATGCGCGGCGCGCAGGCGCAGCAGCGTCAGCGGCAAACCGATGTCATTGTTGAAATTGCCGAGTGTTGCCAGCGATGCGTCCGGCATCCACTGGCGCAGGATGCCTGCCAGCATCTGGGTCACCGTGGTCTTGCCGTTGCTGCCGGTGACCGCGATCAATGGCAGCGTGAACTGTTCGCGCCAGCGTGTCGCGAGCAGGCCCAGCGCCTGGCGGGTGTCGGTTACCGCGATGCCTGGCAGGCCGGCAGCCAGCAAGGCGTGCGCGTCGTGCGCCAGCGCCGCGACGGCTCCAGCCGCTTTGGCCTGGGCCAGGAACCGGTTGCCGTCGAAGGTGTCGCCGCGGATGGCGACGAACAGATCGCCCCGCTGCAGGGTACGGGTGTCGGAGTGCACACGGGTCACCCGTCGGTTGGCGTCGCCCACCAGCGTGCTGCCGGGCAACCATTGGACGGCCTGGCGCAGATCCATCATGCCGCCACCCTTCGTGCCTGTGCGGCGTCGCGGCGGCGCGCCAGTGCCGCGCGGCCTTCTTCCAGGTCCGAAAACGGTCGGCGCTGGCCGGCCACTTCCTGGTAATCCTCATGGCCTTTGCCGGCAACCAGGATCACGTCGGCCTGATGTGCCGCCATCACCGCGGTGTCGATCGCCTTCGCCCGATCGTCCTGTTGGCGCACCGATGCGTGGCCGGCCAGGGCCGGGACGATCTGCGCGATGATGGCCAGCGGATCTTCACTGCGTGGGTTGTCGCTGGTAACAATGACATGGTCGGCGATACGCGCGGACGCACCCATCAACGGGCGTTTGCCAGGGTCGCGGTCGCCACCACAACCGAACACGCACCAGAGCTGGCCATCGCGTTGCAGCGCCAGCGGGCGCAAGGCGTCCAGCGCCTTGTCCAGTGCATCGGGGGTGTGGGCATAGTCGATCGCCACCAGCGGCAGGCCGGGTTCGAGCAGGCGCTGCATGCGCCCGGGCACCGGCGCCAGCGCGGCGCAGGCGCGTACCGCCTGCGACAGCGGCACACCCAGCGAGCGCATCGCGGCGATCACGCCGAGCAGGTTGCTGACGTTGTACTGGCCGATCAGGTGTGTCTGCAGCCGTTCGCGCTGCGTGCCTTCGACCAGGTCGAAGGCCAGGCCAGTGTCGCCGATGGCGATCGCCTGCGCCTGCAGCCGTGCTGCGGTGCGGCAGGAAACCGTCCACACATCGAGGTCCTGCAAGGCGGGCAATTGCAACAGCGCCTCACCCTTGGGATCGTCGATGTTGATGACGGCGGCGGCCAGACCCGGCCACTGGAACAGGCGCGACTTTGATCGCCAGTAGGCCTCCATCGAGCCGTGGTAGTCCAGATGGTCCTGGGTGAAGTTGGTGAACACGGCGGTGTGCACCCGGGTGCCATCGAGCCGGTGTTCGTCGATGCCGATCGACGACGCTTCGAGCGCACAGGCGCGCAGTCCAGCGTTGGCGAAGCGGCGCAGACTCGATTGCAGCAACACCGGATCGGGTGTGGTCAAACCGGTGTCGGTCAACCCGGCCATGACGCGCGTGTTGTCCAGATCGGCGCGCGGCGGTTGGCCCACGCCCAGGGTACCGACCATGGCACAGGGCAGGGATGGATCGATCTGCGGGCTCGACAAAGCCTGCGCCAACCACCAGGCGGTGGAGGTCTTGCCATTGGTTCCCGTCACCGCGATGACCCTCAATGCATCCGAAGGGTGGTCAAAATAGTCGCAGGCGATCAACGCGCTGGCGGTGCGCAATCCGGTATAGCAGGCCAGGCGCACGTCATCGGGCAAGGAGAAATCTTCCACGCCCGAACCCTCCACCAGGCAGGCGGCTGCGCCCCGTGCCAGCGCCGACACCACATGGGCGCGCGCATCGTGCACCGCGCCGGGCCAGGCGATGAAGCCGTCCCCTGGCGCGAGGCGGCGGCTGTCGGTCTGCAAGCTGCAGGTCACGTGCTGGTGCAACCAGGCCGCAGCGGCTGCCGGGGTGCGCAGTTCCTGCATCACAGGCTTTCCTCTACGGCCGTGACGATCTGCGGCTTGACCGCCATGTCAGGCGTGACGCCCATCAGGCGCAAGGCTTGCTGCACGGTTTCACTGAACACCGGCGCTGCGACTTCGCCGCCGTAGAACTTACCATTGCTGGGTTCGTCGAGCATCACGGCCACGACAATGCGCGGTTTGTCAATCGGTGCCATTCCGGTGAACCAGGCTCGGTATTTGTTGGTCGCATATCCCTTGCCGACCTGTTTATGGGCGGTGCCGGACTTGCCACCCACTGAATAGCCGATAGTCTGCGCGCGTTGGCCGGTGCCACCGGGGCCGGCGGCCATTTGCAGCATCTTGCGCACTGCAGCGGCATTCTGGGCCGAAAACACCGGCGTGCCGACTGCCGGTTCGTCGCTTTTGAGAATGGTAGTGGGAATGATCCGGCCATCATGCGCAAACGCGGTGTACGAACGGGCCATCTGGAACAGCGAGGCCGACAAACCGTAACCATACGCCATGGTGGCCTGCTCGACCGGCCGCCAGGTTTTCCAGGGACGCAAGCGCCCGGTGACCGTGCCGGGAAACTGCAGTTGGGGTTTCTGGCCGTATCCCAGCATCGTGTAGGTGTCCCACATCTCATGCGGGCTCATCTTCTGTGCGATCTTGATCGCGCCAACGTTGCTCGATTTCTGGATCACGCCCTCGACGGTGAGCGTGCCGTAGTCATGGGTATCGCGGATCGTGAAGCCAGCCATGGAGTAGCGACCGGGGCCGGTTTCGATCAAGGTTTGCGGTTTGATCCGACCCGCTTGCAGCGCCATCGCCACGGTGATCGGCTTCATCGTCGAGCCGGGCTCGAACACATCGGTCAAGGCGCGGTTGCGCAACTGTTCCCCGGTCAGGTTGCGGCGGTCGTCCGGCGCAAAGCTCGGGTAGTTGGCCATCGCCAACACCTCGCCCGTGATGGTGTCGAGCACCACGACGCTGCCACCGCGCGCCTTGTGGGTGGTCACTGCGTCGCGCAACTTCTGGTAGGCGAAGAACTGGATCTTGCTATCGATGCTGAGTTGGATGTCCTTGCCGTCCACGGGTGGCACCTGTTCGCCGACCCCTTCGACGACACGCCCCAAGCGATCCTTGATCACACGGCGCGAACCGGCGCGCCCTGCCAGGTCCTGGTCAAATGCGAGCTCGATGCCTTCCTGGCCCTTGTCCTCGATATTGGTGAAGCCCACCACATGCGCAACCGCCGGTCCTTCCGGGTATTCGCGGCGGTATTCCATGCGCTGGTAAACGCCCTTGAGGCCGAGCGCGGCGATCTGCTTGCCCACCGGCTCGTCGACCTGGCGCTTGAGCCAGACAAAAGTCTTGTCGTCGTCTTCGAGTTTGCGCTGCAGCGTGGCCAACGGCATGTCGAGCAGCTTGGCCAATTGTTTGAGCTTTGCCTCGTCGTGCGGCACGTCCTCCGGAATGGCCCAGATGCTGGGGGCGGGCACGCTGGACGCCAGGATCAGCCCGTTGCGATCCATGATTCGGCCCCGATTGGCCGGCAAGGCCAGCGTGCGGGCAAAGCGTACCTCGCCCTGGCGCTGGAAGAAGTCGTTGGCCACGACCTGGATGTAGACCGCGCGGCCCGCCAGCCCGGTGAAACCGAGCGCGACCGCCGCGACGATCAGCTTGCTGCGCCACACCGGCGTGCGGCTGGCCAGCAGGGGGCTGGAGGTATACGGAATGCTCTTGTTGCGGCTCATGCGAGCACCTCCGTGCTGCGCACTGCGGAATTCGTCTTGGGAACGGCCCTGCGGCTCATGTGCGCATCCTCCGCACTGCGCGCTGCGGAATTCGCCTTGGGAACGGCCCTGCGGCTCATGTGCGCATCCTCCGCGCTGCGCGCTGCGGAATTCGCCTTGGGAACGGCCCTGCGGCTCATGGCAACCGTCCTCCTGTTTCGCGCTGTGCCGGCGCTGCCGTGCCTGCGCTGGCGGCGGTTGTGCTGTCGCTGTAGGCCACGTAGTGGGTGATGGCCGGCGTGGCCGGGCGCATCTGCAGGCGTTCGCGTGCCAGCCGCTCCACCCGTTGCGGCGT
>Ga0105045_10004123_pt1 | contig 12588 bp, 10 predicted proteins | sample MAT02_FD_78089 | JGI IMG/M metagenome (GOLD analysis project Ga0105045, IMG submission 78089) | Freshwater microbial communities from Lake Fryxell liftoff mats and glacier meltwater in Antarctica - MAT-02 (megahit assembly) | ecosystem: Environmental > Aquatic > Freshwater > Ice > Liftoff... | reverse complement strand
GCCCGAGGCGACGGGCCGACCTTCGCATTGCGGAACAGCGTGGCGGAGTAGCGCGGGCAGAGCTTGGCATCGGCGATTGAAACTGAAACCGAATTGCCCCCCTCACCCGGTTCGCTGCGCGAACCGACCTCTTCCCGTAGGGGAGAGGTACACAGAGTGTTCCCAGTCAACGCCGCCACTTCGCGGGCGATGCCGAGCATGGAAAGGCAGCGGGCCATGTTCGGCAGCACATCGAACTCGACCACGATTTCGCCGAGGAAATCTTGCGCCGGTGTGCCGGGTGCGGGGTCGGCGTCGTCCAGAATGATAATGCCGTCGTGGTCGTCGGCGATGCCGAGTTCGAAGTTGGACATGCACATGGCATCGTTCATGATGCCGCGGAGTGCCTTCGGCTCCAGCGTGAACACGGCCTTGTTGCCGTCTTTATCGGTGTAGTAGTAGCGGCTGCCGCGGAGGCCGAGGATCACTTTCATGCCGCTTTGGCCGGGGGCGATATTCGGCGCCCCGGTCACCACCGTTTTCGGTTCGGCGGCTCCGTAATCGACCGTTACGAGTTTCAACTTGTCCGCATCCGGGTGCTTCTCGATCTTCAACACTTTCGCCAGAACGATCTTATCCGCATCCCAATGAAGCCCGGCATCGGCCGGCTTCACCGACAATCCGATCGGGCAGTTCACCCCGAAAAGTTGAACCCCGGAAGATTCCAGCCCGGCGAGCGTGAGTCGTTCCACGAGTTCCGCCGGGTTCGCCGGGAGATCGACATATTCCTTCAACCATGAAAGCGGTACGCGCATGAGAAGCCCCGGAAGAGAACGATGCCACCATGCTAGAAGCCGGAGCGAGCCGCGACAGGGTTCGCACGGGGGCGAATTGTGGATATGATGATTGGAATTCCCTACGAGGGCGATTATGCCGTTCGGTTTCAGTTGGGTCGATTCGCCGAGGTTGGCAGCGCTTTCTTTCCCCGATGCGGAAGATTTGCGTTGGCTGCGCCGCAATGGCATCGACATCGTAATGACGCTGACCGAAGAACCGCTGCCCCGGCAGTGGGTGAACGAAGCGGGCATTCTCGCGGTGCACCTGCCGGTGCGGGATATGCAAGCCCCGAGCGTGGAACAATTGGAAGCGGCCATCGAAACGATCGAGAACGCCAAGGCCTCGGGCATGGCGGTGGCGGTGCATTGCATGGCGGGGATCGGCCGCACCGGTACGGTGCTCGCGGCCTACTTCGTGAATGAAGGCCTTTCCGCCGAAGAGGCGATCCACAAGATCCGTTCATTGCGGCCCGGTTCCGTGGAAACTCAGGGCCAAGAACGGGCGATTTCCGAGTTCGCCGAACGCCGCCGAAAAGATTCTTGAATCGCTTGGCGGTTTTCATCCGCCCCCCGTTACTTCGAGCGTATCGGAAACATTTCCCATTCACTCTCCACGAGTGGTTCACGTCTCGGAGGATTCCCCATGTTCGGTCGCATCGCGGTCTCATTGATGGTCGCCGGGTTGGCAATGTTCGTGACGGTGGCCCTCGCGGCACCACCCCAAGGCGACGGCGGAAAAGGCGGCCCACCCCAAGGTGAAGGCCAAGGCAAGCGCGGCCCCGGCGGAATGAAAGGCGATGGCCAAGGCAAAGGCGGCCCAGGTGGAATGAAAGGCGACGGCCAAGGCAAGGGTGGCTTCCCCGGCAAGGGTGGCCCGAAAGGCCCACCGCCGATGGAACAGCAAAATAACTAAGCGAACGGCGATTGAATTCCTCCACCCTCTCCCGGTTCGCTGCGCGAACCACCCTCTCCCTCAAGGGGAGAGGATTGATACCGATCGCCGCCAAATGGATTTTCTCCCTCGAAAGCCCCCGACCCCGTCGGGGGCTTCTTCGTTTCCCTACACCAACACGAACCGTTCCGTTCGGGGAAACGTTGTGTTTGCAATCACAGGATGGGGTCACGCGACTCCACCGACCATCGAATCGAGTGCCGAGTTGGAACGCCGACTCGGGTTGGCGGAAGGCTGGGTTCTCCAACGGCTCGGCGTGCGCCAACGCAGGCTGGCCGGGGCGGAGCAAGCCACTTCCGATCTCGCCGTGGAAGCTGGCGAGAACGCGCTTCGCCATTGCGAACCGGTTCGTTCCCAACATGGCCTGCTGATTCTCGCCACGAGTACCCCCGATCATCCGCTGCCGCCCACGGCACCGCTGGTCGCCCATCGACTCGGCCTCGGCGATTGGGGTGCGATCGATCTTGCCGGGGCTTGCAGCGGCTTCGTGTACGCTCTGGCATTGGCGCGATCGTTCCCCGGCCCGGTACTCGTTATCGCAGCGAATGTGCTGAGCCGACGGGTGAATCCGAAGGATGCGGGAACCTCGGCGCTCTTCGCCGATGGGGCCGGGGCACTGCTACTGGCTCCGGGCGGTAACGCCATCCGCAGTGTTTTTCTAGGCTCCGATGGTGGTCGCTACGAAGCGATTCGCGTGCCCGCCGGGGGAAGCCGCTTGCCCTTAACGAACGAGTTAATGTCAGAAGGACAACAGTTCATGCAAATGGCCCGCGGGCCGGAAGTGTTCCGCGCGGCGGTTCTGGCAATGGTGGAAAGCGGCGAACGCGCATTGAACTCGGCCGGATTGGAAATCGCAGAAATCGATTGGTGGATCCCGCACCAAGCGAATGCCCGGTTGATTGCCGAAGCCGGGAAGCGGCTGGGCATCCCGCCCGAACGCACGGTGAATATCCTTGCCGAGTGGGGGAATTCCTCGGCAGCATCGATACCCACGGCTATTTCGATCGCCGCGGACGACGGTCGTTTGCAACGCGGTCAGAAAATTTTGCTCACCGCTGCGGGCGCGGGGATGATCCAAGCGGGCATGGTTATCGAATGGTAGATCGAATCGCCGAGGCGATCCGTTCCAACGAAAGATCGCTCGTGCAATACGGCGGCATCGCGTATAACACGTTCCCCAACGGCCTGAGCAACACGCCTTCTTCCAATGCGGAACGTCGCATGGCGGCGCCGACCTCGGCCAAGTACCCGCCCTCGGCTTCCACATCGATCGCAACGATGCTCCCGAGGATGCGAACGCCCGGCAGGTGCCCCAACGATCGTAGCCAGAATGTTTCGATCCGTTCGACGTTGCGTTTCCATTCTCCCGTTCGCATATTCTTCAGATTCTTCGCCGCGACGGCGCAAGCGAGCGGGTAGGCGGTGAACGAATGCCCGTGGAAGAAGGTCTTCGTTCGATCCGCAGTTTGAAAGTGTTCGACCACGTGCGGGGCAATCAGCGTGGCCGCGAGAGGCATGATTCCCCCGGTGAGGGTCTTCCCGGCGCAGAGGAAATCGGGGGCGATCCCGGCCCGTTCGTGTGCCCAGAATGTGCCGGTGCGGCCTCCGCCGGTCATCACTTCATCGGCAATGAAGTAAACGCCGCGTTCGTGGCAGACGTCAAAAATCGCCCGTAATTCTTGTGGAGAATGCATCCGCATTCCGCCCGCGCCTTGCACCAGCGGTTCGAGGATGACCGCCGCGACTTGGTTCGGATGTTGATCCAACACGTCGGCGAGGGCCGTTGCCGAAACCGGGACACGCAGCGTGCGGAACAGCAGCGGATCGAACTTGGCGAAGAAGAGCGGATCGCGGCCCGCGGCCATCGCCCCGAAGGTGTCGCCGTGGTAGCCGTTCTCGAAGCCGACGAAGAGCGTACGCTGCGGTTCGCCGCGATGGCACCACACTTGGTAGGCCATCTTCAATGCGACTTCGACTGCCGTACTTCCGTTATCGGAATAGAAGACCTTTCCAGCGGGCATGGGCGAAGATTCCAACAGAAGCTCGGCGGCTTCCACCGCAGGCTCGTGCGTAATCCCGGCGAACATCACATGATCGAATTTCGTCATCGCTTGCCGGAGGGCGTTCATCAACGGCGGATGGCGGTGCCCGTGTTGGATCGTCCACCACGAGGAGATGCCGTCGATGATGCGGCGGCCGTCGGCGAGTTCGAGAAATTCGGCCAGGGCTCCAACGATTTCCAAGGGGTCGTCGGCCCCCACGAGCGGCGTGTAGGGGTGCCAAATTGCAGCGCGATCGCGCTCGATGGAATTGTCAGAGGCTGAAGCGCCAGCGAGGCGATGCCACTGCTTCGCTAACGCTTCAGCCTTCGAAATCACATCGCACCCGCTGAATTTCGCAATTTCCTGCTCCGCGTATTCGTCGCGTTCGCCCATCAGAACGATGGCCGCAGGTTGCAACCCGTATTCGCGCAGGCCGGCGCAGGCCTGCAACGTTCTGCCAATCGCCCCCACAGTCGAAAGCGTGACGAGCACAATGGGCCAACCCAACGCGACGAGCAGTTCCGCTTGAAGCACGCTTGGGCCGAACGGGGAAAGTGGGCTGCCGAAGGTTTCTAGCACGATGGGCTTCTCGCACACCGGGATCGCGGCGAGAACGTCTGCGATGTTCGGCATCGCCACGCCGGCCCTCTTCGCGGCCAACGTCGGAGCGATGGCTTCCCCCAATTGCAACAGCGGATCGAACACCGTGGCCCCCGGCACCGCAGCCCGAACCTTGGCGGTATCGGATTCCCCCGTTTCCACAGGCTTCCAGTAGACGTAACCGTCCGCATTGGCCTTCAGCCATTCGATGCAGAACCACGTTTTGCCCGCATCGGTATCGGTACCGCAGACGACGAAACCGTTCATGCCATCACCTCGCGGATCGCGGATGCCAGTGCTTCGATTTGTTCGAGCGAATGATCCGCATGAATCGAGATGCGCAGGCGGGCGGTGCTTTCGGGTACGGTGGGCGGCCGCACGGCACGCACGTCGAAGCCCTTGGATTGCAGGCGTTCCGCAGCTACGGTGGCTTTGGCATCATCACCGAGGATGATGGGAACGATGGGGGAGTGGATGCTTGAGCGAGGGGATTGGAGGCAATCTCGAAATCGTTCGCAATTCGCTTGGAGCTTCGCACGCCCTTCCACATCCCCCGCCACGCGATCCAACATCGCCAGCCACCATTCGCCGACGGCAGGAGGCAACGCTGTTGTGAAAATGAAATGTCGACAGCGATTCACGAGCCAGTCCTTCAACTTTTGCGAACCGACGATGTACGCCCCCGGCACGCCAAGGGCCTTGCCGCCGGTGTGCATCGTGGCGAAGAGCCTCCCTCCGCACGATGTGCGGCGGCTTTCTGTGAGTCCCGTTCCCCGTTCGCCGTAGCACCCGGTGGCGTGGGCTTCATCGAGAATCAGATGGGCACCGTAACGTTCGGCGAGTCCGTTCAATCCCGCGAGGTCGGGGGAATCCCCATCCATGCTGAACAGCGTTTCCGTGACGATGAACAATTCCTGCTCGGTTTTTCGCTTGGCAGCGGCGGCGCGCAGGCCTTCTTCGAGATGGTTCAGGTCATTGTGTTTGAACTTGAAAGGCTTCACCCCGGCGAGGCGGAGGCCATCGCCGATGCAGGCGTGGTTCAGCCGATCCGATGCAACCCAGTCGCGTGGGCCGATGATCGTCGAGAGCAAGCCTTCATTTGCGGAGTAGCCTGATGTGAACACCAACGCGGCTTCGGTACCGTGCCAGCGGGCCAGTTGCGCTTCGACTTCATCCCAGATCGGATGGTTGCCGCGGAGTAATCGCGAAGCGGCGCCGCTCGTCGAGAGTGTGGACGGCGGAAGGGCAACGGCGCGGCCTCCCCCGTAGCCGAGGTAGTCGTTCGAGGCGAAGTCGATCCCGGCGGGAGCCTGCAACCGGCGGAAGCGGCCCTGCTCGCGCAGTTGCGAAAGCGTTCGTTCCCAGCGTTCTTGAAGGCTCACGACGCCACCAACACCCCCGGCTCTGGCAATCCGATGGCGCGGAAGAATGCGGCATCGGCGCTCACGCTCGGGTTCGGGGCTGTTAGGAGCGTGTCGCCGTAGAAGACCGAATCGGCCCCGGCGAGGAAACAGAGCAATTGCAACTCGCCGCTCATGCGGTCGCGGCCGGCGCTGAGCCGCACGCGCGCGGTCGGGAAGGCGATTCGCGTCGTGGCGACGAGCCGCACCAACTCGAAGGAATCGACCTTCGGGGCCATCGCTAGCGGCGTGCCGCTCTGCGGCATGAGGCAGTTGATCGGCACGCTCTCGGGAGGGATCGGCAAAGCCGAGAGTTCCGAAAGCATACTCAAACGGTCATCCACGGTTTCGCCCAGCCCGACGATCCCACCGGAGCAGACGCTGATTCCCGCCGCACCCACGGCCTTCAGGGTGTTGATGCGGTCGTCGTAATTGCGGGTGCTCACGATCTCGGGGTAGTGCCGGCGGGAGGTATCGAGGTTGTGATTGTACGCGGTGAGGCCGGCGTCCTTCAAACGCTTGGCTTGGCTATCGGTCACCATGCCGAGGGTCACGCAGGCTTCCATGTCCAAGCCGCGTACCACCTTCACCATGTCGAGCACTCGGTCGAACTCCGGGCCGTCCTTCGGCGAGCGCCACGCGGCGCCCATGCAGAAGCGGGTGGCCCCGGAAGCCTTGGCTTGCTCGGCCTTCTCCCTCACCTCGGCCACGGAGAGCAACGGCACCCGTTCCACGGGGGAATCGTAGTGGGCGCTCTGGCTGCAGTAGGTGCAATCCTCGGGGCAGCCGCCCGTTTTGATGCTGAGCAGGGCACAGCGTTGAACGTCCCCGTGGCCGCCGCGGTGCTCTTTGTGAACGGCCGCGGCACGGAGGATCAGTTCCGGCAGGGGTTGATTGTAGATGTCGCGGAGGGCGTCGAGAGTGTGCATGGGGAAGATGATACCGAGTGAATGGGGATGGGAAAGTGCCCCCTCACCCCCAACCCCTCACCCGCAGCGGGGAGAGGGGAGCCAGCATTACTTCGCCGGTAGGAACTGCACAGCATCGACAACCACATAGCCGTCGGCGTTCTTGTTCGAGATCGTCACGGTGCCGGACTTGCCCTCGGCGAACTTGAACGAACCCAACGATGCAAAGCCGTTTTCGCCATCCGGCTTCTTCCGCTGGTTCACCTTCACTACCTTCGTGCCCTCGCTGTGAACGATCGTCACTTCGACGTTCGTGGCGCGGTTGGGGTTCGGTGAGTAGCTCATGCGTACTTCGTAAGTGCCTGCGGCCGGCAGCTTCGGCGTGTAGATGGCGAACTGTTCCTTCTGGCTTTCCGCTCCATCGTGATGGTAACCGATGCCTACGAAAGGCCCGTTGGCACTGCTGGAGTGGCCGAAGCCCTTGAACTCTGCGTCGTCGTCGTCCACCACGATGCCGGAGAGCTTCTTAGGATCGAGGCCGGTACCACGGTTCGGCACCGAAAGTTCGAGCACTTGCTTATCTTCCAGCAGCTTCTTGGAAAGCTTGGCGTATTCCACCTTCTGCACGGGAATCTTATCGTCGATGGCGAAGGCGGCCGCGGTCGCGGCACTTTGCCCCAGCACCATGAACACCGGTTCCATGCGGATCGAACCGTAGGCGATATGCGAACTGCTCACGCACACCGGCACGATCAGGTTCGGGCACTCAGCTTCCTTCGGCACGAGGCTCTTGTACGAGATCATGTACGGGCCGCCGGGCGAAACTTGCACATCCCCCTCGTTCTGCACGAAGCCCTTGTCCGTCACATAGCGCGTGGTGTTGTGCGAATCCATGTTGTAGCTGCCCATGCCCACCGATTCAGGCGTCACTCGCTTCCGCCGGCAATCTTGTTCGCTGTGAACGTACTCACCGATCATCCGGCGGGCTTCGCGGACGTAGATTTGGTGCCCCCAGTTGCCGCTATCGGTGAACTCGTCTAATGTCAGGCCCCACTTGGCGTACACATCGCGCACACTCTTGGGTACGCGTTCGTGGTTCTGGAGCGTCCACATCAATCCCTGCTGGTAGTCGCGGTGGTCGGCGAGAATCTTTTCGCGCTCGACGTAGCTGGCATCCGGGAACTTGGTGTTGCCGCCGAGGTAGTCGGTGCTGAAGGCGTGATTGTTGTTCGTGTCGGTCTTGCCGTTGGGCATCATGTCCGGCTTCATCGGAATGCGCAGGTCTCCCGCCTCGAAGTTGCGGAAGAGGAGTTCGTAGCGCTTCTCGTCGTAGTTCGCCGGCTTCGGAAACGAGATACGGTTCTTGTCGACGTTGCTCATGCACATGCGGTAGCAGTAGGCTTGGAGTCGGTGATCCCCTTCGCCATCGGCGGGGAGTTCCTTTTCAATCCCGGGCAGGAGGCCGCTACTGGGGTCGCCATCCTTCACGAAAGGGGAGACATTCTTGATGAACTTGTGACCGCCGGTGTTCCACTTCCGCGCAACGCCGTTGAGCGTCTCGCCGTACTTGGAGTTCGGCTCGCGGCCGGTGTGATACGCAACGCCGGCCGCGGCCATCAGGTCGCCTTCGTACGTGGCGTCGATGAACACCTTGCCCTCGTAGGTCTTGCCCGATTCCAAAGTGATCGAAGTGATCGCCTTGCCGTCCTGCTTCACCCCTTTGCCGGGCGCGCGGTCGAGGCGTTCGCCGTACACGCATTCCACCTTGGCATCCTTGAGCATGTCGCGCAGGATTTGCTCGGCGACCTTGGGCTCGAAGGTCCACATCGCGGCGTCGTCCTTGCGGTAGAACTTGTAATCTTCTTGCTTACCGTGAACCCACACTTTTGGGTCGTCGTAATACTTCTTCACCCGTTGGTAGAACTCGAGCGAGATGCCGCCGACGGCCGCCTTGCTGCCCGCGTCGGTCCAGCCGAGGCCACCGGAGGTGAGGCCGCCGAGGTGTTGCGAAGGTTCGATGACGATGGCCGATTTGCCCATGCGACTGGCTTGTATCGCGGCCGCGACGCCGGAGGCGGTGCCACCGTAGATGACGATGTCCGCGGCGGAAGCAGTTTGAACACTGAGAAAGAGGAGTGCGTATAGGAAGAATCGCATGGCGGGGAACCTTGGGAGTGAAACTTGCGATAGTGTACTCGTTAGCCGCGAGCCATGCGAGCGCCTGTTCAATTTCGCTCGCAAGCTCGCGGCGAATAATCAACATCAATCGAACAGCGATTGCGATTTCTTCCCCTTCAAACGATCCGCATATTCCAAGTAGCCCTTCAGCTTGAACTTCTTGCCAGTGTTCGTGCTCGACATGAAGCGGATGTTGCCGAAGACTTGGCGCTCTGGCGGCCAAGGGCGGTCGAACAGGGCAAAGCACCAGAGGATGCCGGTGTAACTGTTGGAGTCGCGGCCGTCGAGGGCGTACTTGTTGTTCAGGTGTTCGAGGATGCTGTAGGCCTCCTCGGGCGTCTTCGTCCACTCCAGCACCTTCTTGCCCCAGAGCATCCGCAGGTAATTGTGGATGCGGCCGGTGGCCACGAGTTCCGTTTGCGCGGCGTTCCAGAGTTCGTCGTGCGTATCCGCATTCTCGAATTCTTCGAGCGTGTACAGGAACTCGCGGGCATCGCCGGTGTGCTTCTCCAACGTGGCCATCGCCCACGGTGGCAACACCGCTTGCAGCGTGCCTTTGCTGCTGAGCGGGCTGAAATCATGTGTCTCGAAGTTGAAGGAGGGTTGCTCCCCTTCATTCTGCCAACTCTTGTTCTGGCTACTGACCCCTGAACCCTGACCCCTGCGAGCGAAGTTCCATTGCAAACCGACATCCCGCCACGTGATCGCCTCATCGAGGAAGGAATTGATGTTTGCATCCCTGCAATAGTAATCGTCGCGGCCTCGAGCCTGCGGATTGATTTCATCGAGCGTCCATTTCTTGCCGAGGGTTTGTTCGACGACTTCTTGAATTGAGATGTGGCCGTGCCGCAGGTGCGGGCTGAGGCGGCTGGCGGAGTTGCGTTTCGGGTCGTCTGGCAGGCTGCGTTCCTCGGCGTAACGGTCGAGCTTGAATTTGAGGAAGTCGGCGAGAACTGCGTGGGCTTCAATGCTTCCGCCCGGCGTTCCGGATACTGCGGGAACCGATTGATCGATGGGCAAGCCCTTCACAAACGCGCCGAGGTCGTCCGGGGGCTGCCAAAGCTCGAAGGGGGCGGCGAGCGATTTGGGCCCACGAACGCGCTCGAAATCGGGTTCCGCTTCGGCCCGGTGTTTCCAGCCTTCCGCGAACAGCTTGCGGATCTTCGGCCGTAAATGCGCCGCCGCCGCCGTGGGGGGGCCGAGGAGTTTCAACGGTACGAGGCTGTTGCCATCCACGGCCCATACAGCGATATCCACCTTCGCCGCGAGTGCTCGAATCTGCGCCGGGACGATGAACTGCGGGTAATCGTCTGTGATGAGCAGGCAGGCTTTTTCACAGAGTTGCCGAAGCAAACCGTGGCCATTGTGCTCCGGCGTTTCGACGAACGGCCAGTAATGGATGCCGAGTTCCTTCGCACGCTTCGCACTCTCGGCCATGCCTTCGATCATGAATTGGTGCATCCGGGCGCTGGCCCACGGGTAGTTCAGCTTCAATCCCTCGTACACCACGAGCGGCTTCTTCAATTCCCGAGCTTGGGCGATGGCCGCATCGAGCGCGTGGTTGCGATCCCACCGGCGGTACATCTGGCACCAATACAGCACGTACCTGCCCGCCGGGTCGATGGGGCTGTCGTTGGCGAGGCGGATTCTGTCGTCGTTGATGTTCGGCATCCCCCTATACATAGTCTCCACGATGCCACCGATTCTCGAACTCCGCGATGTTCGCAAAAGTTACGGCCGTACGGCCGCGCTGCGAGGCGTTTCGTTCGCCGTGGAAAACGGGGAACTCTTCGGCCTGCTCGGCCCTAACGGCGCCGGGAAGACCACGCTGCTTTCGATCCTCGCCGGGCTGCTCCCCGCCGGTGGGGGCGACGTGTTATTGTTCGGCCAGCCGTTGGGTTTTTCTTCGCGCCACCGGATCGGAATCGCCACGCAGGATTTGGCGATTTATCCGGAACTCACCGCCCGCGAGAACTTGCTATTCTTCGGCAAACTCTACGGCTTGGCCGGAGCGGATTTGAACGCCCGTGCGAAGGAAATGCTCGCGGCGGTGGAACTCACGGATCGTGCAGAGCATCGGGCGGGCACCTTCTCCGGCGGGATGAAACGCCGGCTGAACTTGGCGGTATCGCTGGTGCATCGCCCGCAGTTGTTGCTGTTGGACGAACCGACGACGGGGGTTGATCCGCAGAGCCGCAACCACATCTTCGAGCAGGTTAAGGCGCAGAATGCCGCGGGGCTGACGGTGATCTACACCAGCCATTACATGGAGGAAGTGCAGGCCCTCTGCCCGCGGATCGCCATCGTGGACCACGGCACGGTGAAGGCCTGCGACTCGCGAACCAACCTGCTGCGCCGGTTGGATGCCCATGCGACGCTGACATTGAAAGTGGTGCCGGCGGGTTTGGCGGAACGCTTGCAATCGCTGCCGGGGGTGAAGAGCGTGAGCATCGCGGGGAACGCCGTCACAATCGCGGCGGCGGAACTGCCGCCGATCCTGGCGAAAATGGTTGCCCTGTGCGGTGATGTGGAAACGATGGAAATCGAACAGCCGAGCTTGGAGCGGGTATTCCTCTCGCTGACGGGGAGTGCACTCCGGGATTGAATGCATTGATCCGAGCCTGAAGCGTTAGCGACGATCGCAGCCAAGATCGTCGCTAACGCTTCCGGCTCTGAAAGAAACTAACCCCTCCTCGCTGCGAAGAACGCGGCGATCCTCGCCTTCGATTCCTCGGATCCGGCCAATCGCAGGAATGCTTCGGTTTCCAACTTCAACGCCTCCGCCAACGGCAACTCGGCACCGCGGTTCAACAACATCATCGCTTCGCGGATGGCATCCGGGGAACTTGGTACGGGAGCCGAGAAGCGTTCGCTTTCGTGGATCGCCACGGGGCCGCGTTTCATCGCCCGCAACTCCTGCCAGCCTTCGAGCAGTACATGCCTCGCGGCGAAGTCGATCAGTTCGCCCGATTGAACGACCGCGGAGGCCAAGCCCTTTTCGCAGGCTTCCTCAGCCTTCAACGAGCGCCCGCTGGCCAGCATGTCGCAGGCAAGTTCCATCCCGGCGATCCGCGGCAGCCGCTGCGTGCCACCCCAACCGGGGATTAGGCCCAGCTTGGTTTCCGATAAGCCGAGTTCGACACGCAGATTCGTGCCCAACAAGCGAGTGTCGCAGGCCAGCGCAACTTCCAACCCGCCACCCACTGCGGTGCCGTCGATGGCCGCACACGTGGGGAATGGCAGCGTTTCCAGGAGTTCAAGCGTCTCCAAGCCGAATCCGATCAACTTGGCCACGGCGGGATCGTTCGGTGCGGAGACGTTGGCGAAGAATTTCAGGTCGGCCCCGGCAATGAAGATGCCGGGCTTGGCACTGGCGAACACGAGCCCGCGAACCTCGGATTGCCCGGCGAGTTGCAAAAGAGCGGCACGGAGTTCCTCCCAAAGTTCTCGGGTGAGGATGTTTACGCGGCTACTCGGTTGATCGAGGGTGAGAACGGCAACGCCGTCGTTGCGTGTGGTTTGATGGATTGCGGACATGCCGAGAATTTTAACCGATCAGCCGGCGATCAGCCGGGATATTCCACGCGGCCGATGAAAAGGATCGCCCCGCTCGGCCGATGGCGGATCGCGTAAAGGAATGGATGATCGGCGTGAAAGTTGGGAATAGGCGGTTCCACCGGAGTGGCGGATTTG
>Ga0105045_10004122_pt1 | contig 12591 bp, 7 predicted proteins | sample MAT02_FD_78089 | JGI IMG/M metagenome (GOLD analysis project Ga0105045, IMG submission 78089) | Freshwater microbial communities from Lake Fryxell liftoff mats and glacier meltwater in Antarctica - MAT-02 (megahit assembly) | ecosystem: Environmental > Aquatic > Freshwater > Ice > Liftoff... | reverse complement strand
CCCCGGCCACCGCACCCGCGCCGAACAAGCCACCGACCGCTGGCGACGCCAACGAGAAGCCGACGAACTCGCCGAACACGACAAACACTCCGTCGCCTCCTCGACAATGAAAAAGTATGAGACGAACTGGCAGATCTTCGGCGGCTGGTGCCACCTGCGTGGCATCGACCCCTACGACGCCGTACCCGACGACATCCGCGCCTGGATCCTCGACCTCACCCGCCAAGGGCTCAAAGTGCCGACCATCGACGGGCGCCTCGCCGCGGTCCGATTCCACTTCGACACCACCGGCAAACCGTCACCGACCTCGACGTCATCAGTGGCGACCACACTCGACGCGGCACGCAACCGGATCGGTGAAGCCAAACGACGCGCCCGACCGTTGATGCTCGATGACCTGCGCCGCATCGTCGCCGCGATGCCAACGGTGTTGAACAAACCGCCCGACCACCCCCGGGTGCTGCGCGACCGGGCACTGCTCACCGTTGGCTGGGCCGCTGCGTTGCGGGTGTCGGAACTCGTTGCCCTCGACGTTGGTGACGTACGCACTTTTGGTGACCCGAACTCCGGCACCGGCGGCGGCGCGATCATCCGGATCCGCCGCTCCAAAACCGACCAAACCGGCATCGGCGCCGACATCGCGATCCGTTACGCCACCCACCTCAACTCCTGCCCGGTCCTCGCGACGATGGCGTGGACACGCAAGTTGATGGACGTCACCAACCGAGACCCCAGAGGGCGCCGACTCCCGGTGCAGACCAACACCGGACCGCTGTTTCGTGGCATCCACCGCGCCGGGCGCATCCAAGGCCGACTTTCCCGACAGGCCGTTGACGAACTCATCGCGTTCTATGTCGAACATGCCCTGCTCGATGACCCGACCCCGTACTCGACGCATTCGTTGCGGGCTGGGTTCGTCACCGAATGCTCCAACCGGGGCGTGTCCGAAACCAAAATCCGTCGCACCACCCGCCACACCTCCTCCGCCGGCCTCGACCCCTACGACCGGCCCACCGAACACTTCGACAACGCCGCACTCGCGGGGGAGTGGTGGTGACCGGACCGGCGCAGCGACGAGAGGTCGACCAAGACGAGACCGAGCCACCCCAAGTGATTCGACCATGGCATGGAAGAGGTCAGGAGTTCGATTCTCCTTAGCTCCACGGAAAACCCCAGGTCACAGGCCTGGGGTTCTCTCGTTTTCGGGTGTCGACGGGACAGTGGAGTCCTTCGGAGTCCTTCCGGGCTGACTGTTGAACCGGCGACGACGACCTCCTTGCAAGGAAGGTGTCGGGGTTCGAGTCCCTCTGCGCCTACCGACCTATCAGGTGTTTTCTGAGTCGACTGGCGGCTCTTCGGCCGCGAGCAGCTGGTCGAGTAGATGGCGAAGCCCACTCACGGGTTCGGTGGGTCGCCAGGTCACTAGCCAAATCTTGAGGTCAAAACTCGATAGTTCCGAGCGGCGTGCGGTGATGGCCGGGTCACCACGATCAGCTTGGACAACGATCACGAATGCGTCGACGTCGAGTACATCGGATCCCTTCGCAACCATGAAGCGCGGAACCAGATCCCGAACTCGAAACTCAGTGCCGGCCCGCATCTCAACTGCAACGCTGCGGTTGTTTCTCGTGAAGATTGCGTCTACGACGCCTTCGCCAGGGACCTGCTCGAGGCTGACTCGGGTCTCGGTGTCTCCCTCCGTCGTGAGAGCCTGAAGGACCGCGTATTCGTACTCCGTCGCGCTAAGTCGTCGATCGCCTGACTTGCGTGCGGCCTGTGTTCGCTCGAGTGCTACTCGCAGAAGCGCCTCAGACGCTTCCTCGCCACCTTCGTTCGCTGCGCGTACGACCTCCTCTAGAATTATCTCCGCATCACCAAACTTGACCTTCGTTGGGAGTCGGCCAAACATGGCGACGGTTCCGATGAAGAGCCCCGAAACGAGCAACGTGGCCGTGCCGACCTCATTGTCCGACTCGAAGACTGCGAAGGTGCCAAGCGCGACGAGCGCAAGTGAGATCGCGCCGAGCGGCACTCGCGTCTGCATACTCAGCCGGCTCGGGGAGGGCGGGTTGTCGCTCATTATCTGCGAACCGCGATGCTCGTCGGATCCGCGTCAGGCTGTCGCATTCTTTCGAGTGCCTCTCGTTGAAACTGCAATGGGCAAATCTCAACGTAGCTTTTTCCACACCGGTGTCTGAGCAGTGGTGCTCGTGAGTTCGCTTGGCGGTACCGATGGCACCTCGGGGGCGAAGAGGACGCTGGCGATCACCTGTCGTCGGCGCGAGTGGTGGATGGTCCGGTACCTGGGACCTCTTTGGCCCGGCGGTGAACTGGCCGGGCCCTACAGTGGAATCGGATGGCAAGCGAGACCAGAGGAAGTCAATGATCACCGGTGAACTGAAGTCGAAGATCGACGCTGTCTGGAACGACTTCTGGTCGGGCGGTATCTCCAACCCGCTGGAGGTGATGGAACAGCTCACCTACCTGTTGTTCATCAAAGGTCTCGACGAACGCCAGACGCTCGCCGAGCGAAAGGCCAACCGCACTGGTGATCCGATCGAGGATCCAATCTTCCCAGATGGCGAGTTCACCCCCGACGACGCCACCGTCGGCCGACCGTATGAGGCTCTGCGCTGGGACCGGTTCAAGAACCTGGCCGCCCAGGACATGTACGACACCGTCGACCGGTACGTGTTCCCGTTCATGCAGTCGCGGGCAGCGAACAGCACGCACGCCAAGCACATGAAAGGCGCTCGGCTCACGATTCCGACCCCGGCGCTGCTGCTGAAGGCCGTCGATGGTTTGGATGCGATCCCGATGGAGGACCGTGACACCAAGGGCGACGTGTACGAGTACATGCTGTCCAAGATCGCCAGCGCCGGACAGAACGGTCAGTTCCGCACGCCCCGGCACATCATCCAGTTGATGGTCGAGATGACCGCCCCGACGCCGTCGGACATCATCTGCGATCCGGCAAGTGGCACTTGCGGGTTCCTCGTCGCTGCGAGCGAGTACATCCGTCACGAACACCCTGGTGCCCTCACCGACCCTGCACAGTCGAAGCACTTCCAAAATGAGATGTTCAACGGGTACGACTTCGACAACACGATGTTGCGCATCGGGTCGATGAACATGCAGCTCCACGGAGTTCAGAACCCGAACATCTCCTACAAGGACTCGCTCGCCCAGGAACACGCCGGTGACATCGAGGCATACAGCCTCGTGCTCGCCAACCCTCCGTTCGCCGGATCGCTCGACTACGAGTCCACCGCCAAGGATCTCCTCCAGGTCGTCAAGACCAAGAAGACCGAACTGCTCTTCCTCGCACTCTTCCTGCGCCTCCTCAAGCCAGGTGGCCGGGCGGCGGTGATCGTGCCCGACGGCGTCCTGTTCGGCTCGTCGAACGCCCACAAGGAACTGCGACGCATGCTCGTCGAGGACCAGAAACTCGACGGCATCGTGTCGTTGCCGTCCGGTGTGTTCAAGCCGTACGCCGGAGTGTCGACCGCCATCTTGCTGTTCACGAAGACCAACTCGGGCGGCACCGACCACGTCTGGTTCTACGACCTCCAGGCCGACGGCCGCAGCCTCGACGACAAACGCACCCCACTCCTCGCCGAGGACAAACTCGGCGTCACCGCCACGCTGACAGGCGACGAGCACGCCAAGAACAACCTGCCCGACGCCCTCGCCCGCTGGAACGAACGAGACGGGGCCGAACTCGACCGGGCCCGCACCGACCAGTCCTTCTGCGTCCCGAGAGCCGACATTGTCGCCAACGACTACGACCTCAGCATCAACCGGTACAAGGAAGTCGTCTACGACGAGATCGAGTACCCGGCACCCGCCGAGATCCTCGACGAGTTGACCTTGCTGGAGAAGGAGATCCAGAAGGGCATCGAGGACCTCAAGGCGATGCTCAGATGACCGTTCGGACCGTCCCGCTAGGGGAGGTCGCTGAGTTTGTACGCGGCATCACCTTCAAGCCAACAGACGTCGTGCCACCGGGCGAGGCCGGGTCCGTGATCTGTCTACGAACGAAGAACGTCCAGACGGAGGTCGATCTTGAGGATCTGCTGGCGGTGCCGACGAAGTTCGTCAAGCGGAGTGAGCAGTATCTACAGCAGGGCGATGTGTTGATCTCGAGCGCCAACAGCTGGAATTTGGTCGGCAAGTGCAGCTGGATACCCGAGCTACCCTGGCCCTCAAGCTTTGGTGGTTTCGTTACCGCCTTGAGGCCGAAGTCCGATTCCGTCGATCGTCGCTACCTCTACCGGTGGTTCAGCTACGGGCGTACGCAGCAGTTACTCCGCAGCTTCGGTCGCAAGACCACGAACATCTCGAACCTGGACCTGGAACAATGCCGCGAGATGGGCTTCCCGCTCCCGCCGATCGAGGAGCAGCGTCGGATTACGGCAGTGCTGGATGCGGCGGATGAACTCCGAGCCAAGCGCCGCCAGGCCCTCGCCAAGCTCGACACCCTCACCCAAGCCATCTTTATCGACATGTTCGGCGATCCTCTTTCTCCTTCATCAGAACTAGGGGAGGCGATTCTCTCCGGTGTGGCGAGCTTCGTGAGAGGTATCACCTTCAAGCCCGATGACGTACTCGACGTTCCGGCTCTGGGATCCGTCGGTGTCATGCGGACGACCAACGTGCAATCTGACCTCGATACGACAGACGTCTGGCAGATACCGGACTCATTCGTGAAGCGAGGTGACCAATACCTACTCCCTTACGACACGCTCATCTCGAGCGCAAACAGTTGGAACCTTGTGGGGCGCTGCTGCGTGATTCCAAAGGAACTTCCCCGATCGACGTTCGGCGGATTCGTGACCGTGCTCAGACCAAGTGGAGCAGACCTCACGCCGAGGTACCTACACGCATGGTTCAGCTCGCCGAATGTGCAAACAACCGTCCGGAGCTTCGGACGTAAGACGACCAACATCTCGAACCTCGACCTGAAGCAGTGCGGCAAGCTAAGAATCGCAGTCCCGCCATTGTCCGCTCAGGTCGAGTTTGAGGCCCACCTCGACAGCGTCGATGCATCCCTCGGGCGACATGAAGCGTCGCTGGGACAACTCGACACGCTCTTCGCCTCGCTGCAGCAGCGGGCGTTCCAAGGAGAGCTGTGAGTCAATCGCAGTTCACGTTTCTGGAGGCGGAATTCGCTGACGAGTTCGCGATGGCGGAGTGGGCGGAACGGCATGCACTGTCGGATCCCGGCCCGGCGGTCATCTATGCCCGCAAGGCGTTGGAGTCTGGGGTCAAGTGGGCGTACCGGTACGACCGGTCGATGCCTGAGCCGTATGAGGACCAACTCAATGCGTATCTGAACGAGCCTGCGTTCAAGGCGCTCGCTAACGGTCATGTGTTCAACGTGGCGAAGAAGATTCAGCGGGCCGGGAATCGGGCTGTGCATGACTCGAAGCCGCCATCGAAGTTGGAAGCGGTCGAGGTCATCTCGGCGTTGTTCCAGTTCTGCTTCTGGCTGGCGTTCACCTACGGCCGAGAGTCCAAGCCCGATCCGTCGATCAAGTTCAACCCGCAGCAACTCACCGCAGCACGCCTGGCCGCCGAGAAGGCGTCGCTGGTTGAGCGTCAGGATTTGGAGGAGTGGCTCGAGCGCGAGGCCGAGGAGACCCAGCTCGCCCGTGAGCGGGCGGCGAAGTTGTCGCAGACGGTCGAGCAGTTGGAGGCCGAACGGGCGGCGTTGATAGCTGAGGTCGCGGCAGCGAAACAGGTCGCCGCCGTGGTCCCGGCGGAGGCGCACGACTGGTCCGAGTTCGAGACCCGTCTGTACAAGATCGATGCTCTGCTGGCTGAGGCCGGGTGGCGTCTGAACGATCAGCGTGACCGCGAGTTCGAGGTGCACGGCATGCCATCGGGTTCGGGGGTCGGGTGCGTCGACTATGTGCTGTGGGGCGACGACGGGCTGCCGTTGGCGTTGGTCGAGGCGAAGAAGTCGATGGAGTCGCCGCTCGTTGGTCAGCAGCAGGCCAAGCTTTACGCCGAATGCCTGGAGGATACGACGGGTCAGCGGCCGGTCATCTTCTACTCGAACGGGTACGAGCATTGGCTGTGGGACGACACCCAGTACCCGCCGCGGTCGGTGCAGGGGTTCTTGACCAAGGACGAACTCGGTCTGTTGATTCAGCGGCGAACGTCGAAGCTGTCGCTGGCCGACTTGGACATCAACGCCGAGATCGTCGAGCGTCCGTACCAGCATCGTGCGATCCGGGCGATCGGTGAGCACTTCGAGGTCGACAAGCAACGCAAGGCGCTCGTCGTGATGGCCACCGGTGCTGGCAAGACCCGCACCGTGATCGCTCTCAGCGATTTGTTGATGCGTGCGAACTGGGCGAAGCGGGTGCTGTTCCTCGCCGACCGAACCGCCCTCGTCTATCAGGCCGTCAACGCGTTCAAGGCCCACCTGCCCGACTCGGCACCGGTCAACCTGGTGACCGAGGGCAACGAGAACGGCCGGGTGTACGTGTCCACCTATCAGACGATGGTCGGCAAGATCGACGACCTCCGCCCCGACGGCACCCGCCGGTTCGGACCTGGTCACTTCGATCTGATGGTCATCGACGAAGCTCACCGGTCGGTGTACCGCAAGTACCGGGGCATCTTCGAGTACTTCGACTCGTTCCTCGTCGGCCTCACCGCCACACCGAAGGACGAGGTCGACAAGAACACCTACGACCTGTTCGACCTCGAAACCGGTGTCCCGACCGACGCGTACGGACTCGACGACGCCATCAGCGACGGCTTCCTGGTGCCGCCTCGTGGGGTGTCGGTGCCGTTGAAGTTCGTGCGGGAGGGCATCCGCTACGACGACCTGTCCGAGGACGAGAAGACCGACTGGGACGAGTTCGACTGGGGAGAGGACGCAGACGGCAACGCTCTCGACCCGCCCGACGAGGTCGACGCTGCGGCCATCAACAAGTTTTTGTTCAACGAGGACACCGTCGACAAGGTCCTCGAACATCTGATGACCGACGGGATCAAGGTGGCCGGTGGTGACAGGTTGGGCAAGACGATCCTCTTCGCCAAGAACCAGCGCCACGCCGACTACATCTACGAACGGTTCGTCGCCAACTACCCGCACCTCGACAACGGCAACTTTGCACGGGTTATCACCCACAGCGTGAAGTACGCCCAGAGCCTGATCGACGATTTCTCGAACAAGGACAAGGCGCCGCACATCGCCATTTCGGTTGACATGCTCGACACTGGCATCGACGTGCCCGAGTGCGTCAACCTCGTGTTTTTCAAGCTGGTCCGATCGAAGACCAAGTTCTGGCAGATGATCGGCCGGGGGACCCGGCTGTGTCCGGACCTGTTCGGTCCCGGTGATGACAAGGCCGAGTTCAAGGTGTTTGACTTCTGCCAGAACCTCGAATACTTCAGCCAGGAACTCGTGCCGGCGGAAGGGTCTGGCGGCACACCGCTGAGCGAACAGATCTTCAAAGCACGCCTTGAGTTGATCCAGACGTTCGACTCGATCCAGGCGCACGGCGATGAGCGCGCCGAGGTGGCTGGTGTGTTGTGTGAGGCGATTGACTCGATGAACGAGAACAACTTCCTCGTGCGACCCCATCGGCAACTCGTCGAGAAGTTCCGTGACGGCAAAGCATGGGAGACACTGTCCGTTGGTGACCTTGCAGCTCTTGCCGACCGTGTGGCGAAGCTGCCCGCCCAGCTCGACCCGGAACACGAAGAATCCAAGCGCTTCGACATGCTTGTGCTGAACGCGCAGCTAGGTGTGCTTCGGGATGAGCCGTTCGAGCGTCAGCGCCGAAAGGTGATGGCGATCGCCGGGGCGCTCGAAGATCAGCAGACCATCCCTGTGATCGCAGCCCAGCTCGAACTGATCCAGGACATCCAAGCCGACGAGTGGTGGGTCAACGTCAGCTACCCGATGCTCGAAGAGGTCCGCAAGAAGCTGCGGTTGCTCGTGCCGTTGATCGAACGGTCGAAGAAGGGAGTCATCTACTCCGACTTCAGCGACGAGATCGGCCCAGCCACCGAGATCGAACTCCCCGGCACCGGTGGGGCGATCGGCAGCACCGAATTCCTCCAGTTCCGCAAGAAGGCCGAACACTTCCTGAAGCAGAACCTCGGCGAGGCGGCCGTCGCCAAAGTCCGATCGGGAGAGCCGCTCACTGCCGCCGACATCGCCGACCTCCAACGCATCCTCGTCGCGGCGGGCATCGGCGACGACGGCACCTTCGCTGAGGCCAGCGCGAAGGCAGGCAGCTTTGGACTATTCATCCGCTCACTCGTCGGCCTCGACCGAGCCGCAGCCAAGGCAGCGTTCGCCGAGTTCCTCGACGACAAGCGCTACAGCAAGAACCAGATCGAGTTCGTCAACCTCATCATCGACGAACTCACCGACCGCGGAATCGTCGAAGCGAGGCGCGTGTATGAGTCGCCGTACGACGGCGTCGCACCAGAAGGACCCGAAGCCATCTTCGTCAAAGCTGACCTCGACCGGATCTTCGCCACGATCGGTCAACTGCGCGAGGTCGTGGCTTGATCGAGAGAACTCCGGACGAGTTCTCTCGGGCAGCTAGACCGGCCGGGATCCACCGGATCAATGAAACTGAAACGTGAAGGTCAAGTAGGTTCGTCTGGGCGGGAGGTAGCCATGGCAGCAAAGAAGATCAGGATCCACGAGCTCGCCAAAGAGCTCGGGATGACGAATGCCGAGGTCCTCGACCTCTGCAATGTGCTCGGCGTCGCCGCCAAGGGCCCGTCATCGTCCCTCGCCGAGGCGTACGCCCAAATGGTGACCCGGCGCGCGGAGCGTGACGGCCACACCCGTGACAAGCAGCCAGAGGAATCCACGCCGGTCAAGAAGGCAGCCCCGGAGAAGGCAGCCCCGAGGAAGGCCCCAGCAGTGGAGGCGCCGCCCCGACGTTCTCAGAAGAAGCTGTCTTTCCGCCGGGCTGCACCCCGCTCGGCAGCGGACGGCCCGACTGTGTCCAGCGAGGATTGGGTTCGTCGACTCATTGCTGCGGGAGAGAGCCGGACCGTCGAGTTCAAACAAACAGCTCGAACCAACGTCGAGGGGAACAGACCGAAAGACAAGGGAAGGGAGTTGGACATCCTGAAAACGATCGCCGGATTCCTCAACACGGACGGAGGAACCCTGCTCATCGGCGTAACCGACAGCGGCGAAGTCTCCGGGATTGAGATCGATCTGCCAACCGTGCCGCGGAAGAACCTCGACGGGTTCGGGCTCTGGCTGACCAACCTGATCAGTACGAGAATCGGCGTCATCGCGGCCCACAAGTCGGCGATCTCGTTCCACGTATTCGACGACAAGACGGTGTGCTTAGTGACGGTCGAACCCGGTGGCGAACCGTCCTACGTCACGGCCGACACAACCGACTTCTACGTCAGGCTTGGGGGTTCGACCCAGAAGTTCAACATTGCCCAGGCCGTGAGCTACACGAAGCAGCACTGGCCCTAGCAGCAGCGGTGGGTTCGTGGACTTCTGAAGCTCGCCTAGAGCAATGGAGCAGATGACCACAACGGCAGCCAAAGCCAACGTCGCCGTGGTTCAGCGGCTAGGAAGGGCTTGAGAGCGGGGCCGGCGGACGACTCGTAAGTCACACGGAGGGAACAATATGACCGAGGTAAGCGCAGCAGACATCGGCACTGAGCCGGTCGGTACGGCGGAACCCAAACCGAAGACGAGACGGGTCGTTCCGATCCTTGCTCTCGTAATCGCTGTAGCGTCCCTGGGCTCGTCAGGGTTCCTCTGGTTCCAGCTTCAAGACACGAAGGACGACCTGCGGACATCCGACCAATATCTCTCTGGTCGGATTGCGGAACTGGAGGACACGGTCGGCTACTCGACCGACTTCGACAGTCTGACAAATCGAATCGATGACCTCGAGCGCCAACTCGGCATCGTGTCCAACTCGGACAGTCTCGGTCGTCAGATCTCTGATCTCGAGGACGACCTCGGAAGCCTCAGCCATGACGTCGACGACATCGGATACTTCGTCTCCGTCCAGTCCTCAGCCATCTCGGAACTCACCGGCTGCGTCAACACCGGGTCTCCGGGGCAACGGTGCGATATTGACGATCAATTGTTCTACTAATCGGGAGGTACGTCTTTGAGCGGGTGCCGGCGGGGGATGTCGCTGGTGTCGAAGTTGTAGATCCCGAAGGGGTTGATCTGAGCAAACCTTGCGGGGCTGAGGTGGGCGATTGCTTCGTCGCTGATCTCGTTGCCGGCGGCTCGTTCGGCTTGGATGGCGTCATAGAGGTAGCTGGTGGTGGACATGATGCAGGCGTTGGTGGCCACGGTGAGGCAGAGCGCTTGCATGGTCTGGTCGTCGTGGTGGCGGTGCCGGATTCGTTCGCGGTGAGCGAACGACAGGTAGTGGCGTAGGTCGTTCATGGCTTCGCCCTTGTTGAGCTGGCGGCCGATGCGACGCCGGAACGTTTCGTCGGTGAACCAGCGCAACGCGTGGACGGTGTAGAGCAGTTTGCCGTACTCGACGAGTGCTCTGGAGAGGGGGTGTGTGCGGCTTCCCGCCTGCAGTCGGGTGACGAGGAGTTCGGCGGAGACGTGACCGGATTTGAGTGAGCCGGCGATGCGAAGCAGGTCGTCCCAGTGCCGTTCGATCAGATCGATCTGGGCGTGATCGACGAGCAGCGGACCGGCGTGGGGCCATTGGTGGTAGTGGCTGGGCGTATGAGGTCGCCAGAGCCGCTTGTTTGTGAGCTGGGCGATGCGCGGTGACAGTCGGAGTCCGACGAGGTCGAACAGGGCGAAGGTGGCGAGGGTTTGGCCGTGGCTGTCGGTGGTGTGTTCGGCAATGGCGAGTTCGGTGGTGTTGCCGAGGATCTCGTCGAGGGTGAAGGTGGCGTCGCGTTCGGTGGACACGATGATCTGGGTGCCGTAGGTGGTGTGCTGATCCGAGACGTGGAGGTAGGCGGTGACGCCTTCGTCAACGAAGTACCGCGAGAGCCGGCGTGCGGTGATCGAGTCGCCTTGCATCGGGAGGCGCATCCCGTCCGACGATGACAGGGTGCCGCCGCCCCAGATCGCGGCGAGTGGGTGGCGGTGGTGTGCGTTGATGATTGCCCGGTTCGCTGCTTTGAGGCTGTCTTCTCGGAGATACCAGCGGGTGTAGTGATCGAGGGTGTCGGCGCTGATGCCCGAGAGCTGCGCCATGCGGGTGACACCGAAGTTGCAGGCTTGGGCCATGACGGCGGCGAACAGGATCTGTTGATGCCGCACCGGATCGGCACGAGGCTTTGCGCCGGTGGCGTGAGTGAGGTGACTGGTGAAGCCGGTCTCGCCGTCGACTTGGGCGAAGATCTCCGGTAGTTGCAGATCCGGGAGCCGCCGCTCGACGAGGCGATGCTCGTCATCGATGTGAGCAGGCAGCACTTCGGCGGTGAGTGGGCTGAGGTGCAATTGGCCGGCGTTGTCAAGCCGGATCGGGCCGGTGTCGGTGGCGAGGGTGTCGTCGAGGATGTCCAAGAACTCGGCGTAGTCGTCGTCGAGGCGCTCGCGCCGTTCGTCGAACGTTGCGGCTTGGCCGGTGCGTTCGAGCGTGTCGAGGCGGAGTCGCGGCCACTGATCGGCAGGGATGAGGTAGCTGGCAGGGTTCGCGTACCGCCGTGACCGGCGAACCCAGATCTCACCTGAGCGCAAGGCGTCGCGAAGTTCGTACAGGACACACAGTTCCCAGTAGTGGCGGTGAGCGACCCGGTCACCCACCGTTGCGGTGTGCTCCAGGTACGGCTGCCACCGCGACGGGACGAAGCCGACGGGCGCGTCGTCGGGAACGTTGATAGTGCGCTGCTCGTTGAGGTCACGCAGCACCTCGACCGCAATCAGGATCTCCGAGGGGTCGATGCTGGCTTCGAACTCGATGGCAGCGAGCACCTTCGGCGTGAAGTTCCTAAACGACCGGTACCGGGCCGCGATCCGCATCAGCAGACCGTTATCGCGTGGGATCCACTCATCGATGCTCCGCTGTGCCGTCGCGAGCCGGTCGGGGCCGAAGCCTCGGAGCCGGCGGCCGACATCGGCATCGTTGAGGTTCTCGTCACGGATCACGACAATCATCTCGTCAAGCAGCCGCAGACGGTCGACGTCGCCAGCAGCGATTGCCTTCTGGATCTCGGTGACCTCTTTGCGGGCACTGTTCTCGGCTTTGCTGAGCGCCCGGTCGAATAGGTGCACGATCTCATCGGTGATCGCCGTATGCGCATCGACCACACTCGCCACCAGTATCGGCCCCCCGTTACGGTCGGCCCGATATGGGGTCAGGTAGCGCTGCGGGCCAGACTCAGACTGGTGTTGAGGTCGAGGTTGAATTCGCCGTAGGGGTTGACGTGGCTGTAGGTGAGCGGGGTGAGCGCTCGCCGATCTGTGGCGTCAAGCGTGATCGTCTGGGTGGGGTCGTCGAGGACGTCTTGGATCATCAGGGTGTTGATGTAGACAAGTGCTGATTGCAGCAGATGCAGGCACAGCGCCTGAACTTCTTGGTCTTCGCGCCGGTTGGTGGTGATGTCTCCGTGTTTGCCGTAGCGGATGAACCCGTTGGCCGAGTT
>Ga0105045_10004121_pt1 | contig 12592 bp, 11 predicted proteins | sample MAT02_FD_78089 | JGI IMG/M metagenome (GOLD analysis project Ga0105045, IMG submission 78089) | Freshwater microbial communities from Lake Fryxell liftoff mats and glacier meltwater in Antarctica - MAT-02 (megahit assembly) | ecosystem: Environmental > Aquatic > Freshwater > Ice > Liftoff... | reverse complement strand
TTTGGTGCTGTTTTTATCCAGTTTCCTAATCCAATAGATGTTAGTGATGCAATTTTAAAATTAAAATTTTATTATTCTGGAAATCCAATAATTGCCAAGAATCCGCCTTGGGATGGTGGTTTTGTCTTTTCGAAAGATGCCAATAACAAACCCTGGATTTGTGTTGCCGTTCAAGGAACTGGAGCCAGTTTATGGTATCCTGTAAAAGACTCTCAAAGCGACGAACCCGATTTAGGTGCTTCAATAAAAGTGGCAGTTCCAAATGATTTAATAAACGTTTCCAACGGAAGATTTAAAGGAAGTTTAGACTTAAATAATGGCTACACCCGTTGGGATTGGGAAGTCAAAAATCCTATCAATACTTACAATATTACACTCAATATAGGCGACTATATTCGTTTACAAGATAAGCGCCAAAATCTTGATTTGGACTACTACATTTTGAGAGGAAATGAGGAACGCGCCAAAAAGCATTTTGCAGAAGTAAAACCCATGATGGATTGCTTTGAAAATAAGTTTGGAACGTATCCCTTTGAAGATGATGGCTATAAACTTATCGAAACTAATTATTTAGGTATGGAGCATCAAAGCGCTATCTCTTATGGGAATAAGTATCGAAAAGGATATTTAGGTAGCGACAATTCTGGCACGGGAATCGGTATGGCATTTGATTACATAATTATTCACGAATCGGCTCACGAATGGTTTGGAAACAGCATAACTTCACGCGATATTGCCGACATGTGGATTCATGAAGCTTTTACAACGTATGCCGAATCAGTTTATGTTGAGTGTCAGTTTGGTAAAGAAAAAGCTATTGAGTACATCAACGGACAGAAAAAATTAGTTCAAAATTATAAACCAATTTTAGGAAAATACGCCGTAAATAATGAAGGTTCTACGGATATGTACTACAAAGGAACGCTGATTTTGAATACCCTCAGAACTGCAGTAGATGATGATGAAAAATGGTGGGCCATATTAAAGAAATTTGCAAAAACTAAGCGTCACAAAATAATTGAAACCAAAGACGTTATTCAGTTTTTTTCAGAAGAAACATCTTGGGATTTGAAGCCATTTTTTGAACAGTATTTGAGCCAAACAGCCATTCCGATTTTGGAGCTCAATAATGATGGCGTGAGTCTTAAATACCGATTCACAAATACAATTGAACAATTTAGTTTTCCCATTCATTTATTGATTGCGGGTCAGAAAACTAATCTTTATCCCACCACATCGTGGCAGACTTTAGAAATAAAAGCCGATGTTTCAATTTCCTTTCCCAAAGACTTATTTTACATGAAATTAGAAAGAAATTAGATTGTTGGTTTATTTAGCGAAAAGATAACAGTGTTTATAGCTTTGAGTTCGTCAATTTTCATACTTTTAAACAAAAAAAATGATAACAAGAGATATATTTATAAAGGAATTCAGGGGCGAATCATTTGGGAGTTTAACTTCTGAAACTTCTGACGAAGAGTTTTTTCAAAATGAAACCTTACGACCAATTACTAAGCTGCAAAATGATTTACTAATAGCTGTTTTTCAAAATTATATGAAAAAAAGCAAAATAGATTTTAGACAATATTCAGTTCAGAAAAAAATGGACTTTATTGAAAATTCTATTAAAAAAGACGTTAAATTTCAAAATGTATTAAAGGGTATCGTTATCGGATTTTTTACGATGGAAGAATATAATCGCTACCAAAGTAATTCGGCAGCACTCAACAAAAGAATTACAAATTTGCTCGTTGAACGAATTAAATCGCAAATACAGTTGTTAGATACAATTTAGTAATCTTCTCGAATTTTTTCTGACTTTCAAAATTAGCTGCGTAAAAGTTTATAAAACCCTAAAAAAGCAATAAATTAGCCGATTATAATAAACCATAACCACAATATGAAAAATACAGCTTTAAAGCATATACACGAACATTTGGGTGCTAAAATTCTTCCTTTTGCAGGATACAACATGCCGATTTTATACGAAGGAGTAAATGCAGAACATGAAACAGTGCGAAGTGCAGTTGGCGTTTTTGATGTATCGCACATGGGTGAATTTATAATTTCAGGCCCAAATGCTTTGGCTCTAATTCAGAAAGTTACAACAAATGATGCCTCAGTGTTAACGGTTGGACGTGCTCAATATTCTTGTTTACCCAATAATGCAGGCGGAATTGTAGATGATTTAATCATTTACAAATTAAAGGAAGAAGAATACTTGTTGGTAGTGAATGCTTCAAATATTGAAAAAGATTGGGATTGGATTTCGTCCCATAACGACGTAAATGCCGTTTTGAAAAATCTGTCGGACGAATACAGTTTACTTGCTATTCAAGGACCAAAGGCCATTGAGGCAATGCAATCTTTGACTTCAGTTAATTTGTCGGCTATTAACTATTATCATTTTGAAACAGGAACTTTCGCAGGAATTGATGATGTCATTATTTCAGCTACAGGATATACTGGTTCTGGTGGTTTCGAAATTTATTGCAAAAACGATGAAGTAGAACGCATCTGGCTAAAAGTTTTTGAGGCCGGAGCTCCCTTTGGAATCAAACCTATTGGACTTGCAGCTCGTGATACCTTGCGTTTAGAAATGGGATTCTGTTTGTATGGAAATGATATTAACGACACCACTTCTCCGATTGAAGCTGGACTGGGATGGATTACAAAATTCACGAAAGAATTTGTAAATTCTGAAAAGCTAAAAGTAGAAAAGGAATTAGGAACTTCTCGAAAATTGGTCGGTTTTGAATTAATTGAACGTGGAGTGCCACGTCAAGATTACGAAATTGTCGATAAAGAGGGAAATATAATTGGAATTGTAACTTCTGGAACAATGGCGCCTTCGTTGGGTAAAGGAATTGGCTTAGGCTACGTAACATCAGCGTTAACGAAACCTGACAGTGAAATTTATATCCGAATTAGAAAAAATGATGTTCTTGCAAAAGTGGTGAAATTGCCATTTTACAAAAAAGGATAATAAAACCAAAACACTTTTCACATAATCAAGTTTTTGTTGTATTTTAGTGCAAAAAATTTGACAGAAGATGAAAATAGTACTACTTTTTTTTTTAGTAATTCCTGCATTAGTTCTTGCTCAAAAAAGTGATGATATATGTCAAACGATTTCGAAAGTTAGTGCTATTATAGAAAAAAATCATTTTCAACCAAAACCGATAGACGATAGTTTATCGGTTTTTGTGTTTGACAATTTAATGGACGACTTAGATAAGGACAGATCTATTTTTTTAAAAAATGAGTTTGAGATACTTTCCAAACATCGTTTTTTATTAGACGACTATATTTTGCAAAAACAATGCGGTTTTATTGATGAATTTATTTCCTTGTATAAAATTGCACTAAAACGAAAAACAAAAGTGCTTGTTAAACTTCAAACAGTACCTTTTAATTATACCTCAAATGACAGTATTCGGTTTAGCAGAAAAAAGTTCGATTTTGATCTTGAAAAAAATAATTTCGAAGTGGTTTGGACCAAATTGATTCGATACGATATTTTAGAAGATATCGCGCAAATGAGTTCTAACTTGGATTCTTTGAGCAAAAATTTTAACGTAATTGAAAAAGCGGTAAAAAATAAAATTATAGAATCTAATCTCTGCAAGCTAAATAGTATTTTGGAAGATGATGCTCAGTTAGAAAGCAATATAAAAAGTGACTTTCTCAATGCTTTTTGCACTTATTTTGACCCACACTCCAACTATTTTTCTGCCGATGACAAATCAAGTTTTATGTCGAGTCTTTCAACAAGTAATTTATCGCTTGGAATTGAAGTAAGCTTGAATGAAAAAGAAGAAATAATTATTGAAGAAATAGTGCCTGGAAGCCCAGCTTCAAAAAATCCTAAAATAGAAATTGGCGACATTATCACAAAAGTTAGCAATAATAATGGCAGTGAGCATTGGGTTTCCTGTTCGTCCTTAAAAATAATTGGAGATTTGATTTTCTCCGATACCCATAAAGAAATTGAGTTGATGCTGCGCAAAACGAACGGCACTATCCAAACGGTCTTGTTAAAGAAGGAAGTGATGAAGGCAACAAACAATTCTGTTTATAGTTTTGTTGTTGAGAAAGAAATAAAAGTGGGCTACATTAAAATTCCAAATTTCTATTCCGATTTTGAACACAATACTATAAAAGGTTGTGCAGAGGACGTGGCCAAAGAAATTGTGAAATTAAAAAAAGATAATATTGAAGGACTTGTAATTGATTTGCAAAATAACGGCGGCGGTTCAATGGCTGAAGCTATGAAATTAGCCGGAATGTTTATTAATGTCGGTCCGATTTCTGTATTAGTAAATCAATTTCAGAATCAAAATATTTTAAAAGATTTTAATCGTGGAGTGGTCTATGACGGACCTGTAATTATTCTTATGAACGGTTATTCTGCTTCGGCAAGTGAGTTTTTTGCAGCAGCATTACAAGATTATAATCGCGCATTAATCATTGGTTCCACTTCGCTAGGAAAAGCTTCAATGCAAGCCATCCTTCCTTTGGAAGAGAATAACGACAACGATTTTTTAAAATTAACTATTGAGAAGTTTTATCGAGTTTCAGGAGATAGTCATCAAATAAAGGGAATCATTCCTGATATTTTTGTGCCTACCTTATTCGATAGCTTGATTAAACGTGAAAACAGTTTCGCTTCTGCCCTACCTTATGATGTGATAAAAACGAATGCGCGATTTACAGCATTAACAAAAATTTTCGACGAGTCAATTTTGATTTCAAGTAAAAATAGAATTGAAAATAACACACGTTTTAAATCAATTAATCAAATTAATCAAGAGATTATTTCTTTATATACGAATGCGAAAAAACCAATAAGACTGAGGTTTTTAGATGTTTTTGCAGCGACACATGAAACCGATAAATTGTGGGAAAGCGTCAAACAACTTAGTGCAGCAGAAACAGAATGTACCATTGAAAACAATAGTTATGACCTTCAAAAATTTGCTTACGACGAAGTAAAAAAAGAGATTAATGCGTTTAAAATAAAAGAGGTAAAATCCAATCCTTACGTTGAAGAAGCTGTAAATATTATGAAGGATTATAAAAAAACAAAATTTTAAATTGAAAAAGATAAAAATAATCCTCTCTCTACCTTAGTAACACTTTGAATGTTGGAAGTGAGCTTTCCGCAAGAATTTAAAACGCCCATCGATTATTTAGATTTTACGACAAAAGAAGCAGATATTATTTCAAAAAGTTTTTGGAAATATTCTAGCGATGGTTTTGTTTAAAAACATATTCCAGAAGATTAATCTTTTGTTTTGACATAATTAAAAAGAAGATTTTAAAAACAGTTGTTTTTTAGGAAAAAAAATTGATTTAACTCACGGATGTTTTATTTTTGCACTATTAAAATTATTTTAAGAAATGGGAAGAGCTTTTGAATTTAGAAAAGGTAGAAAAATGAAACGTTGGTCAGCAATGGCCAAAGCATTTACTAGAATCGGAAAAGATATTGTGATGGCGGTTAAAGAAGGAGGTCCTAATCCTGAAGCCAACTCGCGTCTTCGTGCCGTAATTCAAAATGCAAAATCGGCTAATATGCCGAAAGAAAACGTAGAACGTGCCATTAAAAAAGCAACCGACAAAGACACTGCAAATTATAAAGAAGTTTTATTTGAAGGCTATGCCCCACACGGGATTGCACTTTTAATTGAAACCGCTACCGACAATAATAATAGAACAGTTGCCAACATACGAAGTTACTTCAATAAATGCAACGGAACGATGGGAACGCAAGGTTCAGTTGAATTTATGTTTGACCACACTTGCAATTTCCGAATTCCAGCAAAAGGCATTGATATAGAAGAAATGGAACTAGAATTCATTGATTTTGGAGCTGAAGAAATTTTTGCAGATGAAGAAGAGGGTGTTTTAATTTATGCTCCTTTTGAAAGTTTTGGCGCAATTCAAAAAGAATTGGAAAACCGAAATATCGAAATTTTATCCTCAGGATTTGAACGTATTCCTCAAATAACTAAAGAATTATCCGAGGCTGAAATCGCAGATGTTGAAAAACTATTAGAAAAAATTGAAGAAGATGATGACGTTCAAAACGTGTATCATACAATGAAGGAATAGAAAGTAAATTACAGTAAAATATATAAAACCAATCAGTTTACAGGAGATTTTTGCTTTTAGTCTTTAATTTAAGTTTTAAAGTTTACAAAAATATTAAGAATGTACACAATCATTAAAAGCTAGATTGCGCTACTTTAGTACATAAAAAAAAAGAACAATGAATCAGATAAAAATACTTTGGGTAGACGACGAAATTGATTTACTCAAACCGCATATATTGTTTTTAGAAAAGAAAAATTACCACGTTACGACTTGCAATAACGGTCGTGATGCGGTAGATATGTTTGATGAAGGTGATTTTGATATTGTCTTCTTGGATGAAAATATGCCTGGAATGAATGGTTTAGAAACGCTTCAGGAAATTAAAGAGAAAAAATCTTCTACACCCGTAATTATGATTACCAAAAGTGAGGAGGAGTTTATTATGGAGGAAGCCATAGGTTCTAAAATTGCTGATTATTTGATTAAACCAGTCAATCCTAATCAAATTCTATTGAGTCTGAAAAAGAATTTAGATCACTCTCGTTTAGTTTCCGAAAAAACATCGTTAGATTATCAAAAAGAATTCCGTAAAATCACAATGGATTTATCTATGGTTAATTCTTTTGAAGATTGGTCTGAATTGTATAAAAAACTGGTTTATTGGGAAATAGAACTTGAAAACATCAATGATCCAAGCATGACTGATATTTTGGAATCTCAAAAAGTAGAGGCTAATTCACAATTCGGGAAGTTTATCGAGCGAAATTACGAAGATTGGTTTCACCCAAAATCAGATAAACCGATTCAATCACATACTTTATTTCGTGAATTGGTGGTTCCTGAATTGGTTAAAAAAGACAAACCGGTATTGTTCGTTGTTATTGATAATTTGCGTTATGATCAATGGAAAGTTTTTGAAAGTGTAGTGAATAATCACTACAGACTAGAGAAAGAAGTGCCCTATTATGCCATTTTACCAACTGCAACTCAATATGCTAGAAACGCAATATTTTCTGGTCTTTTGCCAATTGAAATGGAAAAAAAGTTTCCTCAATATTGGAGAAATGACGTTGATGAAGGTGGAAAAAACCTTTTTGAAGCCGAATTTCTGACAGAGCATTTAAAACGTTTGGGATTGAATATTAAGCAAAATTATTTTAAAATAACTAATTTGGCAAGTGGAAAAAAACTAGCTGATAACTTTAAAGGACTAAAAAATAATGATTTAGTTACTATCGTTTACAACTTTGTAGATATGTTGTCGCATGCAAAAACCGAAATGGATGTCGTAAAAGAATTGGCTTCAGATGACAAAGCGTATCGGTCTTTGACTTTAAGTTGGTTTAAAAATTCTCCTTTATTGGAAATTATTCAACAAGCTCAGAAATTAAATTTTAAGTTAATTATAACCACAGATCACGGTACAATTAACGTGAAAAATCCTTCAAAGGTAATTGGTGATAAAAACACAAGTTTAAATTTGCGGTACAAAACAGGTAGAAGTTTGACGTTTGAAGACAAAGATGTTTATGCTGTGAAAGAACCAAAATTGATTGGATTACCAACCATTAATATGAGCAGTTCGTATATTTTTGCAAAGAATGATAATTTTTTAGCCTACGTAAATAACTACAATCATTATGCAAGTTATTATAGAAATACGTACCAACACGGTGGAATTTCACTAGAAGAAATGATTGTACCTTTTTTAGTTCTTCAACCAAGATAATAATGCTATAGTATTGGAATATAATGAAATTAGAGTTTTCAATTGAACAAATAAATGAAGTGGCAAAATTGGTTTTATCTGGAAAGCCGAACAAGGTTATTCTAGTTAACGGTGAGATGGGTGTTGGAAAAACTACGTTTATAAAGGCACTTTGTAAAACCCTCGGAGTTAAAGAAGGTACAAGTAGTCCTACATTTTCAATAGTCAACGAATATCTAACGGATAACAAAGAAATAATTTATCATTTTGATGTTTATCGATTGAAAAACGAAAGTGAAGCTTACGATATCGGAATGGATGACTACTTGTATTCTGGTGCTTGGAATTTTATCGAATGGGCAGAAAAAATCCCTTCTCTAATTCCCGATCATTATTCAGTAATCGTTTTGACAAAATTACCCAACGGAAATCGACAATTGGTTTTAACGAATCATTAAAGGTATTTCTTGATTAATTCTAAATTTTTAATTGAAAAATAATCATCTTTTTTCGTAAATTAGACCTTTTATAATTTTATCGTATGTCATTATCACCGTTTACCAAACAGCAACTGATTCCTCAAGAAGAAAAATTGGAAATTCAACGTCACAAAAGTGAACTCTTTATTGGAATCCCTAAAGAAACATCTTTTCAAGAACGCAGGATTTGTTTAACTCCAGATGCGGTAAACTCGCTAATTTATCATGGACATCGGGTAATGATTGAATCTGGTGCAGGAGAAAGTTCGAGCTACAGCGATAAAGAATACAGCGATGCAGGTGCTGAAATTACCAAAGACACTAAGAAAGTTTACGGCTGCAATATTTTGTTAAAAGTAGAACCTCCTACTCTTCCTGAAATTGAATTGATGAATCCACAAACAATTTTAATTTCAGCGATTCAACTTAAAACGAGAAAAGCAGACTATTTTGAGGCCTTACGCAAGAAAAAAATCACAGCATTAGCTTTTGAATTCATTAAAGACGACGACGGAACTTACCCTGCCGTGAAATCTTTGAGCGAAATTGCTGGAACAGCTTCGGTTTTAATCGCATCTGAATTAATGATTAACAGTCAATGCGGAAAGGGTTTATTGTTCGGAAACATTACCGGCGTTCCTCCAACAGAAGTGGTTATTATTGGTGCCGGAACTGTTGGTGAATTTGCTGCAAAAACAGCTATCGGTCTTGGAGCAAGCGTCAAGGTTTTTGATAATTCAATTGTGAAACTTCGCCGTTTACAGAACCAATTGAATCAACGAATTTTTACTTCTACCATTCAACCCAAAATGCTATTGAAAGCTTTAAGACGCTGTGATGTGGCAATTGGCGCAATGAGAGGCAAAGAACGCTGCCCAATCATTGTGAATGAAACGATGGTAGAACACATGAAAAAAGGGGCGGTAATTGTTGATGTTAGTATTGATACTGGAGGTTGTTTTGAAACTTCTGAAGTGACTTCTCATCAAAATCCAACTTTCGTAAAACACAATGTTATTCATTATTGCGTTCCAAATATTCCTTCCCGATATTCTAAAACTGCATCTTTGTCCATCAGTAATATTTTGACCCCTTATTTATTACAAATCGCCGAAGATGGCGGTATCGAAAGTGCGATTCGTTGTCACAACGGACTTAAAAATGGTGTCTATTTCTACCACGGTATTTTGACTAACAAAGCCATTGGCGAATGGTTTGGATTGTCAAATAGTGACATCAATTTAATTGTTTTTTAAAGTTTCTTTAGCTTAACTTTGCAAAAAAAATTAAGCAATGAAACTTTATCATCGTTTTGCCTATTATTCTTTCGGAATGATTATCGGAATAGTCTTTTTATTTATATTTTTGGGTGGAAAAGACATGAGTTGCAGCTACTTTCCCAATGCACGTGTTTTGAAAGACATTCGAAATAAACCATTTTACTATTCTGATATTTCTAAAGAGAAATTGACTCAAAAGTGGGTTGATACAAGTGATATCCGTAAAACCTTGACTTATGGTGATGTTATTTTCAGTAAAAGTAATGTTCCTACTGGAGGAGGAAAATTATATATAGTGGATGGAAAAAATTCTAAAAATGAAGCAATTACACTTGAAGTGATAAACTATAGTGATAGGGTGCTTTTAAAAGACATTAAGAAAAAATAATTTTTTTATAATTCTGTTGCAAATATCAAATGGTATTGTATATTTGCACTCGCAATAAGGGCGATTAGCTCAGCTGGTTCAGAGCACCTCGTTTACACCGAGGGGGTCGGGGGTTCGAACCCCTCATCGCCCACCAAGAAACTTCAACAGAAATGTTGGAGTTTTTTTTGTAGAACAATAAATTCTTTCTAGAGTTCTTCCGATAGCTGTCGGAACTCATCGCACGCTAAAACTTGAACAAAAATAAGGGCATTTTCTTTATGAAAACTCTAATTCACTTTCAAATTCATCAATTCCTTTTTCAATTCTAAAAACATACCTCTTACGCTTTCTTCGTCAATGGCTTCTGGTTTTTTATCCTCCCGACCAATATGGGCTACATATTCCCAAATCTCAATAATATCCGATAATTTAATGTCATACGGATTGTAAATAATGTTATCAGGAACAACAGTTAGTGAAGTGGCGTTTCTACTTCCCAAACGCTTGTAGGTAATTCCTTCATTTACGGTAATCAAAATATAGGTTTTTTCGGAGCGCACTTCGCCTAGATTTTCTACATATTTACCAATCACGAAACTTTTGTCCGTGTGAGGCGGCATCGAATCGCCACTTATTGGGAAAGCTCTGAATTTTCCATTGCCTAAAAACGGCAAAGCCATTTGATCTAAACTTTCGATGTATTCATAATCGGCATATCCGCTCAAATAACCAGCTTGTGCTTTATGAGGTATGACTTCTATCAAATTATTTCCCAAACTATCTACGGTTATCGGAAGCACAATTCGATTGTCTTCTAATTTTAATAGATTGTCGATTGGGATTTTTCGAAGGTCAACAGTCAACAGTAAATCAATACTGACGTGGTAAAATTGCGAAATCACAATCAGCGATTCGGCAGGCGGAATATTCTTGCCGTACTCGTATTTTTTATAACGATCACAAGGCATCTTCATTCCATCAGCGGCTTGTTGTTGAGATAAGTTGCGTTTTCCTCTCAAATATTTCAAATTGTCGGCAATAGGTAACATAATGTTAAAGGGATTTTAAGTCACTACAAACATAATCAATTTAGGGATTAAAAAGTATAATTTTGTAAAATAATTTTCAACTCTTTTTTCAAAATACTATGAATCGTGCAATTGTTCACATGGATTTAGACACTTTTTTTGTCTCTTGCGTCAAGCTCAAAAACCCTCAACTAGAAGGAATGCCTTTGATTGTAGGCGGTGGCGACCGAGGCGTTGTGGCTTCGTGTTCGTATGAAGCGCGGCGTTTTGGCGTTCGTTCGGCAATGCCTATTAAGATGGCACTCCAACTTTGTCCGCAAGCAAAAGTGATTAAAGGAGATATGGAATTGTTTTCCAATTTATCAAACGCGGTTACCGAAATCATCGAAGAAAAAGCGCCTATTGTAGAAAAAGCAAGCATTGATGAATTTTACTTGGACATTACAGGAATGGACAAATTTCACGGCTGTTATAAATGGACGAATGAGCTTTCGCAAAAGATTACTAAAGAAACTGGACTTCCCATCAGTTTTGCTTTATCAGTGAATAAAACCGTCTCCAAAATTGCCACAGGCGAGGGAAAACCAAAAGGCAATCTTGAAATTGTTCAAAATAATGTACAATCGTTTTTAAATCCGCTTTCGATTCGGAAAATACCTGGAATTGGTGAACAAAATTTTAAATCGCTATCGCAATTGGGCATTCGAAATATTGAAAATCTCTCGGGAATGCCTCAAGTATATATGCAAGGTTTGTTTGGTAAAATTGGACTTGAATTATGGAAAAAAGCCAATGGAATTGACAACACGCCCGTTCAACCTTATGTGGAACGAAAATCGATTTCTACAGAGCATACTTTTTTACAAGACACGATTGATTTGGTCAAAGTGAAATCTTTGCTGATTAGTATGGTCGAAAGATTGGCGTATCAATTGCGACAAGAGCAATGGCTTCCGTCGGTGGTGGTAGTCAAAATCAGGTATGCTAATTTCGACACCGAACCCAAACAAATGAAAATTCCCTACACTTCTTGCGACCATATTTTGATTAAGTATGTGTTGGAATTGTTTGATAAATTGTACAACCGTAGAATGCGCATTCGATTGATTGGCGTTCGATTCAGCGGATTGGCACGCGGAACTTATCAAATCAATATGTTTGAAGATACCGTTGAAATGATGGCGTTGTATCAAGCAATGGACAAAATCAGAAACCGTTTTGGCGCTACTGCAGTGAGCCGTTGTGCAGGAACAAATTTGAAATCTAAAACAGATGATTTGGATGAAAACGATAGTCTTTAAATGAAAAACTAATTGTAATAATTGTTTGAAAACAAGCTCAAGAGTCGTGGAGAAAAACGACTTAAGCTTTGCGTCTTTGCTCCCGATAATTATCGGGATTGCGAGACAAAAACAGAACGTCAGAAAATCTATTATTCAAGTTTAAGTAATAAATTTCAAATTAATGAAAAACAACACTTTACAAAAATAAATATAATAATAAATGTACCTCAATTGCCACTCTTTTCATTCCTTGCGTTACGGCACAATTCCCCTTGCGGATTTGGTCGAACAAGCCCATTTATGCGGAATTAAAGCAATGGCATTGACCGATATTAATACTGTAAC
>Ga0105045_10004120_pt1 | contig 12594 bp, 14 predicted proteins | sample MAT02_FD_78089 | JGI IMG/M metagenome (GOLD analysis project Ga0105045, IMG submission 78089) | Freshwater microbial communities from Lake Fryxell liftoff mats and glacier meltwater in Antarctica - MAT-02 (megahit assembly) | ecosystem: Environmental > Aquatic > Freshwater > Ice > Liftoff... | reverse complement strand
TTGAAACTGTTTCAACTTTCTGAAAAACAAGTTCTTCTACTATATCATCACGTGTTTCTTCTACATGCTCTGGTAAAAATGTTTCTTCACTTTCAACTGCGATTTCATTGATTTCAACTTCTTCCTCAACTGGTTCCGGTTCAACGGATTGCTGGTTTTGAACGGAATCTTCAATTTTTTCTTCTACACGAATTGGTTCTGGAATAGGTTTTACAAATTGAATAACCGGAACTGGTTCTGGCACAAATTCTGGTTTGGGCAGATCTAAAAATGCTGGCCTGGTAACCAGTGGTTTTGGCAAAGCTACAAATTCATTTACTCCAGCGGGTAGCTGTTCAAATAAGCCACTCAAGGCTTCGGAAGCAGATGAAATTTTATCAGGACAATCTCCCAGAGCCTTTATAATGAAACGAATAGTTTCACCTCCAAAAATTTCAGTATATCCGCCAGCTTCAATATCCACAACAACCTGATCGAGGACAAATCGATTGACTTTTATGTACTTAGCAAAATCTTTTAATAAACTTACAGAAATTTTTGGGCTTGCCAGAGCTTCAATCTCTTTTGTAAAGAAATCCTGCGGAGCAGCAGAAAGCAATATGAAATCACAGATTGACCTTTGCAGAACAGGCTCAAAATCATATCGGTAAACCTTTATGTTGTTTGAGAGTTTGTTCATGAAAGTTTTTAATCCAAGTTTTACATCTTCTTCTTCGTAGTCGAAGTATGGACTTTTTAATTTAAGAGCTTCCTTCTGCCAATTCAGAAATATATTTTTGATTATCAGAAGGTTGAGTTGATTTTCGCTGTTAAAGGCTAGAATCTCAGGCCCGGAAATAAAAGCTTTGTTGATAAAAAACTGTCGGCAAAGATCGTTTGAAAGGCGCTCGGCGTATTTTTGTATATTTTGTTGATTGACAGTATATTCCATCAGGAAATTTTCAGAAAATTGGAAAAGGTAAAATTAGTAATCCAAAACCTAAATAGCCAAGAAATTGAGCTTAATATAGCAGAAAAGTCAATTATTTTTTATTTGGCTGAGGCAGGAGTGGATTGGATGCAGACTTGCGGGCAGAAAGGAAGGTGTACAACCTGCGCATTTGAAATAATAAATGGGGCAGAAAATCTCAGTGAATACTCGGATAATGAGTTAAAATTCAGGAGCTTAGATCGGCTTCCAGAAAACTATCGGCTGGCTTGTCAAACTAAAATTTATGGAAATGTTGAAATTAGAGTTCCCGAATCTTTAAAATTGCCGCACATAAAATATTCATCATGAATTATTGGTTAATCAAATCTGAGCCCTTCAAATTTCCTCTGTCAGAAATGAAAAAGGTAGGTTCTACTTTTTGGGACGGGGTCCGAAATTACCAGGCAAGAAATAACCTTGCAGCTATGAAAATAGGAGATCTTTGTCTTTTTTATCACAGCAACGAAGGCAAGGAAATCGTTGGTTTGGTGAAAGTTATAAAGGAATCCTATCAGGATCCAAGTACAGACGAAACTGCCTGGGTAGTAGTAGTTGTCGTATTTGAAGAAGAGTTTACAAAAACTTTAAGTCTGCCAGAAATAAAAGCACATCCAATCCTTCAAAAAATGGCCCTGGTAAAAAATAGCCGCATTTCAGTCGTACCGGTTTCGGTTGAAGAATTTGACCTTATTATTCGGTTAACGCATTAGGTTTTAAATCCATAAGCAGATTTTTAATATAAAATTCTCACCTAAAAACAGTGAAAGTGAATCTGTTTTATGTCTTACGAATTTGTAATTCATAAAGCAGCTACCACTTGAAATTAGCTTGCAATCTCTTACGATACCAATTATTTAGAAATTGGTATCGTAAAAAATCTTTATTTTCTAAAAAGCGATCTCAATCTTTTTTTGGACGTTAGGGCGACAATTCAATATTCAGTATGGCCCAAAGGCAAGCTATAAATATAATTGAGGTAGTAGTTAAATTTTGTAGGAGTCATCAAATCCTTATTTTATAGAACTGAATAAGGGCTTCACTTTCCTTCGTTTATCCTAAATATTTTCCTTTTAAAATAATCAGGAAAATATTTTTTAATCAGTGTTAGTGCTAAATTTTAGTTAAACGACTGAATTTGATTAATTTATAATGATTAGTTTTAGCCTTGTTCGCTAAGTACCATGCATAACATTGTTAAATATACAAACAGGTACTTGGTAATACAAAGTACCTGTCTTACCTTTGTCGCATCAACCTTTTATAATTTTCTATGAACATTGAAAACATACAGGTTCAGCTTCGGAAAGGTATTCTCGAATATTGCATCCTCAATATAATCTCAAGAGGGGAGGTCTATACTTCAGATATGATTCAGGAGCTAACCAAAGCAAAAATGATTGTGGTAGAAGGAACACTTTATCCACTGCTTACCCGGCTTAAAAATGCTGGCTATCTGGATTATAAGTGGGTAGAATCCATTTCCGGACCACCACGCAAGTATTACATGCTGACAGAAATTGGCAAAAAGTTTTTACAGGAACTTGGCAATACCTGGCTGGAGCTTTCAGCCTCCGTCAGTCAGATAATGACAAAAACAGACACACTTTCTCAATTCAATAATCCAACAAACGAATCGTTATGAAAAAGACAATAAGCATCAACCTCGCGGGGGTTGTATTTCATATTGAAGAAGATGCCTACGAAATATTGCAAAAATACCTGGGCTCTGTCAAAAAATATTTCTTAAACCTAGAAGGAGGGCTTGAAATTCAGGGAGATATAGAATCCCGGATTGCCGAATTGTTTTCTGAGCAATTGACCGAATTCAAACAGGCCATCACCATAGAAAATGTGGAAGTCATCATTAAACAGCTTGGAACTGTGGAAGATATGATGGGAGATGATGCTGTTCCTTTGGCCGAAGATACAGCCAAAGACTCTGAAAATAAGGCAGATTACGGAACGCAAGCAGAAGGTCAAAAAAGGCTTGCGAGAGATTCTTCTAACGCCATTGTAGCAGGTGTAGTTTCTGGTTTGGCTGCTTATTTTGGTGTTAATCCCCTTTGGGTGAGATTATTGGTAATTGCATTGTTTTTTGGAATTGCCTTTTTTCCAAGTGTTTCCGGTTTTATTTTCATTTCTTATATAATTCTTTGGATTGTTATGCCGGCAGATCCTGCATTGGTGAACACTGGTAAGTTCAAAAAATTTCTGAGGAGTAGAAAAAATCAAATGGTTGCAGGTGTTTCGGGCGGTTTGGGTGCTTTCTTTAATGTCGATCCTACCATTATCAGAATTATATTTTTGATAACTACTTTTTTTGGAGGCGTAGGTTTGATTACTTATCTTATTTTATGGGCTATAACACCTGAAGCTAAGTCGCTTACAGATGAAATTCAGATGGAGGGTAATCCAGTTACATTAAACAGCATTGAAGATCAGATTAGGAAAAATGTAAAAATGGAAGATAAAGCGGCTCAAAATAATATTATTAAAGTCCTTTCATTTCCATTTAAAATAATAGCAATGCTAGTGGCTGCTCTAGGGCCTTTGGTAAAGTTTGCCTTTGATGCAGTCAGAGTTTTTGTGGCTATACTTATGTTGATAATAGGAAGTTCGTTTCTTTTTGTAATTATAATTTTGGCAGGGGTTGGACTTGGCTTTATTGAGCCCACTGCATATAATATAGAGACAGGCGATTTTCCTTTGGCAACTTTGGCATCAGAAATTTCACCACTTATGGTGTTTTTTGCTGCACTTACTGCTGTGGCGCCTGTCATCTCGATTTTGTTACTTTCGTTTAGCTTAATGACGAAAAGAAATCTGTTACGACCAATAGTTGGATTGTTTTTTGTTGGCCTGTTTTTTATCGGAATTATAGGATCAGCAGTCACAATCATTCCATTCATACAGAATTTTAAAGAAGAAGGTAGTTTTGTTGAATCTGTTGATTATAAAATCAAATCAAATATGGTAACAATTGGATTAAACCAGGTGGATGAAGAAACCAATGGATTTTACCCTCTGGAACTGCAAATAGTAGGGTGGGAAGATTCGACTTTTAAACTTACCAAACAATTTAAAGCCCAGGGTAAAACCAGAAAAGAGGCAAGTGCAAATGCGAGGCAAACTGCATACAATATAGTGCTTCAGGATTCGAGGCTTATTTTTGACTCAGATTTGAAAATTGAAAAGGATATTCTTTACAGGGCGCAAAGGTTGGAAATGAAGCTTTATGTACCTTATGGTCAGAAGTTTAAAATGGATAGGGCGCTGGGAGATATTTTAGAAAATACTTTAAGCCCAAATGGATATGATACCGACCAATTGGAAGGAAACATCTGGATATACAACAGGAAGGGTTTAAAATGCCTGACTTGCACAGAGCAAACCAAAAATTCAGAATCAGACCCGGACCAAAATAATGAAGAATAAGATGTGGATTAAAAGAGTTTGGATAGTGGTTTTAATCGTTTCTGCATTATTGTTGCAGTTTAAAATCCCATCTGGTATGGCTTTGGCGCAAAGTTCTGAACAGAAAGTAGTGAAAAAGAAAAAGGGTGTAAAACTTCCTGGGAGACTTGGTCTTGGTTTTGGACCTTTTTACTCAAATTATGTTGTAGAAAAGGGATTGAAAAAGTAGTCGGTTCTTTATTCTAAAGAAAATAAAAGTTAGCTTTACTCTTGATTGTAAATCGTTACTTTAAATGTATAACATCACTCATCTTTTCGTAGGCATTTTCATTTTTATGTCTTGGGCAGAGAATAAAGAGCAAAAAGAGAATTTAAAAAATTTGTCAAGAAAAAAGGTTGATGAAAAAATTTTTCATTATGTTTCAGAACAGGAAGCCTTCCTGAATATTTTAAAAGGTAGAGATTTTCTTTCATATAACATTACTGAAAAAGGTATGAAAGGAGAAGTGGCAAACAGATTAAAGGAAGTTGAAATGGTAGTAGATACTATTTCCAAAGATTCGATAGTTTACAGTTTTAGGTCTGCGGTTTCTGATTCAGTTATACGTTTTGCCATTAATCCTGCAACATACACAAGAATATGGGTGTATACATCTGTTGGTCATCAAGTTAACTTAATTAAATTCATAGATTTAACCAAGCAATTTGGCGCCTTCTATTCGAGAAAATCATTTATAGTTGTGGATTATTATTTTGAAATTTTTCATTCTTTTTCAGGGTTGCTAAGGACAAATAAAATTATGGATGTTTTAGGAACTGGTAAATTTTAGAAGGTAAACTAGATTGAATGGTTGTTGCTTATAATTTTTTAAAGTTTTCAACATGATTAGAATTTATCCAGCAGTTGTCAAATTTTATTGTGGACCAATGTTGTTTATTCTGATTGTATTTGGCTCGTTTAGCCAAGATCGAAAGTTTATGACTTTCGCGGAAGAGCCTCCCGTTTTTAGTCAGGGTTCAGAATATGATTGGTTGGCAAGGGAATTTAAAGTAGCCAAAGTGGAAAATAAAAAATCATTAGTTTACTATGTGATTACCAAAGCAGGAAAAGTGGTCTATGGTAAATGCGAAAATTGCGAATTTGAGGATTCCGTTAAAATAGATAAGATTTTTAAAGTTATGCCGGATTATAAGAAGCCAGCGTATAATCGAAAACAACCAATTAATTTCGGTGTTAGAATGTTTGTAAAAAAATAGACTTTATTTATAAATAGGTAACCGCTTTGAAAAATCAACAAAATAAGAATGGTCATTAATATCTATTGATAGTTTTCCATCAAGTTTCAGTGATAATTCTACTTTTGAATCTCATTCAAAAATACAAAAATTATGAAAACAATTGTTCAGTTCCTAGTAGTTATTTCAGTTTTTATTTCTTGTTCAAAGATTGAACAGAAAAAAGAAAATCCGAAAAGTTCATCAAGAAAAAAAGTAGATGGTTATTCTTTTCCACAGGTTTCTCTTCAGGAATCCTTCATAGACATATTAAAAGGTAGAGATTTTCTATCATACACTATTGATGAAAAGGGTATTAGAGGAAAAGTTGCAAACAGATTAAAGGAAGTTGAATTGGTAATAGATACTATTTCCAAAGATTCCGTCGTTTATAGTTTTAAGTCTATAACTTCCGACTGTAATTTTCGATTTACATTTAATACTGCAACAAGTAAAAAGATATGGGTATACGCCTCTATTGATAAGAAAGTTAATTTGATTCGGTTTATAGATTTAGGAGAGCAATTTAGTACCCATTATTCAAAAAAATCTTTTGAAGACTTGGATTATTATTTACCCATTTTTTATTCTTTTTTGCAATTAATAAAATCAAATAAAATTCAAGATTTACTTGGTGAAAACACTTTTGTACTAAGTTGGAGTGATAAAGAAGTTGTTACTTGTATTTAACCTAATGGAACTGGAGTAGCTAACCGTTGTGTTATAGATATGGCTAAGGATCCGTTGCCCAGGGGGTGCAATTGCTTGTGTTACGGGTAAGTACATCGGGTCCAATTTAGATGGAAATTTCATAGCTGTTTGCGAGTTTTACTGCGGCGGATGTGATTATCCTTGTTAGTATTTTGATTAAATTTTCCCTTATAAAGCAAAATCAGATATTTAATTTTTGAAGTGGAACCTGCAATCTTTAGTTATGGTTCAGAATATAATTGGCTACAAAACCCATTTAAGTTAGCCATGGTAAAAATAAAAAGTCGCTGATCTATTATGTAATCACAAAAGCAGGAAAAGTAGTTTATGGAAAATGCGAAAATTGTAATCTTGAGGATTCACTCAAAATTGACAAAGCTTTTAAAGCCATGCCAGATTACAAAAAACCAGCTTTTAACAGGAAATTACCAATCGATTATGGTGTTAGCATGATTATAAAAAAATAAAAATCATTTTACTTTCCAATTCAGTATAGCCAAAAAGTCAGCTCTAAAATAAAAATTATTGAGCTGACCTTTTCTACTTTTGCGCACTTATTATGGCAACGTATCCTGCAATCGATTCAACTAATTTTCAGTTTCCTGGCCAGACAGGTTTTTACAAAGGAAAGGTAAGAGACGTTTACCTTTTTGGGGAGAAAATGGCTATGGTTGCTACAGACAGGCTCTCTGCTTTTGATGTCATTTTGCCAAAACCCATTCCTCAAAAAGGGGCAATTCTGAATCAATTAGCAGCTTATTTCCTGGAGGCTACCAAAGATCTGGTTCCCAATTGGCTGGAATCTGTCCCCGATCCCAATGTTTCGGTAGGCAAAGTTTGTGTGCCAGTTCCTGTTGAAATGGTAATTCGGGGCTATCTGGTTGGGCACTCTTGGCGGGAATATAACGCGGGAAAACGGACATTATGTGGTGTAAATCTTCCTGAAGGTTTGAAAGAATTTGATGCATTTGAAACGCCAATCATTACCCCAACCACCAAAGCCAGTGAAGGCCATGATGCTGATATTTCTGAAACTGAGATTTTGAAAAGTAAACTGGTAAGCATTGAAAATTATGAAACCATGAAAAAATACACATTTCTCTTATTTTCAAAAGGTCAGGAAATGGCAAAAAATAGAGGACTTATTCTGGCAGATACAAAATATGAATTTGGAATTTTGGATGAAAAAATAACCTTGATGGATGAGATCCATACGCCCGATTCATCCCGGTATTATTATCTGGATCAGTTTAAAGAAAATATTCAAAAGAGATTGGTTCCTAAGCAGTTGTCTAAAGAATTTGTGCGCACATGGTTGATGGAAAATGACTTTATGGGTAAGGAAGGACAAGCCATTCCAGACATGCCACAAGCATTTATTGAGCAAATAACTGAGCGATATTTACAACTTTTCACAACACTGACTGGCTACCAACCAATATTAAATTTGGAACCAAATATTGTCAATCGAATAGAAAAAAATATATTTGGCATTCTAAATAGCCAATAGAGTTAAAAGATGATCAATATTGAGAGGAATCAAAAAGAGCAATACACCATTGTAAAGCTTGGAAATGAAAAACTGGATGCTACCATTTCCAGTGACCTCAAAGCTTATTTTGTTACACTTAATAATGAAGGTGTTAAAAATGTAATATTCGACTTGTCGGGTGTAAGGTATTCTGATTCAAGTGGTTTAAGTTCTATTTTGATTGGAAACCGCCTTTGCCAGGAAGCAAACGGTTCTTTTGTGCTTTGCGCATTATCTGAACACGTAGGCAAATTGGTACGTATTTCTCAGCTGGATACGGTACTTAATATTGTTCCCACGGTAGAGGAAGCAGTAGATTTAATTCTTTTTAATGAAATTGAGAACGATCTACGGGCCGATTCTCAGGAGAGCTGATTTTGACTTTTGAAGTGAAAATATTAGGCAGTAACTCTGCCTCTTTTGCTTTTGGAAGACACCACACTTCTCAGTTGGTCAATAGCAATCAAAATCTTTTCCTCATAGATTGTGGAGAAGCAACTCAAATTCAATTGTTAAGGTATCAGATTCGGTATAGTCGGATCAATCATATATTTATTAGTCATCTTCATGGCGACCACTATCTGGGATTGATTGGTTTGATATTCACCAATCACCTGCAAGGAAGAACGGAAGATTTACATGTGTATGGCCCAAAAGGGTTGGATGAAATTATAACCATTCAGCTTAAACATTCAGATTCGAGATTGAACTACAATCTTCATTTCCACCAGATTGATGAAGAAAATCAATTATTATTTGAAAACGAAGATATTGAAGTGCGACCAATAAAAATGGATCACCGAATACCTTGTTTTGGTTACGTATTTAAAGAAAAGGAAAGGAAGTTTAGGTTAAATAGAGAAATTCTTCCAAATAGTCTTTCAAAGGAAAATTTAATTGATTTGAAGGAGGGTAAAGATATAGTAGATACAGATGGAAAAACCTGGACAAATGCCAGTTTAGCTTCCCCACCGCATCTGCCAAGAAGTTATGTATATTGTGCGGATACCAGGTTTCATGCCGAAATCAGACCTCAGGTTCAAAATGCAAATCTTTTATATCACGAGGCAACTTTCTTAAACGATATGCAGGCAAGGGCTGAAACTACATTTCACTCAACTGCACAGGAAGCAGCACGGTTTGCAGCCATTCATAATGTGAGGCAATTGTTAATCGGGCATTTTTCCAGCCGCTACTTTGATGTGCAACCATTTCTAACTGAAGCTAAACCAGAGTTTGAAAATACAATATTGGCAATAGAAGGACAAACATTTGAAGTTACTCCAGTTCAGCCAATTAAGGTTAAAGAAAATAATGTCGAAATTGTTAACAACTGAGAGACAAGAGCTTAGTGAGCTCCTTCCTTATAATTTGCTTTCCAGAGAAGATCTTAGAGAGATTTCAGCTTTGCTTGAATTTCCTAAAAAGATAGCAATTACCACGCACCACAAACCAGATGCAGATGCTTTGGGCTCTTCTTTGGGCTTATATTGGTATTTGATGAAAAAAGGTCATGAAGTTCAAGTAATTACGCCATCTGATTATCCTACTTTTTTGAACTGGATGCCAGGTGAAGAATTTGTGATTGCTTTTGATAAGGACAAACCATCGGCTGAAATAAAACAAACTTTTTTAGATGCAGACATTATCTTTTGCCTGGATTTCAATAGTTTAAAACGAATTTTTGATCTTGGTCCATGGGTTGACGAAAGCAATGCTGTGAAAATAATGGTGGATCACCATTTACAACCAGATCAATTTGCACAATTTAAAATTTGGGATACCCAAGCTGCAGCCACAGCAGAATTGATCTTTGATTTTATCACACTAATGGGCGACCATGCATTGATAGATCTGGATATTGCCAATTGTCTATATGCTGGTATTTTGACAGATACAGGATCTTTTCGTCATCCAAGTACAAATAGAACTGTCCATTTAATTGTAGCAGATTTGCTTAGAATTGGGGTTAATCCATCAAAAATACATAAGCAGGTGTATGACAACAATAACCTGAGCAGACTTCGGTTTTTAGGTTTTGTATTGAAGGATAAACTGAAGATTATATCAGAATTACATACCGCATATATTGCCATTTCCAAAGAAGAAATAGCTGAATATCAGGTTGATACTGGCGATACTGAGGGCGTGGTTAACTATGCGCTTTCGGTTAAAGGAATAGTGCTTGGCGTGGTCATCATAGAAAGAAAAGATATGGTAAAAATGTCTTTTCGTTCGGTTGGTGACTTTGATGTTAATACATTTGCCCGGCAGTATTTCGAGGGCGGAGGTCATAAAAACGCAGCTGGTGGAAAATCAGATCAATCAATTGAAGCCACGCTCGAACTGCTTTTTAAATCAATAGAAGAAAACAAAAACAAATTGGCCGAGGCCTACGATTCTTATTTTATAACACTTTAGTCTAATGTTTATTAACAAATTACGTCTGTTTTCGCTCCTTGGAGCAAGTTCAATCATTTTTTCCTCTTGTGATAAATTTCCAGGTGGTGGTGCCAAAAAAACAGATAATGGTCTTGAATATCAAATTCTTGATGATAAAGACGGCTCAGTAGCCAAACTTGGAGATTTTATAACGCTTCACATTTCCTACAAAACGGAAAAAGATTCTTTGTTAAACAGTACATATACTATGGGCCGGCCAATAACCAGTAAAGTGGGACCTCCCATGTTCAAAGGTTCATTCGAAGAAGGTTTGCTAATGTTGTCAGAAGGCGACTCTGCACACTTCTGGATTCCAAGCGATTCCATTTTTAAAGGGCAGACTCCAGAGCAAAGACCTAAGTTTTTGCCTCCAGGGTCAAAAATCAAGTATGCGGTGCGTGTAGTAAAAATTGAAAATTCGAAGAATATTGAAAGTGCACAATCAACAGCCATTGCCGAATATGCCTCTAAAAATAATGTGAAACTGGAGAAAACAGAGTCGGGCTTATATTATGTAGTTACCCAACCTGGAACTGGCATAAAGGCAATGCCTGGTGATACGGTTTCTGTACACTATGTAGGCACCACTTTGGCAGAAGGCAAAGAATTTGACAATTCCAGACAAAGAAATCAACCATTTAATTTTCCTGTAGGCCAAGGTATGGTTATTCCAGGATGGGACGAAGGTCTTCAATTATTCCCTGTCGGCACGAAGGCTACATTGGTGATTCCTAGTAAGTTGGCTTATGGTGAGCAAGGCGCTCCAGGCAGTCCGATTGGGCCAAACGCTGCTTTGGTTTTTGAAGTTGAGTTGCTTGACGTAAAACCTAAGAAAAAATAAGCATTTCTATTTGCATAAAAAGAAAGAGAATCCTATTTTTGCACTCCATAAAAAAAAATATGCTTGTAATAACAATAAAAGAAAACGAATCTATCGACAAAGCCTTGAAGAGGTTTAAGAAGAAATTTGAAAGAACTGGTGTCCTTAGAGAACTTAGAAGGCGTTCTGCTTTTATGAAGCCATCTGTTGCCAGAAGAAATCAAGTGATTCGTGCTGTGTACAAGCAGCAATTGCAGGAGAAAGAAATAAACTAGAATAACACTGGTTTTTAAAAATATGAGTGGTCATCTTCGTAGCGGAGATGACCACTTTTTTTTTACGCCATTTACAATTCGAAAAGAGGAATAGCAAACATACTATTCTGGCTTATAAAAATGACCTGTTCCAGTTTTCAGAATTTCTCAAAACAGCCAGATCGAAAGAAGACATTCTAATTTCTAGTAAATCTGACATCAGGGCATGGGTAGTTGAGCTTAGCCAATCAGAATTAAATCCCAATTCTATCAATAGAAAACTATCTTCGCTTCGTGCTTTTTTTCAATTTATGATAAGAGAGCAAAAGTTGGATGAGAGTCCTGTTCAGGCAATTAAATCGCTCAAAAAGCCCAAAAGACTACCTGTTTATGTAAAAGAAAAAAACATTGAAAATTTGTTTGATGTTTTAAAAATTTCTTCTCAATTTTCAGACCTCAGAGATCGGCTTGTTCTGGAGATACTTTATGGAACAGGAATGCGATTATCTGAACTTTTGGGTTTGAAATGGGAAGATGTAAACCTGCATGAAGCTAAAATCCTTGTATTGGGAAAGCGTAACAAGCAGCGTTGGATTCCGCTCCATCAAAATCTGGTAGAATCATTAAAACAATATAAAGTCGCTTTTGAAACACAAATACCTGATCTTTTAGTTAATTCTTTGATTCTTACCGATAAGGGCCAAAAAGCTTATCCGGTTTTGATAGAGCGAATTGTGAAAAAGTATCTAAGTCTGGTAACTACAGAAAAGAAGAAAAGTCCACATGTACTCCGGCATACGTTTGCAACACACTTGCTAAATGCTGGTGCCGAAATTAACTCCATTAAAGAGTTATTGGGTCATTCTTCTCTTGCAGCCACCCAGATTTATACCCACAATTCAGTTTCTAAATTGAAACAGGTGTACCTTCTGGCTCATCCGAGAGCAAGAAAAATGACAGAATGATTATTACTTAAATATTAACCTTAAAAAAAAGTCTATGAAGTTACAAATGCATTCAATCCACTTTACTGCTGACCAAAAATTATTGGACTACATTCAAAAAAAAGCAGAAAAGTTAGATACCTTTTATGACCGTATAACTGGTGGCGAAGTTTTTTTGCGTCTCAACAAAGACACAACTTCGCATGAAAATAAAGTTGTAGAAATTAAGTTGG
>Ga0105045_10004119_pt1 | contig 12595 bp, 5 predicted proteins | sample MAT02_FD_78089 | JGI IMG/M metagenome (GOLD analysis project Ga0105045, IMG submission 78089) | Freshwater microbial communities from Lake Fryxell liftoff mats and glacier meltwater in Antarctica - MAT-02 (megahit assembly) | ecosystem: Environmental > Aquatic > Freshwater > Ice > Liftoff... | reverse complement strand
GGGTCAGCCGGCTGAACATCATAATGGCCATAAACCAAAACTGTAGGCAAACTGCTGTCTATTATTTTCTCCCCATAAACTATTGGATAGCCCGGTGTAGGGCAAATTTCTACCTTGTCGGCACCTGCTTCAATAAGCCTTGTTTTTACCAACTCTGCTGTATCTAAAACAGCTTGTTTGTAAGCTGGGTCGGCACTAACAGACGGTAATCTTAATAAATCAAAAAGTTCAGAAATAAATCGCTCGCTGTGTTGTTCCACTAAATTTTTAAAATCACTCATAATTATTTGAATATTGTATCCTTATTGGTTTTTTAATTTCGTAAATTTGAAAATTAATCTGGCATAAAATTAGCAGTTTATTTTTTGTTATTGCCAATTTCAAACAAGTTTATTTTTTTTTCGTTTCATTATTTATGAATTACCCATTAAAAAATAGTATCAACAAACATATCGGGCTGGTTTCAGCCTTTTGTTTATGCTATATTTTAAGTTTTGGGCAACTCACGGTTACACAACAAGCGGCAACTACCTTAGTTCAAAATGTACTTTTAGGTTCAGGGGTTACAGTTTCTAATATTCAGTTTACTGGTGCCAATGCACAAATAGGAAGATTTAATGGTGCAAATTCAAATATTGGATTGGCAAACGGGATAATAATGAGCACTGGTGCAATTAATGATGCAGTGGGTCCTAATAATGGTGCAGGTATTGGTGTTGATTTAAATAGAGCAGGTTACGGTCCCCTCTCCAATATTATTGGTGGTGAAGAGACCCAAGATGCAGCAGTGCTTAGTTTTAATTTTATTTGCGAAGGTGATAAAATTTCTTTTAGATACGTTTTTGCTTCAGAAGAATATCCAGAATATGTTGGATCTCAATTCAATGATATTTTTGCATTTTTTATACAAGGTCCTGGAATTGTCGGAATTCAGAATATTGCCAAAATACCCGGTACAAATCAATTCGTTGCCATCAACAATGTAAATCAAACTAGCTTCAATAATTTTTTTATAAATAATGGAAACGGTTCTTCAGGTGGGGGCTCATCAGTTCAATTTGATGGTTTTACTAGACCTTTTGTTGCAGAAGCTACTGTAATTCCATGTCAAACGTACACAATTACTATTGCCATTGCTGATGTTAGTGATGGTATATTTGATTCAGCAGTTTTTCTAGAAGCGCAAAGCTTTACAAGTCCTGAAGTTTCAATCGAACAAAAGCCAAGTTATTTGGATGGATTAGATGTAATCTACGAAAATTGTGGATTTAATACCGTAACCTTGCGCAGAACAGGAGAAACATCTCAGCCCTTGACTATTTTTCTAGTAGCTGAAGGAACTGCGACCTATGGAATTGATTACTCACCGTTTCCCACAACATTAACGTTTACCGCAGGACAAAGTGCCCTATCTTTTAATGTTTTTGCTCTCGAAGATAACATTTCAGAACCCTCTGGAGAATCTGTATCAATTATTTATGCAGATACAGGATGTGGTGAAATAGTATTGAAAAGGGTCGATTTTACGATATTTGACCCACCTCCTTTGGTTAATTTAAATCCTGGGGCAGGCGCAGAATTAATCTGTCCAAGACAACCTGTTGTACTAGAAGCTTCTGTAACTGGAGGAGTTAGTCCTTACATCATACAATGGGTAAATCAATCTGTAGGAAATCCTGTTACAGTTTATCCTGATTCTACTTCTTGGTATATCGTTTCAGCTATAGATCAATGTGGTTCCATACAAACAGATTCCGTTTTTGTAGAAATTGTGAATTACATTCCATTAAAGTTAAATGTAACTGGCGATACTGTTATTTGTAAAGGGGAAACTACATCAATCGGTGGAATAGCAGTAGGTGGTAGGCAACCATTAATTTATTCTTGGTCTGACGAACAAATTTTCACCCCATATAGAATTGTAACTCCTACTGAAAGTAAAGTATTCGTTTTAACAGTTACTGATAGTTGTGGCATAGTAGTGAAAAAAGAAATTAATGTCAGAGTAATTGATGCACATGCCGTATTTGATGTAAGATACATTGACCACTCTACTGTTCAATTTATAGACTTATCTTATTCAAATATAGCTCAATGGGACTGGGATTTTGGAACAGGTTCGGGTACTTCAGAACTTCAAAATCCGATTTATACTTTCCCCGATACTGGACAATACACCATTACACTAATAGTTTCAGACCAAGATAGATGTACTGACACCATTTCCAATACGCTGATTTCTTATCCTCCTTTCAACTTTTATATTCCCAATGCTTTTACTCCTGATGGAGATGGAATTAATGATGCATTTTCTGGCGTCGGTGAAGGGTTTGTAAATTATGAATTAGCAATATTTAACCGTTGGGGAGAGGAAATATTTAATTCTAATAATTACGATAATAAATGGGGAATTGGCTCAAGGGGAGTTTTAGATAATATTCCAATTGATGTGTATGCTTATAGAATAATTGTCACAACCCCGATTCTCGAAAGAAAGGAATATATTGGAAGAGTTACAGTGATTAGGTAATAGTTCTCAAATTGAAATGCCTTTTGCAGTGTTTTTATATAGAGTTGATTTTATATTTAGCTTTGAAATGTTTTTAAGAATGTGAAAAATCTACTCAGAATACCATTGATATGTTTGTTAGTGCTAAAATTTAGTGCACTTAATGCAACTCACATTATTGGAGGTGAGATATTTTACGATTGTTTAAGTGGAGGTGGTTTTAAGATTACAGTCAAAATTTACAGGGACTGCTTATTAGGTCAAGCCCCTTTTGATGACCCGCTTACTGTTTCCATTTATAATGCTCAAGGAAACTTACATTCGAATATAGAATTTTTTAATCCAATTATTACTAATATTCCCCCAGGAAGTATTAATCCTTGTTACCAAGGAGATGCTGCTGTATGTGTTGAAGAAGCATTTTACACCCAAAATATAAATCTTCCTTTTTCCGCTGGTGGATACACATTAGTTTACCAGCGCTGCTGCAGAAACAATTCCATCTTGAATATATTCGAACCTGGAGATACTGGTGCAACTTACACTATTTCAATCCCATCTTCTGCATGGACAGAATGCAACTCAAGTCCTCGTTTCAGTCAGTTTCCCCCTATTGTACTATGCATAAATGATCCATTAATATTCGATCATTCTGCTACAGACCCAGATGGAGATTCACTAGTTTATTCATTTTGCGATCCTTTTGAAGGAGCTTCTGCAGATGACCCGATGCCTGTGCCCTCTGCAGCGCCACCTTTTAATTTTGCCAATTTTATTCCACCTTACAATGCAAATTATTCTATAGCCTCCAATCCTGCAATAGGAGTGAATACTTTTTCTGGTTTGTTAACAGGTGAGCCCACCATGCTTGGGCAATTTGTTGTTGCTGTTTGTGTAAGTGAATACAGAGATGGGGTACTGCTTAGTGTAAATAAACGAGATTTTCAATTCAACATAGTTCAATGCAACGGTTCTTCTATCGCAGAATTTGAAGCTCCAATTGTTGAGGTTGAAGGTGGAATTGTCCCTTGTAATGGTTTAACCGTTAATTTTGTAAATCTAAGTCAAAATTCTTCATTTTATCAATGGGATTTTGGAATTACTGCTATAACTTCAGACATAAGTACACTCATTGACCCAGTTTATTCTTTTCCAGATACCGGGATTTTCAGAATTTCTCTTATAGCAAATCCTGGCTATTCTTGCGCAGATTCTACTTTTCTTTTCATAACCGTCTACAATTCTATTAATGCGCAAATTTCACCTCAAGATGGCCAGTGCGTTACTAGCAATTCTTTCAATTTTATAGCGCAAGGGGAATTTCAAAATTATTCAGATTTTTATTGGGAATTTCGAGGTCCTTGCAATATCGCAAACAGCACACTGCAAAATCCAACAGGTATAATATGGACAGAGCCTGGAGCTTATTATGTAATTTTGAGGATTTCAGACCCTAATTGTGAAGATGTAGATTCAATTTTAGTGAATGTTTATCCTGAATTAGAAGTAGATTTCAATGTTGATGAAGCTGTAATTTGCATTCCTCGAGCAGTACAGTTTAATAATACATCAACCTTTACCCCAGGAGCATATTTTTATTGGACTTTTGGCGACGGAACATCATCTAATGAAGAAAGTCCGACTCATTTGTATGATACTCCAGGAAATTACGATATAACTTTATTTGTTGCTAATCTGGTTGGTTGCATTGATACTTTTTCTATTACTTTTGAAAATTACATCAGAGCTAAACCTCGGCCAGATGCAGGTTTAGATGCAACACCTAGAGAAGCATCAATTTTATCTCCTTACATTAGTTTTACTGATTTATCTTTAGGCGAAATTGGTTCTTGGTTAGAATTGGGTGATGGAAATACCTCTGAGGAGGTCAACATTACCCACACCTATCAAGATACAGGCTATTTCTCGCCAAGAATTATTGCTGTAAATGAGCAAAATTGTTACGATACGGCGTCTATTAAAATCCGAATAAAACCTGTTTACAATGTTTATGTTCCCAATGCTTTTTCACCAAATGGTGACGGTGTGAACGATTTTTTTAATGCAAAAGGAGAAGGGATTAAAACATTTTTATTGGTAATTTTTGACAGATGGGGAGATGAGATTTTTTCCACCACGAGCTTAGAAGTCCCTTGGGACGGAAAGGTAAATAAAGGTAAAAAAATAGGAGCAACTGGAGTTTATAACTATAAAATTTGGATTAGAAGTGTGTTAAGTGAAGATTATATGTTGCAAGGGAATGTCACCTTGTATCTGTAATTACTTAACAATCATTTAATGAATATTGCTCAATCAATTCACTGTTAGTATTTTTACTTACTATAACTTTCAAATTTTCTTGAATATTATCAAATCAATTCCTACCTTTACCGACAGGGAAAAAAATCACACATGGGCATTTTTACTAAAGTAAATCAACTATTTTATTTTAAGTTATGTTTTTCTTTACTTCTATACGTTGGAATTGAAGGCATCAAAGGCCAAAGTCTAAACATCACTCCTAGCAATGATACCATGCTTTGTACCAACCAAACACTGCAACTCACGGCTAATTTTAATACGATTGTTTCTGGAAGTAGTCCTTCGACATTCATAGGATATAATTATTCAACAATTCCAATTAACGCTGGACCAACTACAGGTACAACCATTCCATTAAATGATGATATAGCTAGCGGCGCTATAAACATTGGTTTTCCTTTTCAATTTTATGGGACTAATTATTCTCAATTATTTGTTAGTCCAAATGGCTTTGTAAGTTTTGTTCAGCCTGTTACAAATGATTTTACTCCAGAAGCGCTTCCATCTTGTTCGGTATCAACAACACCTCAATCCGCAATAGTCGCTTGTTGGCAGGACTTTAATCCTGGTACTGGAGGTTCTGTAACATACGTCACCACTGGGGTAGCCCCTAACAGGCGTTTCATCATAAGTTGGAACAACATTCCCTTTTATGGACCTGTTATACCTAATTGTCCTGGTCTCAATTCTTCATTCCAAATCCACCTTTTTGAAACAACCAATATTGTTCAAATCCACGTTACAAATAAACCAAATTGTCCCTCCTTAGGAACTGGAAGCTGGGTTATGGGACTAGTAGGAGTCAATAGTAATTCAACGTGTAATTGTGGATTCATTCCTCCTGGTTATAATAATGTTGCGGGTGGCATGTCAAACCAAGCGTTTCAATTTTCACCAGCAACAGGTACCTTAAATGGAACTACTGCACAGTTAACCTCATTACAATGGTCAATAAACGGCGCTAATGTGATACCGGCCGGTAATGCTAATTATACAGCCTTCATGTTGAATACTTCAATAACAAGGATAGTCATTTGCACCGCTACTTTTAGTATTCCTTGTCTTGGTAATGTAGTTATAAAAGATACTGTTATAATTACCCCGCGTCCTTACGACGCTACATTTACTGTAACTTCTCCTGTTTGTGTGGGGGCAGAAGCTTCTATTTTTACATTTGCAGGAAGTCCTACACCAGGATCAACTACAAATGCTATTTGGGCTTGGAATTTTGGCGGAGGTGCCGCTGTTACCGGAACAGGTATTGGGCCGCATAGTGTAACCTGGGCCACGGCAGGAACTAAGAATGTAAGTTTAAATTTATCAAGTCCTGTTTGTGCCCCCGGATCTTTTAGTACAACTGTTGATGTGGTACCTTTGCCAACATCAACATTTACCGCTACTCCACAAGTTTGCGGAGCAGCTGCAGCAACAGTAACATACACAGGTAATGCTCCCTCAGGTGCAACATTTACTTGGAATTTTAATGGTGGTGTTGCCGTTCCTGCCTCTGGAATAGGTCCTTTCTCCGTTACTTGGTCAGCTCCGGGATTAAAAACAATTTCACTTACGGTATCCGTTGGCTCTTGTGTTTCTCAAGTAACAAACCTAAATGTTAACGTTTTACCTGCACCAAGTTCTAGTTTTACACTTTCACAGAATAGTGTATGTGTTGGAGCTCCAGTAGTTTTAACGTATACAGGAGGCTCTAGTCCTGCTTCAACTTACACGTGGAATGTTGATGGAGGTACAGCAACACCAGCAACAGGTCAAGGACCTATATCAGTTTCTTGGAATAACCCTGGAGTAAAGAATATTACCCTACAAATTAATGTAGCAGGTTGTATTAGCAACATAACCTCGATACCATTAACGATTCATCAAATACCTACAGCTACATTCACAACGGGAAATGAAGCTTGTCCCAATCAAAATGCAACAATTACTTATACTGGTAACGCTACTGCTGGAGCTATCTATACGTGGAATTGGAATGGTGGAACAGCTTCACCAGCAAGTGGAGTAGGTCCCTTCAATGTAAATTGGCCATCTGCTGGTGTAAAAAATATTACTTTATCAGTTACTCAAAATGGTTGCACTTCATCCGTGGGTGCACAAAATTTAACTGTATTTCCTATTCCTACTTCAACTTTTACGGCAAATCCTGCTGGCGTTTGTGTTGGAGCTTCAGTTGATTTAGTTTATACGGGCACTGCTGCGTCGGTTGCTACCTATACTTGGAATTTTAACAATGGAACAGCAACTCCTGGCGGCACAACATTGGGGCCACAATCTGTTAATTGGTCAACTGCAGGAACAAAAACTGTTTCGTTGGTGGTAACAGAAAATGGGTGTATATCTACATCTACCTCTCAACAAATTACTGTTTTTACAACACCGAGTGCTGATTTTACTGCTACAGCGGCGGTTTGTCCTTCGGCAAATAGTACTTTAGATTACATCGGTTCAGGCACTAATGCGGTAATCCTTGCATGGAATTTTAATGGAGGAGTGGGAGCAGTAGGCCCCAATCCTTCTGATGCATTTACGGTAAATTGGGTAACTTCAGGAAATAAAACAGTAACTCTAACGGCTACCGAAAATGGTTGTAGCAGCTTACCTTTTAATCAAACAGTTTTGGTTTACAACACGCCATCCTCTTCTTTTACAGCAACAAGTCCGGTTTGCGAAAATGCAGCAAGTGCAGTTACCTACTTAGGAGCCTCAGCAGTAAATGCCACTTACAACTGGTCTTTTAGTTCTGCTACAATTCCTAGCCCAACAGGTCAAGGTCCTCACAATGCAACATGGACCGCTGCTGGTTCCTACTTTTTGAATTTAACGGTTGTTGAAAATGGATGTAGTTCATTGCCTACCCAAATTCAAGTTGTAGTAAATCCTATTCCAACGGGTAATTTTACTTCAACAGCTCCTGTTTGCTTGAATACCGAAACCACTTTAAATTATACAGGATCAGCACCCAACACTGCAATCTTTAACTGGAATTTTGATGGAGGAAATGCAAACATATTGAATGGCCCTGGGCCAATTACTGTAGAATGGTCAAGCATAGGAATCAAAAACATTTCTCTATTTGTAGTTTCTTTAGGATGCACTTCTCCAATTTTTACAGTTCCAATTACTGTTTTAAGTATTCCTCAAGTAAATGCGGGAACCGACAAGGAAGTTTGTTCAGGTGCAAATGCATCACTCGGTAGTGCTAGTTTCCCTGGACTAACTTATTCTTGGTCACCTTTAAGTGGATTGGTATCACCAACACAAGCAGTAACTAGCATTCAAATAGAAAATTCAACAGAAGCAACACAAACATATCAGTACGTTTTAACTGCAAATGATGGAAGCTGTTCTGCAACTGATTCTGTATTCTATTCGGTAACAGCTCCTCCGTTAATTACGTTTAGTGTTCCACCAGGGCAATGTATCGAAGGAAATAGTTTTGACTTTGCTGCTCAAGGTGCATTTACGGCAACAGCAGATTTTAATTGGACTCTTGGGCCGAATACTGTCTATCCACTTTCAAGCACTCCAAGTTTAACGAATGTAGTATTTACGACTGTAGGTTCACAAACTATAACTTTGCAAATTGACGATTCAGGATGTTTAAGTAATGTGTATTCTGCAGATGTAGTCATATACGAAGAGCCGATTGCTGACTTTTCTGCTGAGGTAATTGAAGGTTGCGCCCCTGTAACGGTTAATTTTATTAATAACTCAAGCGGGCCCGACAATTTACTATACAGTTGGAATTTTGGGTTTGGTGAACTTTCGAATTCTGAAGTACCTAAATTTATTTATGAAATTCCAGGTGTTTATGACGTTTCTTTAAATATATCAACTCTAAATGGTTGTAGCAACAGTTCAGACAAGAAAAACTACATTAGAGTATTTCCAGTACCTCAAGCTGGCTTTAGTTCGAGTAAGCTTAAAACTACTATTACAGAGCCAGAAGTTTATATTAGTAGCTTTACTGAATTAATCGATGGTTTACAAATTACTTTTACCATAGAACCAGGAAATGTGGTTTTTAACGAAGACACTGTTTCTTATATTTTACCAGATACGGGTTTGTACATAATTACCCAAGTTATTAGAAATAGTTTTGGTTGCGTTGATTCTACTTCCAAAACCATTGAAGTAAATACAGGTTACAGAATTTATGTACCCAATAGTTTTAGCCCTAATAACGACGGGACCAACGATTTTTTCACAGCATATGGTGAAGATATCAGGAAGTTTAAAGTTACCATATTTAACCGTTGGGGAGAGCAGTTGTACCAAAGTTATGACAAAGAAAACGGCTGGGATGGAACCGTGCGCACTACAGATAGAAAAGTACCGCAAGGAGTTTACCTATATGTTATTGAAACTACAGATGATTTAGGCTTCACGCACAAACTAGAAGGTTTGGTACATGTAATTTTGTAAAGAAAAGCGCGAAGTGTCAAAGCTTTTTATTTCGGCTTTATGTTAAAACGAGTAGTATTTAACAAGAAATTTTATGAATTAAAGCTTAAGTCCTAAAGTTCCTGCATTAGTTTTTTATACAATTCAATCATCGAAGTAATATCCTGCTTGTTTACCTTTTCTTGTGGAGTGTGAACATTGTCTTCTGGGGCACCAACAAAGCACCAATCAAATGCAATAGGGCTGTGTTGTAGTTCAGAACCATCGCTTCCGCCAGAACTCTCAACTTCTAATTGAAAAGGAATATTGCTGCGTTTAGCTATGTCAATAATTTTGTTGAGGTAAGTCCTTCTCGGAATGAGTGAATCTCTCATAGAAATAGCAACACCTTTACCTGGTTGTACACCATTTGTAACCCAAGTAATGTCGCAAATTAAAGCTTGAGTAACATTGTATTGTTGAGCAATAAATTGAGCTAAAAAACCTACTGTTCCACCACCATGTTCTTCGTAACAGCTAAAAACAATAATACCGTTTTCTAATGTTTTGGCTATTTCTAAAGCTGTGTAAACTCCTAATCTGTTGTCTAAATAGCAACACTGTACAGTTTCACTCGTTTCTATGAAATTAGGTTTAAAGCTTAAAGGCGTACCCCGCTCAATACTTCTGTGAAATGAATAACTCAACTCGCCTTCCTTATCTTTTTGCAGCACACATTCAATCTCGCCATCACTGTCACTTCCTACTAAAATATAACCGTTTTCGGTCCGTGGGCCTCCAACTTTTACCAATTCATTTTCGTACCTAACTGTAAAACCTATACTGTCTATATGCGCAAATAGTGCTGTTTTAGGTTTCCCGAAGGAGAGAACAATGCAATCTTGCAGATGTGCACCTGAATGAATAACCGGTTGCGTTTTCCAACTAAATTTGTTTTCGTTGATGTAGTGCAACAAAAAATCTGTCATTGGTTTTTCGTCGCCAGAAGTAGCACGAACGCTACACAATTGCTTTAGTAATTCCATTAATCTTCTTTGTACGGAATGAATAATTCTGTTTCTGGGTTTCTCTCAAAAGCCGATCCTGGTGCAGAATGCAGGTATTGCTTTATGTTTTTGTCTTTTTCTATGATGTATTCAAGGTCGTATACATCGTAATTGTCGTCGTTGTCTAAAAAATCATCGTCTTCATTTCCAGAAAGGAACCTCCAGCCACTGTCTAACTCTTCTTCTGCTTGTTCGCGGTAAAAAAATCCAACGGGTTCATTGTCTATGGCAACTTTGTTAGAAATTAAACAAACGCCTAATTCTTTTTTGGGTACGGAATTATTTTTCATAAAGATGTATATAAATAAAAAAGCCCTTTCGGTATAAAATCGCAAGGGCTCTAAACTACTTTTATAATTGATTAAAAGAAACGGTATCTCTTGTCTTCAACATTACCTTTCTTCAATATTGCACCGTAAACAGCATTGTCTGTGCGACCTTGCAATTGAGAAGCAATTTGTTGTTTTTGTTGCTTGTAATCTGCAGGAGCTGGTGATTGGTCATTAGTAGATTCTACAATAATTATGTAAACTCCATTTGTACCAGCAATTGGTTTAGAAAGAACATTCATTTTGCTACTTGCCAATGTTCCTAATACTTTAGGCTCGAAACCATGATTTTGCAAACTGTAAGAACTAAATTGAGTGCTTGCTTGTGGCTCTGCTGTCAATTTTAATTTCGCAGCAACATCATCTATTGTTTTAGAAGAAGCTAATGCTGTAGTAAATTCTTTCGTAAACAATTCTGTTTTCTTTGCTTTTTTCGCTAATGGCTCCAAAGACTCTTTCATTTGGTCGTAAGTAGGAATGCCTTTATCTTTGATTCCTGTTAAAGATGCAACTACATATTTACCATCAATATCAAATACTTTAGAAACTGCATTTAAATCAGTATCGTCATTGTATGCCCATTGAACAATTTCTCTTGAATTGGTTAAATCATTCATTTGACGATCGTTTGGACGCAAGTTTTCATATTTTACCAAAAACATTTTTGTGCTGTCGGCAAGTTTTTTCATTACTGTAAAATCGGTAGCATTTACAGCAAAATCATTTGCTTGTGCATAAACATTATCGATAGTGGCCGAACTAGGTTCAATCTTTTTAGTTAAAAAACAAACGTTAGCTTTACTAGCCGGATTTTTTTGGTCTGTAATATTAATTAGGTGTGCTCCAAATTGAGAAGAAACAGTTACCAAGTCGCCTGTTTTACCATTAAAACAAGCATCGTTAAATGTAGGAACCATCTGTCCTTCGGCAAAGTAACCTAAGTCTCCACCTTTTACTTTAGAACCTGGATCTTCAGAAAATTGAAATGCCAATAAAGTGAAGTCTGAACCAGCTTTTATTGCATTTTTTAAACTATCTGCCCTAGCTAATGCTTTTGCAGGATCTAATCCATTTTGAGTACTGATTAAAATGTGACGCGCTTTTACTGAATCTGGAGATGTTTTAAAACCCAATAGTTTTACCAATTTTAGTTGGTCACCTTCCGTAAAAGGACCGTAAACATTTCCTGGAGTACCTGCAAAAACAGAAGAATCTATTTGCGGACCTAATTTTCCTTTTTTAATTGCAGATGCATTAAATGCTTCAGCGGAATTTGCATTTACAAAAGCAGTATCGTTTGTAGCCGCTTGAAAATCTGCTTTCAATTGCACAATATTTTCCATTAACATAGTACGATCTTCTGGTGAAGGCTGCACTTGATATACTACATATTCAATTCTTCTTGTTTCATCGTTTTGCTCAAATTCAAAACGGTGCTCATCGTAATATTTCTTTAATTCTTCATCTGTAACTTTAACAGTTGAGTCTGCAACAGTCTCAAATTTCTTAGAAACTAAACGGTATACAAAATTTTTATTTTTATCGTTAAAATCTCTTTTTGCTTGCGCCGTTGTAACGTATACTGCTTTTTTAATCAGCGTATTGTATTTCGCTTTTAGGCGTTGCTTCATTAATTGGTTTTCGAATTCTGCCCAAGAATCACGGTATTTTCCGTCAGGGTCATTTTCTTCGCTCAATTGCGTTTTTAAGAATTTCATCACCAAATTTCTATCAAATATTTTGGTGATGCTGTCTTGAAAAAGCGGAATAGACTGCACTTGAGAATTAATGTTATCTCCTTGAACCATGTCAAAAAGTTCGTCGGGGTGAACCGTAACGCCCGTCTTTTCCATTTGCTCGTCAAACAAATATTTATCTAAATAGTCGTTCCAAATTTGGTTAACAAGCTGTTGACGGGTATTATCGTCGATACCTGTAGTGTTTTGATTTTTCTTGTAGCGGTCTTC
>Ga0105045_10004118_pt1 | contig 12595 bp, 6 predicted proteins | sample MAT02_FD_78089 | JGI IMG/M metagenome (GOLD analysis project Ga0105045, IMG submission 78089) | Freshwater microbial communities from Lake Fryxell liftoff mats and glacier meltwater in Antarctica - MAT-02 (megahit assembly) | ecosystem: Environmental > Aquatic > Freshwater > Ice > Liftoff... | reverse complement strand
CTCCAAACCGCCTGTGAGGGCGAAAGTAACATCGCCCAACGCATCGAATCGTTTGAAAATAGCCTGCCTCCGCACATCAGACTGGCCTATTTACCCACTTTGGGCCAGGTTCGACTCCGATTAACAGGACTTTGGCCCGGCGAGGTAACATCGGAATCATCCGCCTTGCTAGACCATGAACTGGACGAAAAAATGGCTGAATTAGCCGCCTTACTGCCCGATTGGTTGTTTGGGCACTCGGAGGATACCTTGCAAGAAGTGGTTGGAAAAATATTATTGGCACAAGGCAAGCAATTTGGCACCGCCGAAAGTTGCACGGGTGGGTACGTTGCGCACCTCATAACGCTGGTGCCCGGTTCTTCGGCCTATTTCCCCGGTTCGGTGGTGAGTTATTCGTATGAAATGAAGCAAAAACTGCTCGGTGTGCGCCCCGAAACCCTTCAGCAATACGGGGCCGTAAGTGCCCAAACCGTGCGCGAAATGGCTGAAGGCGCCCGAAAAACACTCGGCATAGATGTTTCCTTGGCTATTTCAGGCATCGCTGGGCCGGATGGCGGCATGCCCGACAAACCCGTGGGGACGGTCTGGATGGCGGTGAGCGATTCAGAACGCACCCTCGTTGCCCAACATATTTTTGGTCGTGACCGCGCCAAAAATATTCAACTAACCGGCGTGTTTGCCCTAAATATGGTGCGTAAGTTTTTGCTCGGCGAAATTTAGAACCTGTAATTGGTGCATCTTTGCAACTCGCTAACACGATTACGACTCATGCGCTGCATTTTCTGGATTACTTTTCTTGCTTGTTTGCTCCCCGTCAGTGCGTTATTTTCCCAAAAAACGAACCAAACCATCGTGAAAGGGAAAGTAACGGATGCAGATACCAAAGAAGGCCTAGTCTTTGCTAGCATCTCCTCCCCTGGCTTTCAAGCCAGCACCCGCACGGATGAAAATGGCTTTTTCCTACTGCGCACCGACCAACCCATCACGCTTATTCAAGTGAATTATGTGGGCTATGTGGGCCAACAAATTCCGGTCAAAACAGGCGAGCAGCAGAACCTAGAAGTGGTGCTCAAACCAGCCACCACTCAATTGGAGGAGGTGACCGTAAAAGCCAAAAAATACCGCCGAAAAGACAATCCCGCCGTCGAACTCATCGAAAAAGTCATTGCAAACCGCGATAAAAACCATGTGGACGACTTAGGCACTTACCAAGACGAACAGTACGAAAAAGTCTTCTTGGGCATCAGTAATTTGAGCGACAAATTCAAAAACAGCCGCTTTTTTCGCCCCATGAAGTATGTATTGGAAAATACAGATACCAGCAAACTCGGCGGATTGCCTGTAACACCCATTTTTTTGCAGGAGAATGTAATGGACTATTACAGTAAATCCAACCCAAAAAAGTGGAAAAAATATATAAAAGCGACCAAGTCGGTGCGTTTTGGCGAAATGGTGGATGATGACGGCTTTGATAAAAGTTTGCAATACCTGTATCAAGATGTAGATATTTACGACAACTATGTGGAAATGCTTTCGGACCAATTTATGAGTCCGATTGCGCGAAATGCGCCGCTTTTTTACCGATATTATGCCGCTGACACGATTGAGGAAGCCGGAAAAAAGATTATTCGCCTCGAATTTTATCCCATTAATAAACTGGATATGTTGTTGCAAGGCGATTTGTACATCGCCCTCGATAGCAGTTACGCGGTTACGCGCATCAATTTTTCAGTCAATCCGAATATCAACCTCAACTGGGTGAAAGAACTCGTGGTGGAACAAGATTTTCATTTGGACTCCTCCGGCAAATGGCTACTGGCCAATGAAGATTACCGGATGCACTTTGGTATCAATAAAAACGGTGCAGGTATGGTGGCGCAGCGGCTGGTAACGCACCGAAACATTCAACTTAACCCAATCATACCCGACTCGCTTTTTCGCGGAACAAGTTCAGAAATCATCACCTTGCCCACTGCCGCCGCCGTAGAAAGCCTTGGATTTTGGGAAGAAACCCGCCCTACCCCACTCAATGCCGCCGAATTAGCCACCTACACCAATCTGGATAGTTTGCGTAACTCCCGATATTATAAGGTGATGACGAAAATAGGCTACATGCTTTTTGGTGCCCATCTAGATGTGGGAAAGTTTCAAATTGGCCCCATCAGTTCCTTTTACTCTTTTAATGGGGTGGAGGGCTCGCGCCTCCGTTTTGGAGGCCGAACAGGCACCAAACTAAGCAAAAGATGGCGCGCAGAAGGCTGGGCGGGCTACGGCCTCCTCGACCAACGTTGGAAATACAGTCTAGGAGGGGTGTACGGCTTGAACGGCAAACAATTCAACAAATTCCCCACTAATAATCTGAGAATCAATTATTTGCACGATGTACTGCTCCCCATTCAAAGTTTTCAGGCCAGTCCGAGCGCCAATTTATCCAACTCGGTGGTGCGCGGCGCAAACGACAAATTCTTTTATTACGACCGCTTTAATGTCCAGTACGAGCGAGAGTTTAAAAACCACTTTTCTCTCATTTTAGGGGGTGAAAATCGCCAATTTCGGCCAGCAGGAGCCTTGTTTTTTGAGCCTGCGGAGGGTGGCGAGCCTAAACTTAATCCCGTGATAGCCACTGCAGGTTTTGTACAATTTCGGTACTCGCCGGGCGAAACATTTTATCAAGGCGGCACATCGCGGTCTATTATTGACTTTAATTACACGCTCGGACTACGCTATTCCAAAGGTTTGAAGGATGTAGCCGGCGGCCAGTACGACTACCACGAAGTGGTGGCGAGCCTCAATAAATTCACCAATTTGCCCCCTTTTGGGTACAACAAACTGTACCTAGAAGCAGGCGGCGTGTTCGGTAAAGTCCCCTTTCCACTCCTTACCATCCACCGGGGCAACCAGAGTTATATTACCCAGCAATTCTCTTACAACTTGATGAATTTCATGGAGTTTGTCAGCGACCGATATGCCACTTTGATGGTGGACCATCATTTTTCAGGCTTCTTTTTTAATAAAATCCCACTCCTACGCAAATTGAAATGGCGGGAGACTTGCTCGTTTAAAATCCTATACGGACAAGTATCGGCGCAAAACCAACCCGATGAAAATTCTGGGCTCTTGAAGTTCCCGCGTTTGGCCGACGGCACGCCCATTACCTACACCCTAGAAGATAAACCCTACGTAGAGGCCGGCGTGGGCATTACCAATATATTCAAAGTGTTTCGGGTTGATTTGATTCGGCGCTTCACTTACTTAGAGCACCCCGGGGCCACTAAATATGGTGTGCGTTTTGGTGTTTTGGTAGAATTTTAAACACGCTTTTCCGCGTTTGAATGCGGAATTGCAGGCCCATTGGAACTATCTTTATGCCTCTTACCATCCTGTTTTTGTAAAAGGAGGCTTGCCCCTTTTTTATAATCAATAATTTTCCTGCCTGCATTTTTTCATCTTTGAAAATGACATCACCTATGAAAGGGACTATCCTCTTCACGGCTTTTTTGCTGGCTTTTTTTCCCCTGCTTTTAACCGCGCAAACCGCGCCGCTTGGCATTCATTACCAAACCATTGTGCGCAATGCCGCCAACACACCTCTGGCGTCGCAAAACGTAACGCTGCTGTTCAGCATCCAAGAAAATGGCACCATCGTATATCAGGAGCGCCAGGTAAACACGACCAGTAGCACGGGCTTAGTGGGCTTCGTCATAGGACAGGGTGTGGTACAATCTGGTGATTTTCAAAGTATAAACTGGGGAGCCAATCCAAAATCGCTCACCGTTGCCCTCGAAACATCTCCCAATATTTTTGAAGAATTAGGCACCAACGAGTTGGCCAGTGTACCGTATGCTTTTTTCGCCACCCGCAGCGGTTTGGCTACCCAAGCCGAAGGCCTTGCCCCGCTCGGAGCCCAAACAGGGCAGGTACTCCAATGGAACGGCCAAGCCTGGATTCCGGTCAATCCGGCTGGATTACAAGGCCCCGCCGGACTACAAGGCCCGGTTGGCCCCACTGGCCCTCAGGGGCCACAAGGGACTGCCGGACTGGCCGGCCCAATCGGTGCACAAGGACCTAGTGGCGCAACCGGCCCCGCCGGAGCAACGGGCCCTGCCGGAGCGACCGGCGCACCAGGGCCCGTTGGGCCAACAGGCATAGCCGGATCACCCGGACTGCCCGGTGCTACGGGGGCACAAGGGCCTGCTGGACTCCCCGGGCCTATGGGATTAAACGGGGCGATGGGACAAACAGGCGCTGCGGGGCCAACAGGACCCGCTGGACCCACAGGGCCACCCGGATTTACCACCCTAAATGGCGACGTACAAGGGCTATCCACTGCCGCTACCGTAACCAAAATACAAGGGCGAGCCGTGAGCAACGTCGCCCCCCAACTCAATCAAGTATTGCAGTGGAATGGTGCTAATTGGGCCCCCAATGCTTTCAGTGGAAGCAGTTTTAGCAACTGTGGCCGAGCCAATACGGCCGATGCACAAGACCGTGTTTTGATTAGTAATTTGGTCAATGGCTGTCCGGCCACGGCCCAGTTCAGCGTCGAAACAAGCCTACCACAAGCCTTCGAACTACGCGTGGCCGGAAGCGCCGATGTGTTGGGCATGCGCGTGAATGCGCAAGGCGGAAACACCTCTAATAATGCCGCCACGCTGATTTCTAAGGGGGTAGCCAACGAAAGTAATGGATTGAGCATTGCCGTCAATAGCGACAATCCGGGCAGCGCCGACATCACGGGCATTCGCATTGTGAGCGGAGGGGATGAAGTTGATTTACAAGGCGATGGGAACAACTTGAGCCAGAATTATGGAGCGTATATTCAGGTAAAGGACCGCGCCAACACCGATTACGGCTTGTACATAACGGACGCAAACCCGGATGATAACCGCGCCATTTTCACCGATGGCGACGCGTATGCCCGCGACCTCTACGCCCAGCGCAATTTGCGCATTACCCGAAGCAATGGACACAACTGGGCATTCAGCGTGCTCAACAACGGCACATTGGGCTTTTTCCACGGAACCAACGGAAATTATGGGCAATTAGGCTCTTTTTGGACTTTTAATGGCACTTATCAGGTATCAGACCAACGTTACAAGCAGGAGATTCTGCCCCTGACGAGTGCTTTATCCGGCGTGCTTCAACTCGAACCTTGCTCTTATGAATACCGAAAAGACCCCATGCGCAAACGCACTTTGGGCTTTTTGGCGCAGGACGTGGCCACTATTTTCCCCGAATTGGCCCTGAGTACGGAATTGCAGGACGGCCAATCTACTATGGGCTTGAATTATGCCGCCTTTTCGGCGGTAACGGTGCGGGCCATTCAGGAGCAGCAGACTATTATTGACGAGCAGGCCCAGCAAATTGCCGAGCAACAACGCCGTTTGGATGGCCTAGAAAAGGAAATGGCGGAGATTCGGGCTTTGTTGAAGGAGCGGAAATAAGTTATCCACGAGCTTGTAGCGATGGTTTTAAAGGTCAATTTATGTACGCTACAAACCCTTCATACTTAAAGCCACCCGCTTGCGCTGGTAATCCACTTCGACCACCCGCACCGTCACTTGTTGGCCTAAGGAAACGACCTCCATCGGGTCGCGAACGAATTTATCGGCCAATTGCGACACGTGTACTAGGCCTGAATCTTTCACGCCAATATCCACAAAAGCCCCAAAATTGGTAATATTCGTCACGATTCCCGGCAAAATCATGCCCGGATGCAGGTCGTCGAGGGAGTGAACATTGGCAAATTCAAAAGATTTGGCAGCCCCCCGTGGGTCGAGGCCGGGCTTTTCAATTTCTTTCAAAATGTCTTTGAGCGTCGGCAAACCCACGTCTCCGCGCACATATTTTTTCAAATCTAGACTGGCTCTTTTCTCTTTATCACGCACCAAATCCTGCACCGAACAACCCATATCCGCCGCCATTTCTTCCACTAAGGCGTAGCGTTCGGGGTGAACGGCCGTGTTGTCGAGCGGATTTTTGGCCGCTCGAATGCGCAAAAATCCCGCACATTGCTCGTATGCTTTGTCGCCCAAACGAGGCACTTTTTTCAACTCGCTTCTTTTACCAAATGGGCCATTTTCAGTCCGAAATGCCACAATATTTTGTGCTAACCCGGGGCCTAAGCCCGACACATACGTCAGCAAATGTTTGCTAGCCGTGTTGAGGTTAATCCCCACCGCATTCACGCAACTTTCTACCGTGCGGTCGAGGCCATTTTTGAGTTGGGTTTGGTTCACATCGTGCTGGTATTGGCCTACACCGATGCTTTTGGGGTCAATTTTGACTAATTCGGCGAGTGGATCCATCAATCTACGCCCAATGCTCACCGCGCCCCGAACGGTGATATCTTCTTTGGGAAATTCCTCGCGCGCCGCCTCAGAAGCCGAATAAATAGAGGCCCCGGCTTCATTGACCTGAAATATTTCAACGGGCGTACGGAAGTCAATTTTGCTCAAAAAATCCATGGTTTCACGTCCCCCTGTGCCATTGCCCACCGAGATGGCTTCGATGGCATATTTGTCCGCCAATTGGGTGATTTCGGCTTGTGCTTCGTAAGGGTTGTGGAGATAAATGACCGCGTTTTTCAGCAAATTACCGCTCGCATCGAGGCAAACTATCTTACATCCAGTGCGAAAACCGGGGTCAATACCCATCACGCGTTTTTCGCCCAAAGGGGCCGAAAGCAAGAGTTGGCGCAGGTTTTCGGCAAAGACCCGAATGGCTTCGGCGTCGGCTTTTTCCTTGGCGGTGTTTCGAAATTCCGTTTCGATACCCGGTTGAAGCAATCTTTTATAACTGTCTTTTACGGCTTGGCGAACCTCATTGGCGGCTTCTCCGTAGCCATGTACCACCATTTGGTCCAAATCTGATACCGCCGTTTCCTCTTCCGGGGCAATACTCACCCGCAAAAAGCCCTCTTCTTCGCCTCGGCGCATGGCCAGCAGTCGGTGACTGGGACATTTGGTGAGTGGTTCCGCCAAATCAAAATAGTCGCGATATTTAGCCCCTTCTTCTTCTTTTCCTTTCACCAATCGGGACGAAATATGGGCCCCACGGGCAAAATGCCGCCGTACTTTATCGCGGACTTTCAAGTCTTCGCTCACCCATTCGGCGATGATATCGCGGGCACCCTGAAGCGCGTCGGCCACATTGGGCACTTGGTCATTGAGGAATCGAGCGGCCAAATTGGCCACGCCGCTGTTGTCGGTTTGGGAGAAAAGGCGTTTGGCTAGTGGTTCGAGGCCCTTTTCGATGGCCATGCTGGCGCGGGTTTTTCGTTTGGGTCGGTAGGGCAAATAGAGGTCTTCCAACTCCGTCATGGTGGCCGCATGTTCAATGGCGCGGCGAAGTTCAGGGCTTAGTTTGCCTTGTTCTTCAATACTTTGCAGGATTACGTCTCGGCGTTTATCCAGTTCGAGCATCTTTTTCCAAGCGTCTTGAATATCCCCAATTTGCACTTCATCCAACTCGCCGGTCGCTTCTTTTCGGTAGCGGGCAATAAAGGGAATGGTAGCACCACTTTCGAGCAGTTCGAGTACGGAGGATACTTTTCGGGTAGGAATATTGGTGAGGGGCGCAATACGATCAGCGTAAGACATTCTGTGGAAAATTTGGTAAGAACTTGTTTGGAGTTTCATTATTGGGCTGCAAGCGGCCAATACATTGGGAACGGGGGACAAAGGTCTTTTTCCCACGCTTAATTTCATAAAAAAGGCGCGATATTTCTTTGTACCCAACAATGGACCTCGGAATAATTCTCCACTGCCATCCCCGCACAACTTGCTACCTTAGCGCTTCATTTTCAATCCTTTTTTATGCGTGCAAATCCTTTTTTGGGGTCGGATGTTGTGGGAACGAACCCCTTTTTTTTGATTAAGAAAGCCACAATTTCGGCAAAAATTAGCCTTTTTTGCCTTATTTTTGGCGTAGCCCAGCTCCCCGCACAAGGATTTGAAACGGTGTTTCCGGGATTGAGCGGCGCAGAATTGATTGACAGCGTGGCGCGAAACTACCGGCCGGACATCGTGCTGGACTACGGTCAAGCGCGCGATACCTTATTTGCCAAAATTCTGGCCATAGACGATGATACCCTTCGCTGCATCTATTCCGGTCATGCCTTGTATCTTGACCCTACGCAAGACCCCACGCAGTATGTATTTCAGGGCGGCGGCCCCAGCGGCATCAACACGGAACATTCATATCCACAGAGTAAAGGGGCTGCCGATGGCAATGCGCGCAGCGATATGCACCACCTTTACCCTGCTCGTGTGCCCGTGAATGAGGCCCGTGGATCCGTACCCTTTGCCAACATTCCAGATGCCCAAACCCAAAAATGGTTCATCCGAAACCAATTTTTCACCAGCATACCGACCACCAATATTGACGGGTACAGCGAATCGCGGACCGATGCTTTTGAGCCCCGCGAATCGGTGAAAGGCGACATCGCCCGCTCCATTTTTTATTTTTACACCATGTACCGAGCGCAGGCCAACGCCGCCGATCCCAATTTCTTTGACATTCAACGCCCTACCCTCTGTCAGTGGGCGTATCAAGACTTTGCCGACTCCATCGAATTGCGCAAAACCTGGCGCATTGCCCCCTATCAATCTGGCAAACCCAATCCTTTTGTGCTGGATTGCTCGTTGGCGAAGCGCTGCTGGTGCCCAGAAATTCAAGCAAATTGCTTTGTGAGTACCAGCCAGCCTCCGCTTGTGCGCGTTCACGCGTGGCCCAATCCGGCCCACGATTGGCTGCAAGTGAGCACGGAAGAAGCCTCTGGCGGCACATACCGACTCATTGATTTGTTGGGGGGCACAGTGTTGGAGCAAGTACAAGGGCCAGCGTCGGGTATCTTATCGGTTGGTCATTTGCCGCGCGGCCTCTATTTCTTAGAATTATCAGTTCCCAATAGGCCAAAAGTGCACCACCAGGCCATTTTATTGCAATAATCGCCTCGACCACAGGTCAGTCCGATACTTTAAAAGCCTGATTAAATTACTTTTGCGCCCAAGCCATCCATTTACATGATTGATCTACTTACGCAAGCCCTTGATTTCTTTAGTAACCTTGATGTTCACCTCGAAAACGTCATGCGCGATTACGAACTGGCTACTTACCTCATTCTTGCCCTGATTATTTTTTGTGAGACGGGCTTGGTAGTTACACCTTTCCTGCCCGGCGATTCGCTGTTATTTGCAGCGGGTGCCATCATCGCCAAAATAGGCATTTTGAGCGTTTGGGTCCTGATTCCACTCTTATTTTTAGCCGCTATTTTGGGCGACCACACCAATTACTTCTTTGGCAAATATTTGGGCCATCGGGTATTTACCCGAGATTATTGGTTTCTAAAACGCAAATACATTGAGCAAACGCAGGTGTTTTATGCCAAACACGGCGGCCGCACCCTGATTATCGCTCGATTTGTGCCTATTGTACGCACTTTTGCGCCATTTGTGGCGGGTGTGGGCAAAATGGACTACCGACAGTTCCTCTCGTATTGCATTGCTGGAGGTATTTTGTGGGTCACTTCTCTGACACTTGCAGGTTATTATTTCGGACAAATTCCGTTTGTAAAAGACAATTTTGAACTCGTGATACTGGGCATTACCCTCCTTTCTGTTATGCCGATTTTGATTGAATTTTTGAGGGCAAAATTTAGAAAGCAGCCGGTGGTGGAAGAGCCGATACCTTAGATCTAAAAGATTGATTATCAATATGATGAAGCGACTTTTCCCAATATTACTACTCCTTCCCTTGAGCCTTTTTGCGCAGCAGAAATTCTCGATGGCCGATGCTTTTTTAAAACGGGGCGCCCTCTCGCCTGCCAATCTTCGGCAGTTGCAGTGGATACCCGGTACGGCGCAATTCACGCATACCGTTGGCACCCAATTGGTGCGGGTAAATGCGCCTAACTTGGCGACAGACACGCTCGACCTTTTGCCTGCGCTGAATACTGGTTTAACGGCCCTGAGTGCAAAACCGCTCGAAGGAATTCCAGCATTCACTTGGATTTCGGAGGGAAAAATGTGGTTTCAAGCCAACCAAAACATTTACACCTATTCCGAAAAAGAAGGACTAAAACGCAGCAACTGGTATCCAGAAAACGCCGAAAACGTGGATATTCAAGAGAAAACGTATGCCGCAGCCTATACAATTGGAAATGATTTGTGGGTCAGTCTGGGCGGTAAGGAACTCGGCGTGGGCAAAAGTGAAGGCAATGGCATAGTGTATGGTAAAAGTGTGCATCGCGACGAATTTGGCATCCGCAAAGGCACCTATTGGAGTCCAAACGGACGCTATTTGGCCTTTTACCGCATGGACGAAAGCATGGTGACAGAGTACCCGATTTATGTATTCGACTCAATGCCCGCCGTAACGCGCAACATCCGCTACCCCTTTGCGGGAGCCAAAAGTCACCATGTGACGGTAGGCGTTTTTGATACCCAAACCGCCCAAACCATTTACCTCCAAACCGGACTGCCCGCAGAACAATACCTCACCAACATCGCTTGGACCCCCGATGAGCAATTTATTTTAATTGCCGTGCTCAATCGCGGCCAAAATCAGATGTGGCTCAACCAATACGACGCACGAAGTGGCGGCTTTGTCAAAACCATTTTGGAAGAAAAATCGGACAAGTGGGTGGAGCCTGAGCAGCCTGCGGTTTTTGTTCCTGGGAGCAAAGACCAATTCCTGTGGCAAAGCGAACGAGATGGTTATAACCACCTGTATCTGTGTAACTTATCTGGAAAAAACGAACGGAAAATTAGCAAAGGAAACATGCCAGTTACGGCGTTTTATGGCTTTGATACCCAAGGCGAACAGGCATTTTATCAAGTCGCCGACGAGAGCGGCATGAACCGTTTTGTCTATGCAGTTCAGTTGAAAACGGGTGTTTTAACACGCCTAAACGAGGAAGAAGGTATTCACAATGCCCTGACAAACAGCAGCGGAGAGTGGGCCGTAGATGTGTTTACCAATGCCGCTACGCCTCGATTGGTGTATGTCTCTTCTTGGGCCAACCCGGCCAAACGCAGCATTATTTTCGGCGCAAAAAATCCCTTGGAGGGCTATTCTTTGGGCCTAACGCGTACTTCTACCATTCCTTCCAAATCAGGCGTGCGCTTGAACACGCGCCTGATTTTGCCGCCTGATTTTGAAGCAAACAAACAATATCCAGTAATCGTGTATGTGTATGGCGGCCCACATGCGCAGTTGGTGACCAATACTTGGCTAGCCGGCGGCGACTTGTGGATGCACCATCTGGCCCAAGAAGGGTATATTCTGTTTACGGTGGATGGGCGTGGCTCTGCCAACCGAGGTTTTGCGTTTGAAAATGCCATTCACCGCCAAGTGGGCGATGTGGAAATGGAAGACCAATTGGCGGGTATTGAATACCTGAAAGCGCAAACTTTTGTGGATCCGGCGCGCATTGGGGTGTTTGGCTGGAGTTATGGCGGTTTTATGACTACCTCCTTGCTTACTCGACCCGAATCTAAAGACGTATTTAAGTGCGGTGTAGCGGGCGGACCAGTCATTGATTGGAAGATGTACGAAATTATGTACACCGAACGCTACATGGATACGCCCGAAGAAAACCCAGATGGATACGCCAAAAACAGCCTTTTTCAGTATGTGGACAACCTAAGTGCCCGGTTGCTGATGATACACGGCAGTTCCGACGATGTAGTATTGTGGCAACATTCGCTGCGTTACATCCGCGAATGTGTGCGCAAGGGCAAGCAAATTGATTATTTTGCGTACCCAGAGCATTTGCACAATGTATTGGGCAAGGATCGGGCGCATTTGTTTGAAAAGATTGAGTTGTTTTTTGAGGATAACCTCTAAATGTCTAAGGGTACACATTGCTTGGATAACAATCTCTGGTTGCTACATAAGTGGCACTTATCCGAAGTACACGGCCAGGCCATTCGACTGAAAGCGTGTCCCCCTATCAATTAGAGACTCAATCTCTACCCTCAGCCACCGCCACCCGAGCATCCCCAGCCCCATAATACAACAACCAACGCCCATCGTCCCAAACCATCCCAGTAAGGAAGCAGATGTTCGGCGTTTTCCCTTTTTTTTCATATTCGCGCTCGGCTGTGAGGAGTGCCCGATTAGACCTTGCCCGAATTTCCCAAGGCCGAATGGCCGAAAACAGGACTTGCCCAATAGAATAGACATCGGCTCCGATGGTTTTATCGCCCGAACTGGCACTGTTGGCACTGTTGTAAAGGAGTAAAATGCCGTCTTTTTGCATCAGTGCAAAGGGACCCGGCTCCACCAAACGACTGTCGAACCACCCAGAGCGAGGCATCATAACGCGCACGAGATTGTCCGATTTGTCTTCGTAGGGTTGCCAAGAGATCAAGTCTTCGGAATAGGCCATAAACAAGTCGGTATCGCCCCAATACATCCAGTATTTCCCTTTTATTTTTTGGGCAATTATCTCGTTTCCGTCTTTTTTGCAGACAATCGCCCCTGATTTTGACCAAAAATCGCGGTATTTCCGGTCGCGGAGCACCACGCCGTGTTTATCCCAGCCCAATAAATCTCTGGAAGTAGCGATGCAAAGCCGGGCAGTTTTTTG
>Ga0105045_10004117_pt1 | contig 12596 bp, 10 predicted proteins | sample MAT02_FD_78089 | JGI IMG/M metagenome (GOLD analysis project Ga0105045, IMG submission 78089) | Freshwater microbial communities from Lake Fryxell liftoff mats and glacier meltwater in Antarctica - MAT-02 (megahit assembly) | ecosystem: Environmental > Aquatic > Freshwater > Ice > Liftoff... | reverse complement strand
AACAATTGAAAAACCGTTAGCAACAATTGTAAAAGCAGAAAAACCAACGACTCTACCAAAGAAAACTGACGTTGCCGTAAAAGAAAGTAAACCAGCAAAAAAAGTAAAGGAAACCAAAGTCGCTGTAACAGCTTTAGAACCTAAGAAGGAAATACACAAACCGAAACCTTCCGAAGAATCGTATGCAGAAACAGTTCAAATATTAAATAATATTGACGTGCCAAAAGGCTATTATTTGGTGGCAAATGTGTTTAATGAACGGGTAAATGCTGCAAAATTCATGATGCGTTTACGCGATGCAGGACTCAATCCAAATTATTTCACCAATCCCGAAAATAATTTTATGTATGTTTATTTGGATTTCGTCAATAACCGAAAAGCAGCTGATGCTTTACAACAAAACAAATTAAACAATTTGTATACAGAAGAATTATGGATTTTAATTGTCAATATCGAAAAATAATCAAAACCTGATTTTTATCAAATTTTAGCAATTTATAATCGGTTATGTTTGTAAAAATTTAAAAACAACTACTTAAAAAAAATAAAATATGAAAACCCTTTCTGATTTTAACTTTAAAGATAAAAAAGCCTTAATTCGCGTCGATTTTAATGTGCCCTTAGATGAAAATTTTATGGTTACGGACGCTAATCGAATTGAGGCAGCAAAACCAACAATAGATAAAATTTTAGCAGATGGCGGAAGCGTAATTTTAATGTCGCATTTAGGCAGACCAAAAGGAAAAGAAGAAAAATATTCTTTAAATCATATTGTTGCTAAAGTAAAAGAAGTTTTAGGCGTTCCAGTTCAATTTGCTACAGATTGCATTGGCGATGTGGCTGAAAATGCAGCCAAAAACCTTAAACCGGGCGAAGTATCGTTGTTAGAAAACCTTCGTTTTTATAAAGAAGAAGAAGCTGGGGATATTGATTTTGCTAAAAAATTAGCTTCTTTGGGCGATATTTATGTAAATGATGCTTTTGGAACGGCTCATCGGGCACATGCTTCTACCACTATAATTGCTCAGTTTTTTCCAAATCAAAAATGGTTCGGTTTGCTTTTAGCGAAAGAAATTGATAGTTTAAATCGTGTTTTAAGTAACAGCGTAAAACCTGTAACCGCGGTTTTAGGCGGTTCAAAAGTTTCTTCAAAAATCACCGTAATCGAAAATATTTTAGACAAAGTAGACCACTTGATTATTGGCGGCGGAATGACTTTTACGTTTATTAAAGCGTTGGGTGGATCTATCGGAGATTCAATTTGTGAAGATGATAAATTGCAATTAGCCTTAGATATTTTGCATTTGGCGAAAGAAAAAAATGTGCAAGTACATATTCCAATGGATGTCGTGGCGGCCGATGCTTTTTCTAACGATGCTCATACAAAAATTGTAGATGTTCGTGAAATTCCTGACGGATGGCAAGGGTTGGACGCGGGACCAAAATCACTTGAAAACTTCAAAGAGGTCATCATGAATTCTAAAACCATTTTATGGAATGGACCACTTGGTGTTTTTGAAATGCTAAATTTTGCTAACGGAACAATCGCTTTAGGCGAATATATTGCAGAGGCAACAGCCAACGGAGCTTTTTCATTAGTGGGAGGCGGCGACTCGGTTGCGGCAGTGAAACAATTCGGTTTAGAAGATAAGATGAGCTATGTTTCAACTGGTGGTGGAGCGATGTTGGAAATGTTAGAAGGGAAAACCTTACCCGGAATTGCGGCCATTTTAGATTAAGTTACTTTTAACAATAAATAAGCAACATTTATCGTTGTATATAATTATGTTTGCATGAGCAGATAAATACTTGATAAATAAAAGCTTACCCAAAACGATGAATTTACGAAATACCACATTCGCCACGTTACTTATTTTTTCTTCCTTAACCTATGGGCAAGAAAGCACGATAGTCAGCATAAAAGAAACGGCTGGCGTTCCACTTTCTTACTTGGATTCGCTCAAACAGACCTTTGTGAAACACGAAATTGCAAGTTGTGTTGACGAACGTTGGATGAATGAATTGAGTAATCAAGACTTGTATAATGAAATGATTGCCGATATTGAGAATCTTAATCTGGATGCAAAAGTGGATTATGATATCTCAACTGAATTATTAAAAGAACGATTGAAAATGCTTGATGACAAATCGGCTTTTCATATTGAATATAATCCAGGTTTAGAAAATATTATCAAACATTATTTAAAAAATAGAAGTAGAGCTTATGAACGTTTGATGGCTCTATCACAATACTATTTTCCAGTCTTCGAAGAATCATTGGCTAAATATAATGTTCCGCTTGAAATTAAATACTTAGCGGTTGTTGAATCTGCTTTGAATCCACTGGCTGTTTCTAAAATGGGAGCAACTGGTTTATGGCAGTTTATGTATGCCACCGGAAAACAGTACAATTTAGATATTACGACCTATACCGATGAACGAAGCGATATGCTCAAAGCAACCGAAGCCGCTTGTCAATATATGGTGAACATGTATGCGATTTTTGGTGATTGGGATTTGGTTTTAGCATCGTATAATGCGGGACCAGGAAACGTTTCTAAAGCCATTCGTCGTTCAGGCGGAAAACAAAATTATTGGAATATTCGTCCGTTTTTGCCAAAAGAGACACAAGGCTATGTTCCTGCTTTCATCGCCACGATGTATGTTTTTGAATTTCATAAAGAACATGGAATTAAACCGAATAAAGCCATTATCAATCATTTTGAAACAGACACTATTATGGTGAAAAGCAAAATGACGTTTAAACAATTAGCTGATTTATTGAGTATTTCGGAAGACCAAATTCGGTTTTTAAATCCGCAATACAAAAGGGATTTTGTGCCTTATCAAGCCAATAAAAGTCATTATTTGCGTTTGCCTTTAGATAAAGTAGCCATTTTTACTTCAAATGAAAGTAAAATGTATGCTTATGTATCACGTGAATTTGACAAAAGAGAAAGACCATATGCCGCTTCAGATGATTCTGATTCAGAATCGTCTGGAATTGTGTCAAAAACCAAGCACCATAAGGTAAAAAGAGGAGAATCGTTGGGACTTATTTCAAATAAATATGGCGTTTCTGTAGCAGAAATTAAAAAATGGAATGGGCTGCGTTCTAACACCATTACGACTGGAAAAAGCTTAAAAATCATCACAGAAGAACGCGTTGTAGTTACTCCTAAAAAAGTTAAACAACCAATTTCAAGAGTTGCTTTGGCTACAGCTGATACAACCAGTTCTAAAACAGTAAAAACAAAAGAGACGGCGAAAACACATTTGGTTGTAAAAGGCGATAATCTTTCGCAAATTGCTCAGAAATATGACATTTCAAAGGAAGACTTAAAAGAGTGGAATAATTTAGAAGATGATACTATCAAACTAGGGGTAAGCTTAGTTGTAGCGGCTCTTTCTTCAGAGAGTTTTGAAGATTATATTGTGCAAAGCGGTGACTACTTAAGCACCATTGCTAAAAAACATAACGTTACTTTAGAAGAGTTAAAGGAGTGGAATAATTTGGAAGACAATTCTATTTTAACTGGAAGTACGTTGAAAATTTTGCAAGCGGAAAAAGATAAGACCGTTGTAGAAGTGAAAGCTTCAACAGCTGAAAAGCGCACTACTTACAAGAAAGAAAATACGTACATTGTTAAAAAAGGGGATTCGTTATATAGTATTTCTCAAAAAATTAAAGGCGTTACTGTGTCCGATTTAAAAAAATGGAACGGTATTAGTGGTGGTAACATCCAACCGGGAATGAAATTGAAAATTAGCGGATAATTTTTAGTATTTCCATTTAATTGTTTACCATGAAAAAAATATTTTCTCTCTTTTTAGTGACGCTTTTTCTTATCTCTTGTAAAGAAGAAACTACCGGAACAGCTTACAAGGAATCATCGGGAAAAATCAACCATCTTTCGGTTATTATTGATACACAATTATGGAATGGCGAAGTGGGCGACAGCATCCGAAATAAATTTGCCGCTCCCGTTGACGGATTACCTCAAGAAGAACCGTTATTTACCATCAAACAATATGCTCCCAATTTATTTGAAGGTTTTATGACTAGTAGCCGGAATATTTTGGTGGTTTTAAAAAACGAAGATAACGGCTTTGAATTAAGAAAAGATGAATTTGCAAGACCGCAAAATGTGGCTCATATTTCGGCTTCGACTATTGCAGAAATTTTGAAATTGTTAGAACAACATTCAGATGAAATCATAGCAAAATATAAACAAACTGATATTGCTGAGAATCAAAGGAGAATCAACAAATCGTTGTTAAATGATTCCAAAATTGAAAAAACGTTTAAAGCGAGTTTAAAATTACCAACGGCTTACAGCTATATTATTGAAGAAAATAATTTCTTTTGGATTCGGAAAGAACTTACCTCTGGAAATTCGAGTATTTTGTTGTATGAAGTGCCAATTGGCATGATTGAAAACGAATCGAATACGATGTCAAACATCATTCGCATACGGGATTCAATAGGCCAAAAGCACATTCAAGGAACGTTGCCCAATACATTTATGATTACTGAAGCGGCGTATTCTCCTTATTTTTCGACTATAACTTTCAACGGCAAAAAAACCTATGAAACCAAAGGAACATGGGAATTGAAAAACGACTTCATGGCGGGACCGTTTATCAATTATGCCATTAAAGACGAAAAAAACAACCGTTTTTTAGTGATTGAAGGTTTTTGTTATAATCCGTCTCAATCAAAAAGAGATTTAATGCACGAATTAGAGTCGATTATTAAATCGATAAAATTGTTATAAAAACGAGAGGAAGTGCAGACTTCCTTTTTTTATGGAAATAAAATTCAAAATTAAGCGATTTAACGAACTTTCGTTAGCTGAGTTATACGATTTGCTGAAATTGCGTAGCGAAGTCTTTGTCGTGGAGCAAAACTGCGTTTATTTAGATGTAGATGGAAAAGATGAAAAAGCCCTTCATTTATTGGGAATATTTGGCGAGGAACTCGTGGCTTATGTCCGTATTTTTAAACCTGGTGATTATTTTGAAGAAGCTTCTATCGGAAGAGTATTGATAAAACAAATTTATCGCGACCGAAAATGGGGTTATGATTTAATGCACGAAGCGATTCGTGTTACCAAAGCGGAGTTAAACCAAACCAACATCACTATATCTGCTCAATGTTATTTACAAAAATTTTATGAAAATGTGGGTTTTGTGCAAACCAGCGAAATGTATTTAGAAGATGATATTCCGCATATTGAGATGAAAAGGGTTTAATACTAATTTTTATGTTTAGAGCCGGTCTTAATCGATGTTCCATCTGGAGTAGTAGCTCCATTGAATTTATCGGCTTAATTTTTTCTATACTTTGTTGAATTTTTATCACCATTTTTCCAAATAATTCCCATTTCAACCGCTTTTTTTAAATCTCTACTGGCTGTTGCTGCTGATAAATCTTTATAATAATTTAAATAATCTTTTCGAGTAAATTCCTGAATAAAATTTTCAACAAAAACCCTAATTCTTTCTTCATCAGAAAGTTTTTTTGTCCGATTTTCTAAAAGTTCATTTAAAGATTCATCAATTATGCGGAGCATATATTCAATAAATTTTGTTGATTTTCCTTCTTTATCTGATGAAGATAACGAATTATAATAGGCGGCTTGATTTTTAGCGATTAATGTTTCAAAAGTCAAAAACTCAAAAACAGGATAATCTTCCATTAAAATTAATGTTTGCCACAACCTTCCCATTCTGCCGTTTCCGTCCATGAATGGATGAATAAACTCCATTTCATAATGAAAAACACAACTTTTAATTAAGGAAATTTCAGATTTGTCTTTTAAATAAAGAAATAAATCATTCATTAAAAACGGAACATTTTCATGCGGTGGTGCTAGATGTTCAACTTTTAAACCGTTAACGATTCCAACACCTTTTTTTCTATATTTTCCAGCATCTTCAATCAGGTCTTTCAGTAGCATTTTATGTGCTTTTAAAAAATCTTTCTCAGAATTACTTTTAAGGTTGCGCAAGTTTTTATAAACTGCTAAGGCATTCAAAACTTCGATGATATCTTTCTGAGGCCCAACAACTCTTTTATTTTCTACGATGGCAGTGATTTGTTCTTGAGATAATTTGTTTCCTTCGATTCGTAAGGATGAATGAATCGTTTTTATCTGATTTTGTTTTCGTAAAGTTGGATTCGTTTTAACCAAAAATTTTGCATTTACTTCGCCAATTTTTTCTGCTATAGAAGTAATATGTTTTAAAATTAAAGGCGTTATTTCGTATCGAGGTTTCATTTTTTGATACTATCATTTGATACTATCAAAAGTATAGATTTTATTTTGATTTTTGGAAGGGTTGTTTATTAATAATAAAATTTCCTAAAAAAATGAACTATTTAAAAAGCTTCTTTTATTGTAACAAAAATAACCCATCTACTTCTTCGTAATCACCAATTCCACTCGTCTATCTAAATCAGAACCTTTTCCCAAGGAAACCGTGTTCCCATAACCTTTAAAAGTCAAACGGTCTTTGGAAACTTTTTTGGTAATCAAATATTTATAGACATTCTCGGCACGATTAGAAGATAATTTGCGTTTTTTGGTCGATTTGTCAATTGCTTCTTTATGGTTTGGTGGAGTGCAACAAACGTGACCTTGAATTTCGATATGCAGGTTTTTATAGCGATTCAATAATTTGGCCATTTTGTCCAATTCATTTTTGCATTTTACCGTTAAAACGCTGCTGCCTCGCTCAAAAAGCATGTCAGACAACACAATGCGGTCGCCCACAATATTATCTTTGTTAAACGTTGGATAAACACCCGGTATTTTTAAATCTTCTTTTGGGATTGGAAGTAAATTGATCACCACATCGACCCGTCGATTTTTTGAACGTACTTCGGGTAAGTTATCCACAATATCATCTTCAATCAAAATGCGTCCTTTGCCTTCAATGGTCACAATAATCTTATTTCGAATGCCATTGGCAATAATTTCTGATTTGACATTTTCCGCTCGTTCAGCCGATAATTTTCGGTTGTATTCGTCTTTTCCCACATCGTCACAATAACCAAAAATTTGAATACTTTCAACGCGAGTACTGTCTGTTTTTTTGATAAAATTGACCAATAAATTTGTTTGTCTCGCTTCCACATCCGACTTGTTGGTGTCAAAATAAACAGATTGCACTAATTCTTCCTGAGCCAAAAGCGGAAAACTGATAAAAAAGACAGTAAATGCGGTAAGAAATCGTATCATTTTTTAAGTATTTTGTTATACTCAGTCGTGTTGGCTAGTAACAATGTTGCTTGTTTAACTTCCGAATTATGAAGAATATAATATTGATATAATCCTTCTTTATATTGATAACGAGTAATCAATTCATCTAGTATTAATTCTTTAATTTCTCCTTGATTTTTAGTCAATTCAATTTCTTCACTTTTTCGCAAGGCGTTCATTAAATTCTCGTACTCCGTTTTAATATTTTTATCAATTTTTTCCTTTTCGGCAGTTTCTAATGTCTTTTTTAATTGTTTTTCGGTTTCAGTATCAAATGAAAAGTTTTGTTTCTTTAAATTGGTTTTAAAGTCGGTAAAATCGCCGTCGGTAATTGTTGGAATTTTTGTGCCAAGCGATGGATTTTTATAATAATAAGTCGTTGCATAATTAAAAATCGCATCGTTTTTTTGCAATGCTTCTGTAATTGCACTCAATTTGGTTTCTTCTAATTCTATATCGGGCTGAATCCCGCCGCCGTCATAAACAGTGCGCCCTTTGCTAGTTTTAAACGCGTTATAATTTTTTGAATCGGTTTTAATAACTTTGCCTTCCGCATCTTTTTTAGAATAATCTAAGGCTTGAATACATCTTCCTGATGGTGTGTAGTACCGTGAGATGGTCACTTTAACTTGCGTTCCATAAGTCAAATCCAACGGTCGTTGCACCAGTCCTTTTCCGAAACTTCTACTGCCAACCACCACTGCTCGGTCTAAATCTTGTAAAGCTCCCGAAACGATTTCACTAGCCGAAGCACTTTTTCCATCGACTAAAATCACTAACGGAATCTCTAAATCGATCGGTTCACGAGTGGTTTTATACGTTTGATTATGTTTTTCTACTTTCGATTTGGTGGTTACAATCACTTCGCCTTTTGGCACAAAAAGGTTGCAAATATTCACGGCTTCATTCAATAGTCCGCCAGGATTTCCACGTAAATCTAATATGATTCTTTCTGCTCCTTGCGATTTCAATTCCAACAAAGCTGCTTGGGTTTCAAAAGTGGCTTTTCTGTTAAATTGTGAAAGTACTATATAGCCGGTTTTTTCGTCAACTTTTCCGAAAAACGGAACAGCTTTTACTTCCACTTCATCTAAAACTAAAGTAGCGGTATTGGGTTTTCCTTGACGAAGGTATTTGACTTCTACTTTCGCATTTTTTGCTCCGCGCATTAATGCCGAAGCATCTTCCTTATAATCTTTAAGCAGAATATCGCCAATTTGAATAATTTCATCACCGGCTTTTAAACCCGCTTTATCTGCTGGGTAATCTTTATACGGTTCTTTGATAATGATTTTCCCTTCTTTTCGGGTAATCATCGCACCAATACCAGTATATTCACCTGTATTATTGATTTTAAAACGAACTACATCGCCTTCATTAAAATAATTAGTGTACGGATCTAAATCGGCCAACATACTTTTAATGGCTTTGTCCATCATATCGGCTGGATTGGTTTCGTCTACATAATTCATGTTGACGGTTTTAAACAAATTGGTAAATATTTCAATTTGTTTGGCAATTTCAAAGAAATCTTGCTTAAAACTGACTCCAACAAATAAAAATACAGATAAGAAAACAGGAATAATATAGCGTTTTTTAACTCTTTTGAACATAGTAATTATTGTTTTTTCTTTTTTAATTGACGTTTAATCACAAAGATTAAGGCTACTAAAATAAGGATAAATGGCCAGATATGAAGCAATCCGATAAAGAAACTCGAAATTCCGTTCCAACCCGATTTTAAGGCATTCCACATTTTTGCTCCATAGGAAACCGTAGCATCGTCTGATTGGGCTACTTTTTTATAAAATTCTATATTAACCGTGCTCAGCGAAACACGGTTTTGCAAGTAGTTTAATTGCCCTTCTTTGGCTTCAATTTCTTCACGAATTACGGATAATTCTTTCTCAATTTCCAGAATTTCCGAAACTTTATTCGCTTTTTGCAATAAGGCTAAATAGCGTTCTTCCAATATTTTTTTGGCTTTTAGTCGAGCTTCAATATCGATAAATTCTGCCGTAACGTCTTTTGCAGATATTTCTTTTCTATCAAAATAAGCAACACCTTTTCCTATATCGGCTAAAAAAGCATCAAAATTGGCATTCGGAATTCGAACGGTTAAGTTGCGATAAAGGGAGTTGTACTCTTTGCCTTCGGTATCGTTTTGCAAATAGGCTTTATGTTTTTCAATAGCTTTCGTGACCTGTTTATAGGTTTCTTGCAAATCTTGCGTTTCATAACGAAGATTACTCTCTTTAATGATTTTTTGTTCAGTATTCGCCTCAAAATCAGCTGTACTTTCCTTGCTATCCACCAAAGGAACAGATATTTCTTCCGTGACGGCTTCGGTTTCATAAACGGTAGCATCTGGATTACCGCCACACATTAGTGGAAGCAGCAAAAACGAAAGATAAGCAGCGACTATTTTCATACGATAGCATTTAAATTAATAACGAAAAGTTACAGAAAATCGTACAACAAGAACTGAACCAATTTTATTTTTGAATTTCTAACAAAAATTTTTCAAAAAGCAATTTCGTTTTTTCATTCATTTCAGCAAAACTCATTTGGTCTTTCGATTGATAAAAAAACATGATGGCATGCGGTTTTTCAAGGTTTTCTAACAAAAGTGCTTTGTTTAAACGGTAGCATTCTCGCAATAATCGTTTGTAGTAATTGCGGTCTACCGCTTTTTTAAAATGTTTTTTGGAAACCGAAACGCCAAACTTTATTTTCTCTTCGTTTTCGAGTTCAACCGGCACATATACCAAACGCAACGGAAATTTAGAAACTGATTTTCTTTCCGCAAAAAGCAAATCAAGCTGCTTCTGACTTTTTAATTTTTCGTGTTTGGGATAGGTGAAATTCATAAAGTATAAAAAGCAAAGGTATTAAAAAAGCCGTCTCCATTTTTCGGAGACGGCTTAGTTACCGTTTCAATAGCTGTTATTTCTTTTCAAACACGTTATTCTCCTGGTTTACATCAGCCATCAAGCCGCTTGGGTCAATCACAATCGATTTAATTTTAGATTTTTCCTGAGTAAGTGGAAATTGATATGTTGGATAAGCCCAATCCCAATCTTTTAAAACAGTTCGTTTAATTTGTGGATATGGATTTTCTTTTTCCCATCGCATTAGCGGATTAGGAATATAGAAACTTTCTACCGTTCCATCTTCATAAGCAACTAAAATATCAAGTGGCATGGGCATTCTTCCGATTCGTTCTAGCGTAATTTTTCCGCTATCATCAATGTTTTTGATGCCGTAATCGATAGTATTAGTGGTCAAGGTCCAATCAACGAGATACCAATCTAAAACCGCTCCAGAAACGCGTTCGGCTGTTCGTTTAAAATCATTTGGCGTTGGGTGTGTAAATTGGTAATCGTGATAAAATCGTTTTAGGGTTTTCATCATGTTCTCAATTCCAATTACATAACCTAGTTGTGTCAAAAAAACAGTTCCTTTGCTATACGAAGAAATTCCGTAGACCATGTTTTCATCATAACGATCTGCATGAGTTGATTGTGGTTGTTCTTTTCCGGTACTAACCATGTAAAAGTAGTTGTTGTAGCTACTTAAAAACGGATTTTCGTCATCTTTTTTGTTTTTAGATGGCATTACTTCGGTCATTGCCAAATCAGAAATAAAAGACGTAAACCCTTCGTCCATCCATTCGTGCTTACTTTCATTTGTAGCCAACACATGTTGAAACCAAATGTGAGCCATTTCATGAGCTGTAACGCCAACCAAACTGCCCAACGAGCGTTTTCCGGTGATGAGTGTACACATGGCATATTCCATTCCGCCATCGCCACCTTGAATCACTGAATATTGTTTATAAGGATAAAGCCCAAGGTTTTTATTGAAAAATGTGAGTAATTCTGCTGTTTTAGGTTGCATTGCTTTCCAATTCTCAATAATTTCTTTGTCGTTTTTGTATAAGAAATGTAGTTCAACACCGTTATCGGCTATAATTTTATCGTGGATATACTCATTATCGGCACCCCAAGCAAAATCATGCACCATCGGAGCTACAAAATGCCACGTTAAGGTTTTGGTTTTCTTTGGATGTTTCACCTCCACACCTTCATCTTGGTAACCGTGACCAATTTCGTTTTTGTTTTGTAAATAACCCGAAGCACCAATGGTATACTTTTTATCTAACGTGATTTTTACATCATAATTTCCCCAAACGCCGTGAAATTCTCTGCCAATATAAGGGTCGGCATGCCAACCTTCAAAGTCGAATTCAGCCATTTTTGGATACCATTGCGTCATCGATAAAGCAACTCCCTCTGCACTATTTCTACCAGAACGCCGAACTTGCTCTGGAACTTGTCCGTCAAAATCGAGTGTAAAAGTAGTGGTTGATTTTGGCAAAATAGGTTTAACCAAAGTGACTTCTAAAATGGTTTCTTCCACTTTTGTTAGAGCAGCAAGGCCATCTTGTTTAAAATTTGTAATTTTTAAAAATCCAATTTGGTCTGGTGTTAAGGTCGAAATCCGACTTTCTTTGGTTTCTTTGTCGCCGACTTTAAAGCTTTTGATCATTCGTTTGTCTGGATCTGTGATGGTTTGCAAACGAATATCCATTGCACTGCCGGGTTGAAAGGCATTTGGGTATAAGTGAAAATAAACCGTGCGAAGCGTATCGCCAGAATTATTTGTATACGTTACCGTTTGATTTCCTTTGTATTGAAAAGTTTTTACATCCATTTCCAACTCCATTTTATAATCGGCTTGCTGCTGCCAATAACCAGGATTTGGACTTTTTTGAGCGAATGTAAATGTCGAATAAACGAGACTAAAAAAGAAGATTATTTTTTTCATTAAATTTTATTTTGACATTTTATCCGCCATCAAAAGGGCGTTGTACGCATTGATTATTTTTCCAGAAACTGATAATTCCTTAAAAGGCATTTTTAAAGAAGAATCGCCACCAACAATCACGCTTTTTGAAACGGTTACGCCACTATCTTTTAAAATTTGTTTTACTTGCGAAGCAGTTAAATTTGGATAATACGAGCGAATTAGAGCCGCAACGCCTGCCGCATTTGGCGAAGCCATCGATGTGCCTTGTTCATATTTATATTTGTTATCTGGAATCGTTGCATAAATTTTTACACCAGGAGCAAAAACATCGACTTGCGTTTGACCATAATTAGAAAAATCTGCTGCTAATTTTGAGCCATAAACATAATTTAATGCACCAATTTTAATAAAATTAGAAGCAATTTCTTTTCCATCGGTAAAATCGTTTGGATAACTTTCGTCTGTATCTAAATTTTCACCGTCATTTCCAGCGGCATGAACAAATAATACATCTTT
>Ga0105045_10004116_pt1 | contig 12597 bp, 10 predicted proteins | sample MAT02_FD_78089 | JGI IMG/M metagenome (GOLD analysis project Ga0105045, IMG submission 78089) | Freshwater microbial communities from Lake Fryxell liftoff mats and glacier meltwater in Antarctica - MAT-02 (megahit assembly) | ecosystem: Environmental > Aquatic > Freshwater > Ice > Liftoff... | reverse complement strand
CTTAGCCGAGCGACTGGCGTGGATCGGAACCGAAAGCCGGCTACTCGAAACACAAAGAAGCCGCCCCCAGCAACCCCGCATCGTTAGCCAGGGTAGCCCGCTTCACACTTAGGTTTTTCAGGTAATGTGGCGTGAGCCAGTACTCTAGCTGCCGATTGACGGCGGGCACAAGGAAGTCGAAAGAAGCCGAGATGCCGCCGCCGATCAGGATGGTGGTAATGTCCAGAATCCGGATCATTGCCACTAAGCCGTCGCCGAGCATGGCCCCCATTTCGTCGAATATGCGCAGGGCTAGTTCGTCGCCGTTGGCGGCGGCGGCTACCAATCCCGTGGTGGAAATGGTGCCGTCGATGGGTAATTGGGTTTTGCCCTTGTAAGTGGCACGCATTTCGGTGGCCATTGATAGCAGTTCCACCTTGCCTATGTTGCGTTCCAAGACCTTTCGGTGGCGTGAAGGGATGTGACCCGGCTCCATGGCGTTGCCGCCGCCACCCTTGAAGACCTTCTTATCAATGATTGCCGCCCCCCCAATGCCCGTGCCCAGCGTGACGAATATATAGTCCTCGGGCAGTTTTTCTTCCCCAAAATAGTATTCCCCCAAAGCGGCCGCGTTGGCATCGTTCTCCAGAAAAAAGGTGTGTCCGGGAAAGCGGGCCGATAGTTCGGGGACGATGCGGACACCGTCGATTTCGGGGATGGCCGTGATTTCGATGAGCGTGGTGCGGTCGCGCGTGATGAGGCCCGGCACTCCAATGCCCGTGCGTTTTACGTGCGGCTCTTCTAGCAATTGCAGGGCGATAGCGTCGCCCAAGCGCTCGACAAAATGCCCCGACTTACGCCAACTGGCGGTATCGTGGCTATAAAAATTTGAAATTCTGCCGTCCGTTGCATCCACGATGCCCATCTTGACGTTAGTGCCGCCTACGTCTATGCCGAGGTACTGATCCATGAAATTCTGTAAAGTTATGAGGTAAAGTATAGGGAGCTTCAGGCGGGAAAGTTAATAATTTATCGGCCATTCCCCCTAATTTTAGCCAATATCGCCCTCCACGGGCCGCATCAGTATCTCCTCGATTACCGTTGTGGGCGACAAGTTAAATGCCGACCAGATGCTTGCCGCCACGTCTTCGGCTTTCATAAAGCGCGATTCGGGCAGATCGGTACCCGCCCAACTCGCGGTGAGCGTCGGCCCGGGCAGCACCGCCGTGACTTTAATGCCGAAGGGCTTCAACTCCTCCCGAAAGCCTTTGGTCATACCGTAGAGCGCGAACTTGGAAATGGCGTAAGAGCCCCCGTTAGGATAAGCCATCAAACTGGCCGTAGAGCATATATTGAAGATGTGTCCACGCCTCTCGGCCACCATTTTTGGCAGTAGGCCTCGGGTCAGGTGGTAGGCGCTGTAAACGTTGGTTTCGATGGAACGTTCGAGAATACCCTCGGGTTCTGAGTGGAGCTGGCCGGGGATAAACACGCCCGTGTTGTTGACCAGCACCGTTACGGGCCGGGTTAGGGAATCGACATAGTTCACAAACTCGCTGATTTCGTCTCTTTGCGCCAAGTCTGCTTTTTTTATGTGAAGCTTCACCGCAGGGAAATCCACTTTGGCTGTTTCACTGAAACTTTCCAGATCGCTACTTTGACGGGCGCAGGTGACCACGTCGAAACCTTCGGCCAGAAAGCGCTCAGCGGTAGCGCGGCCTATTCCCTTGGTTCCTCCGGTGATGACGGCAAGTGGGTTCATTTTTTTGTTTGGGGCTATTTTATCTAAATTTCCCGAAATTATCGTATAAAGATCACTTTACATGGCTATCATCGGCAAATACTTCATTTTTTTGGGGACGCTCTTCACGCGGCGCGAAAAAATGAAGATTTATTGGCGGCGTTTTATGGAGGAATGCGTGGGTATTGGCACTAGTTCTGTGCTGATCGTGGCCATCGTTTCCACCTTCATCGGCGCGGTCTCCTGCATCCAAACGGCCTACAACCTGGTGAGTCCCATTATACCCGTATCTACGGTTGCGTTGGTGGTGCGCGACATGGTGATTCTGGAACTAGCTCCCACCATCACCTGCATCGTGCTGGCGGGCAAGGTGGGTTCCAACATCGCCGGCGAACTGGGCACCATGCGCATCACCGAGCAGGTGGACGCCCTGGAAGTGATGGGGATCAACTCAGCCTCGTACTTAGTGCTTCCCAAAGTGCTGGCGGCTATGTTTACTTTCCCGATGCTGGTCATCATGGCGGCTTTCCTAGGCATTTTGGGCGGATATCTGGCCGGAACGCTTTCGGGCGTCATCTCCCCACGTGACTACGTTTACGGGATTCGCGACGGTTTTGTGCCTTATAATGTCTTTTTCATGTGTGTCAAACCCGTGGTGTTCGGCTTTCTCATTGCGACCATTTCTGCCTATCAGGGCTATTACACCCGGGGCGGGGCGCTGGAAGTGGGACAGTCCAGCACGCAGGCCGTTACTACAAGCTGCATCGCCATCCTAGTAGCGGATTACGTGCTGGCGCAGTTATTTTTGTAAATGTTTAAATGGATGTTGGATGTTAGACCGGTCCGCCGGCGCGGTTAGATTTTGGATTTTTGTCCAACGTCCAGCGTCCAACACCAAGCGTCCAAAACAAATGATCGAAGTAAAAAATATTGTCAAGTCCTTCGGCGACAACGACGTTTTGAAAGGGATTAGCTGCAAGCTGCGGCAGGGCGAAACTAACCTGATTATCGGCGGCAGTGGCACGGGGAAAAGTGTGCTGCTGAAATGCATAATCGGCTTGGTCAAGCCCGACGAGGGAGAAGTTTTCTACGACGGGCGCAGCTTTTACGGCAGCGATAAGGAAGGCCAGCAAGCCATCCGCCGCGAGATGGGTGTTCTGTTCCAGGGCGGCGCCCTGTTCGATTCCCAGACCGTCCATCAGAACGTGCAGTTTCCGCTGGATATGCTGGGCGACCAGTCGGCAAGCGAGAAGCGCGACCGCGTGGAATTCTGCCTTGAACGCGTGGGGCTGGCCGGAACGGGCGAACTTATGCCCTCCGAAATCAGCGGTGGTATGAAGAAGCGGGTAGCCATTGCCCGCGCCATCGTCATGAACCCCAAGTACCTTTTCTGCGATGAACCCAATTCGGGCCTTGACCCGCTTACGGGCGTGAAAATCGACGAGCTAGTTCGCGAAATCACGGACGAATACAAGGTCACGACGGTCGTTATCACCCACGACATGAACTCTGTCGTGGAGATCGGCGATAATGTCATTTTCCTGTACGAGGGAAAGAAACTCTGGGAAGGCGACAAGCACTCCATCATGCATTCCGACGTGGCGGAGTTAAACGATTTCGTTTTCTCTAACAAACTGCTGCGGGATATGCGGGAGTAACGTTCTTAGTTCTTCGTTCTTCGTTCTTTTTTCAGCGTATCGAAGCGGAAGCGCGGAGGCAAAGTATCTCGCTCTATAAATAATATTATTACGGCGAAGATTGCCGAAGCCAGGATTCCTCCTCCCAGTTCGATCCAGAAATGGTAGCGGGGCAATAGTCCGGCCAGGTACACGATTACTGCTCCGAAAAGCACGTAACCCAGCGCCGACCCCACTTCATAGGGGACGGGATAAAACTTTTGCCCAAATAAATAACAGAGGGTCGTCATCACGACTGAGGAGGCTGCGAAGGCCAAGGCGCAGCCCAGGTAGCCCAGTCTGGGCACCAGCAGAAAGTTGAGCAGGGCCGTGACGGAAGCACCCGTAATGGTGAGATAGGTGCCGTACTGCGTTTTGTCGGTCAGTTTGAACCAAGTGGCCAGGTTGTAGTAAATGCCCAAGAAAAGAAAGCCAAGCAGGAGCCACGGCACCACCGGCAGCCCCTCATGGTAAATTTTGCGGCGCAGGAAAATATCCGCCAGCACGTTTAAATTAAGGCAGATTCCCACACCCATCAGTACGCACAAAATTATAAACCATTTCATTACATCGGCAAAGACTTCCGGGGCGTTTTTGTCCTCAGCTTTGGTAAAAAAGAACGGCTCGGCGGCGTATTTAAACGCCTGAATCGCCAGATTCATGAAAATGGAAAGCTTCATCGCCTGTCCGTAAATTCCGATGGCGTCGCGGGTGGTGCGTCCGGGGTAAAAGCCGTTAGGCAGCAGGTACTGTAGGAACATCCGATCAAAAAGCAAGTTGGTCACGCCAGCGATGTTCATGACCATAATAGGTAGGGCGTACACCCAGACCGGACGAAAGATTTTCCAATTCCAGACGAAACTGAAATCCCGCAGTTCCTGCCGCAAAAACCAGAAATAGGTAGCGTTGGCGGTTAGGTTAGCCACCACGATGTAGGCCGCCGGGATGTCAGGAACGTAAATTGTCACCACCAAGGGCCGCAGCGCGGGCAGATAGTCCCCCTCGTAAATATTGCGGCAGAACACCAGAAAAAAGACGTTCAGGCCGATATTGAGCAGGATATTTGTGATGCGCACCCGGACGAATTTCTTCGCCTTTCGCTCCAGCCGCAGTCGGGCGAAGGGAATGGCCATGATGCCGTCGGTGGCCATAATGATGGCCATCCACCGCACTAGGGTGGCTTCCTCGGGATACTCGATCAGCCGGGCGGCGGGTTCGGCAAAAACGATAATGAAGGTGGAGATCAGGATACTGACCACCAGTACTGCGCTCAAAATGAGATTGTAATATTCTTGTTTGTCCTCCTCTTTCCGCGCAAAGCGAAAGAAAGAAGTTTCCATCCCGAAGGTGTAGATGACAAAAAAGAAACCCGCGTAGGTGTAAAGCTGCACTTGCACGGCCATCAACGACGGGTCGAACTGCGTGTAGACGAAGACCAGCAGGTAGTTCAGCAGCCGCGCCAGCATGGTGCTGAGGCCGTAGGTGGCGGTATCGCCCGCTAATTTTTTTAAAACGCTCAATTATTCGGTGGACAGACAATGGAGATTTAGCGAAAGATTCTATATAAAAGTATCGATCTTTCAACTGCCGGGGGCTTTAGCCCTCGGAGTGGTAAAGCAAAGGCTTCTCTTCCCTACCGGTGCTTGCAAAGGTACACGGGCCGGAGGGCTTTGCACAAAAAAAGCTCATTCTCGTTTTTGAGAAGGAGCCTTTTTGCGGAGAATCCGAGGAATTATTTCCTGTCCAGTGCTTCGACAATATCCACGATCACTTTCTCAATGCGCTTGAAGCCTTCGTCCGATTGCAAGTTCACGTCCATCATTTTCTCGCGAAAATCAGCCGAGACTGTAATGTGGTAGATACCCGCCATCAGAAAGGCAACCAGGGCACTCGTATCTTCGTAATTGGGCAAAGACCCCAACTTCTCAACTACCTTGGCCCCCGTGTCGTTGCGCACATCGGCCAACACAGCCTTCCCTAAGCCGATTTCCCAGCGGATCAGGTCGCGGGTGGCCTTGCGCTCGCGCAGGTCTTTCAGAGAAGTCGTCAGTATGTTAGCCCATGCCTTGGCCCGATCTTCGGGGGCGGGCCTTTCCATGTTGTCGATGTTTTCGTGGCTCGACGTCGAGATGTACTCGCCCGTTTTGACGTACTGCTCCATCAAGCCATCCACGCCACCAAAGTAACGGTAGATCAGCACTTTGTTCACGTCGGCCTCGCGGGCAATCAGGTTGACGCCCACCTTTTTGGTGCCGTATTTCTCAATCACTTTGCCGACCGCTTTCAGGATTCGGCTTTTGGTGCGCTCGCGGTCGCGCTTTTTTACTTTTGCTTTCGCCTTGGTTTCGGCGACTTTTGCCTGCTTTTCGGTTGCCATTTTACGGACGTTTTAGGGTGTATAATAGTATAAACACCAATCGGTTGTACCCAATTAGGCCAACAAGGTACGGAAAAAGTTTACTTACACAACTTTTTTTCGGGAAGCTACTACTGACCCTTATTCTGTCTGCCTGCGCAACCACGGCATCTGACTCGGAAACCCGCTCCGGAATCGGGGCGTTTGGAGCAATTTTGAGGATAAAGCAAAGAAAAAGCGACTCAGAATTTTCTGAGTCGCTTTTGTACTTAAGTTGGCGGGCAAGGATTCGAACCCTGACTAAGAGAACCAAAATCTCCTGTGCTACCTTTACACCACCTGCCAATTCTGTAAATAGTGGTGCAAAAGTAAGCCTAATGATTTTATGTGTCAAGTATTAATGCAAAAAAATTAATTCCCCACCATTACAGCCGCCACCCCCACCTCGGGGGCAATCTTCCTGACCAGTCCCTGCAACACCTTGCCCGGCCCGCATTCCACAAACACGCTGGCCCCATCACTCACCATGTTTTCGACCGACTGGGTCCAGCGCACGGGAGCGGTCAGCTGGGCGATGAGGTTGGCTTTGATCGTGTCCAAGTCCTGGGAGGGCGCGGCGGTGGCATTCTGGTAGATCGGGCAAGGCATGGTGCGGAAAGCAGTGGTCGCAATGGCCTGCGCCAGTTCCTCTCGGGCGGGTTCCATCAGCGGTGAATGGAAAGCACCGCCCACGGGCAAAGGCAAAGCGCGCTTTGCGCCGGCTTCCTTCATTTTTTCGCAGGCGAGGCGGATGCCTTCCATTGTGCCCGAAATCACGATTTGGCCGGGGCAGTTGTAGTTGGCGGCCACGACCACCTCATCGGAAATCGCGACGCATATTTCTTCAACCACCTCATCACTCAGCCCGAGAATGGCCGCCATTGTGGAGGGTCGAAGCTCGCAGGCCCGCTGCATGGCGTCGGCGCGTTTGGCCACCAACCTCAGGCCATCCTCAAACGATAATCCCCCTGCCGCAACTAGCGCCGAAAACTCGCCCAAGGAATGTCCGGCCACCATATCGGGCTTGAAATTGTCAGCCACCGCCGCCAGCGCCACCGAATGCAGGAAAATGGCGGGCTGCGTAACGTTGGTCTGTTTTAGTTCTTCATCTGTACCCTCAAACATGACTTTGGTCAAGTCAAAGCCTAGGATGTCATCAGCCAAGTCGAAGAGGGCTTTGGCTTTGGGGGAGCTGCGGTACAAATCGGCTCCCATGCCCTTGAATTGGGAGCCTTGTCCGGGGAATACGTATGCTTGCATTGCTTTCTTTTGAGTGAATGAATTGTAAATTGAGCGACAAAACCACGGAGCCACAAAGTAAAGACTTATGAATTCAAAAAACGCGTTACAGTCCAAACAATGCGGCGCCGAACTAGGTATGCCCTCCTAGACGACGTTTTGCTCATTTTGGATTATTGGAATATTCGCCGCAAATTTGGTACTTCCTCTAAACCCCGACCCTCACATCACATGAGTAATTCTGCCAAAATCTTTCTCTGGTCCATCTCCGCCGCCCTGGGTGGCTTCCTTTTCGGCTTCGACACGGCGGTGATTTCCGGCGCAGAGCAAACCCTGCAAGTCCTGTGGAACTCCACCGCGTTCGAACACGGCCTGACGGTATCCATCGCCCTCATCGGCACAGTGTTCGGGGCACTGTTCGGCGGCCTCCCGGCCGACAAGTACGGGCGCAAATACAGCCTTCTCATCGTGGCGGTGCTGTATTTGGTATCGGCCTTGGGGTCGGGACTGGCCACTGGTTGGGAAATGTTCCTGTTCTTTCGCTTCATCGGCGGGGTGGGCGTGGGTATTTCTTCGGTGGTGGCACCGATGTACATTTCCGAAATTGCCCCGCCCTCACGGCGCGGGCGACTGGTGGCTTTGTTTCAGTTCAATATCGTGCTGGGCATCTTGATTTCCTACCTCTCCAACTACGCCTTGGAAGGCATCGGCGAAAACGCCTGGCGCTGGATGCTGGGCGTGGAGGCCATTCCGGCGGTGCTGTTCATGGTGTCCATTTTCTTCATTCCCGAAAGTCCGCGCTGGCTGATTTTGAAAAAGAATAAAATCCACGAAGCGCGCGAAATCCTCAACGTAAGCGACGCCGAGGAGGCCGAGCGCGTAGTGGTGGCCGTGCTGAAAAGCAAGCACCTATCCACCGAGGGCAGCTACCGGGATTTATTTAAGCCGCTTTACCGGACGCCCGTGCGGCTGGCGGTGCTGTTCGCGCTCTTCAACCAATTGTCGGGCATCAACGCCATCATCTACTACGCCCCGCGCGTGTTCGAGATGGCCGGACTGGGCAAGGAATCCGCCCTGCTTTCATCGGCGGGCATCGGGCTGGTTAACCTGCTGGCAACGCTACTGGGTCTTTCGCTGATCGACAAGTTTGGGCGCAAGTTCCTGATGTACGTCGGTTCACTGGGCGTCGTTACGGCTTTGGTGCTGGTATCCAACGCCTTTTTTAGTGAAAACCTGGGCGGGGGACAGGTGCCGATTTACCTGTTCATCTACATCGCCTTCTTCGCCCTGTCGCAGGGAGCGGTGATCTGGGTGTTCATTTCGGAGATATTCCCCAACGACGTCCGCGCTTACGGACAGTCGCTGGGCAGCTTCACGCACTGGATCGCGGCGGCGGTCATTTCGTTTATTTTCCCCTACATCGCCCAAACCTTCGGCGGCGGGCCGACCTTTGCCTTCTTCGCCGGGATGATGGTACTGCAACTGTTGTTCGTTTGGCGCATGATGCCTGAGACGAAGGGAACGTCGCTGGAAAGGATTGAAGAGGTGGTGACGTAGCGGCGGGTGTAATTTTTTAAAAATAAAACTTATTCTTTATCCGTATTTTACCCCAATGAACCCCCTATTCGTCCTCCTCCCCCTCGGCTTCCTCCTCGCCGCCTGCTCCACCAAGCAGCAGGAAAAAACCGCCGTCGCCGACATCGAACCCGGCGCCTACCGCCCCGCCTACCACTACGCCCCGCCCCAAAACTGGACGAACGACCCCAACGGCCTGGTGTATCTCGAAGGTGAGTACCATCTTTTTTACCAATATAATCCCGAAGGAGATACTTGGGGCCACATGAGTTGGGCCCACGCCGTGAGTCCCGACTTGAAAACTTGGGAAGAACTGCCGCTGGCTTTGCCAGAATACCGAAACGCCGACAGCACCGAAACGATGATTTTCTCGGGCAGCGTGGTGGTGGACAGCCTGAATACCTCCGGCTTCTTCCACCCGGGCTTCAAGAGCGGTATGGTGGCCATCTACACCTCGAACGTCCATAAGGAAGTGAATGGCAAAGACGAAGGCGTGGCGCAGCACCAAAGCCTGGCCTACAGCGCCGACAAGGGCCGCACTTGGGAATATTACGCTAAGAATCCCGTACTGGATCTCGGCATGAAGGACTTTCGTGATCCGAGCGTATTTTGGTATAACGACAAGTGGAAAATGGTCGTCGTCAAGCCGCATGAATATTTGGTGCAGATTTACGAGTCGAACGACCTTAAAAAGTGGAAACTGCTCAGCGAGTTCGGCAAGATGGGTGACGTGGCTAAGATTTGGGAATGCCCGTCGCTGTTCAGAGTACCCGTGGAGGGCAGCGACGAAGAAAAGTGGGTGATGCTGATTTCGAGTGCGGCGGAAGATACCGACTTCACGGGAATGCAGTATTTCGTGGGCAGTTTCGATGGCAAGCGATTCCAAGCCGACCGACAGAAAGGCGTTCGCCGCGTGGACTTCGGCAAGGATTTCTACGCCGCCATCCCCTTCAACAACCTCCCGGCGGATCAGCCTAAGCCCATTATTATAGGCTGGGCGAGCAACTGGGCCTACGCCAACCAGACGCCGACCACTGGTTTTCGCGGGATGTTCTCGCTACCGCGCCAGCTTTCGCTGCGTGCCGACAGCGGCGGCGGCTATCATTTAATACAGCAGCCTATTTTCAAAAAAGAAATTGTCGCCAAAATACTGACCATGAAGGCTCCCGACTTGGATGCGGGCGTGGTTCTTAAAATGGATGATAATTCCTACCGCCTTGACCTCACCTTCGAGTTGAAGGGAACCAAAGATTTTCAGATAAAATTGCTCAGCAACGAGGGCGAAGCGGCTATTCTGTCGTACAATGTAAGGACGCAGAAACTCACCTTCGACCGTACTCAATCGGGCAACGTGGCTTTTCACAAAAAATTCGCCAGTGTGGAGTCCATGACCGTGCCGCCCGTCGATGGTACCTTGAAACTGAACATTTTCGTGGATAATTCCATTGTGGAAATCTTCGCCAACAACGGCGCGGCAGTGCTGACCGACTTGGTTTACCCTTCCAAGAAGAATGGCGAGGTGGTTATTGGCTCGGTTTCCCAATAGCGTTTTAAGCTTACAAAATATCCCCTGCTCTTTGCCCCTCCCAAAATCACAATTTCCCTTACTCCCACCTAAAAACAATGAACTACCGCAAACTAGGAAAAACCAACTTCAACGTCTCGGAAATAAGCCTCGGCACTTGGCAGGTCGGCGGAAAATGGGGTGCCGACTTCGACCATAAACTAGCCGAAAGCATCCTGCACGAAGCCGTCGATGGCGGCGTTAACTTTATCGACACCGCCGATGTGTATGGCGACGGTGCGAGCGAGAAAGCCGTGGGAAAATTTGTCAAGAGCCGCTCGGAGCGGATTTACATCGCCACCAAATGTGGGCGACAACTCAGTCCGCACACCAACGAAGCCTACCAGCCCGCTGCGCTGCGGAAATTTGTGGAAAATAGCCTGACGAACATGGGGCTGGAAACACTGGACCTCGTGCAACTGCATTGCCCGCCCACGGAGGTCTATTACCGACCCGAAATATTCGGACTATTCAACCGATTGAAAGAGGAAGGTAAGGTGCAGAATCTGGGCATCAGCGTCGAAAAAGTGGAGGAAGCCCTAAAAGGCATCGAGTTCAACAACGTAACCACGGTGCAAATCATCTTCAATATGTTTCGGCAGCGGCCAGCGGAATCATTCTTCGAGCAAGCTAAGAAAAAGGACGTCGGCCTAATCGTGCGCGTGCCGCTGGCGAGCGGGCTATTGACCGGGAAACTCTCGCAAGAATCCACTTTCAACGAAGGCGACCACCGCAACTTCAACCGCCAGGGCGAGAAGTTCGACAAGGGCGAAACCTTCTCCGGTGTGGACTACGAAACGGGTTTGGCGGCGGTCGAAGAACTGAAAGCCGCTTTTCCTGGTCAAGAAAACTTGGCTCCCGTAGCCCTTCGCTGGGTGCTGATGTTCGATGAAGTAAGCACCGTCATTCCCGGTGCCTCGTGCCCCGCCCAGGTGCAGTCCAACCTGAAAGCTACCCAACTCCCCCCGCTCACCGATGAACAGAAAAAGGCGGTGGACGATGTGTACGTCAGGTACATCAAGCCGTCGGTTCACCAGCTTTGGTAGGGAATGCGAGGCGTTTTTTTCGGCTTGACGGCCACAAACGAAGTCATTTATTCACAGTATCACAAAGTTCTTACTGATGCTGCTCTCGCAGCAAGTCGTTCACTGTCTTCACGGGGTTGAAGGTAACCAATGGCACCTCCACGAAGAGCGTATTCCAGTCGGCCATTGCGCCGTTCCAGAGGCCGGGCAGTTCTTGGGCTTTGAGTTCTTGGCCGTCCTTTGATTTATGGGAAATAAAACCTGTCGTCGGGTCGCGGAACTGTCGGAGTGAATAAGTGTTGCCGTCGCGGTCTTTCATCGCGCAGACCAAATCCACGGGGTTGAAGTGCGTAGCGTTCTTGAAAATAGCCTGTTGGTCGGCGTCGTCCATGTCCACCTGCGCCGACTCCACGATTTGGAGTGAGAAGGAGCCATCGGCATTTTTCGCCCAGAAAGGCCCGCCGCCCGGCTCACCGACGTTCTCGACCATGCCGCAGACGCGCAGAGGACGTTCCAATTTCTTGCGAAAATAGTCGGTTTTTTTCTCCTCGTTCCAGTCAACGAACTCTCCGGGCGGCCTGACGCACAGCTCGTTCTGAAAAAATCCGTCCAGTTCTCCTAGCAGAGCGGCATTCGCGCCCTGATCGAGGCGATCAAGGTAGCTGAAAATAGCGGCTCGATAATCCAGCAATACGCCCCCGATGGCTTTCTTATAGGTGACGGTGGTGTCTTTGAGGTGATCGGGAACGACGTTATCCACGTTTTTGATAAAAATCACGTCGGCATCCAAATCCGCCAGGTTTTCAAGTAAAGCCCCGTGACCCGCCGGGCGGAACAGAATGCTACCATCCTTTTCGCGGAAAGGCGTGTTGTCCACGTTTACGGCCACCGTGTCGGTGGCGGGCTGCTGCTCCGAGAACGACACGAAGTACTTTACGCCGTACTTGCTCTCGTAGTATGACCGCGCCTCCACGACCAATTTCTCGAATTTATCGCGGTGTTCGGGCGACACCGTGAAGTGCAACTGCACGCGTTTGTTGGCATTGGCGTACAACGCGCCTTCCACCAAATGCTCTTCCAGGGGCGTCCGAGCGCCGTCGGGGTAACTGTGGAATTTAAGCAGACCCTTGGGCAGGCTTCCGTAGCCCAATCCTTCTTCGGTGAGAAAACACCCGGCAATGGTCGAGCGGGCAGCAGTGGTGATGTGGTGACCATCGGCGGCCATAATCTCTTTCAAGTCTTGATAAAAGGCGAATTTCTCTAGATTCTCAAAAAATTCTTCGACCGAACTGTCGGATTTGTCTTCTTCCAAGAAAGCAAAGAGCGACTTAAACATGCGGGTGGCCGCGCCAGAAGCAGGGACGAATTTGAGCAGCGATAAGTCGTCTTGGTCAATTTGTAAT
>Ga0105045_10004115_pt1 | contig 12597 bp, 11 predicted proteins | sample MAT02_FD_78089 | JGI IMG/M metagenome (GOLD analysis project Ga0105045, IMG submission 78089) | Freshwater microbial communities from Lake Fryxell liftoff mats and glacier meltwater in Antarctica - MAT-02 (megahit assembly) | ecosystem: Environmental > Aquatic > Freshwater > Ice > Liftoff... | reverse complement strand
CGCAAGCAATCGTTGCTGGTGGCCGTTTCAGAAGCGACCAGTAGATTAGGATGCTCGGCACTCAGCGACGCACCGCCTTCACGCGTCCCGGCCAATCCGATGTCGGCAATCAGACGTTGGGCCGTTGCCCCGTCGGGGTCGACAAACGGCATTGCGATTCGGCTGATTCCTGGTAACTGTGCCGAATTGCGAACAATCCAAAGCTTCTGCATCCGTTTGGTCAACGATTCCAAGTCAGCCTTCTCTAGTCGAAACGTTGCCGACAAAATTACGTCGCCACCGAGGTCGGATCGACGATGAGAAAACTGTGCTTCCTCGGCGCCAATCGATTTTATGTTTCCATCACGACCAAGCACCTCGATCTTTTCGGTCATGGAACCGATATCGCGACCGCCAGCACCCGCGTTGCTGACGAGTGCTCCACCAACGGTTCCGGGGATTCCGAGCAAATGCTCAAGACCGGCCAAACTGGCACCGACGGCGTGGGTGACGACATGGGACAGCTTTGCACCGCCACCGGCCGTCAGTCGATTTCCGTCGGTCGACAGTTCGCACAACGGGCTCGCAGCCATCGATAAGACTAAACCATCGACGCCGGATTCCCGGGCAATGAGATTACTGCCCCCACCCAAAACTCGAACCGGAACAGTTTGCTGGGACGCCCACCGAACCAATGCGATCAATTCGCCGCGTGTCGTCGGTTCGGCATAGTAGCGGGCTGGCCCACCAATTCCCAACCAAAGTTGCGGTGCAAGCGGATAATCGAACTGAATCAGATGTGCGACGGAATCAGGAAATTGCATTGAACATGGATCACAACAAGGAGCATCGACCTGCGACAACCGGGTCGTTCCGAGGAATGGAAGAGCCAGCGCTGCCTTAGAATAGCCGATTTTCCGCTACATCGCGTCGTGGTGCGAGGGGATAAATCCTGCAGCAACTAACCCAAATCGCGCGGCACCTTCCGTGTCACAGGCCAACGCGATCTGAGTTACGATAGATCGATTCGTCTTATCCGCGACGAACAGCCGAAACAGCGGCACGAATCAGTTGGCGAACCGGGCCCTGTGGCTGGTATCCGGTCAACTGCGAGCGTTCCCAACGCCCCGAATCACTCTTGGAAAACATGATGATTTGCGGCACCATTTGGCCTCGCATTAACTTGTTGGCCAACTCGGGTTCCACGTCACGATCAACGATCGCTACATTGACTTCATTCAATTGCCCCGATGTTTCGAGGTCTCTGATCGTCGTATCCTTGAGCGTGTGGCAAGCCGGGCACCACTGGGCGCTAACAATCACCATCAACGGCTTGTCGGTTTGCTGCGATTCCTGGTATGCACTGGCATAATCGAGCGGGCGAGAAGCCGCACCGGAAAAGTTTGCCAAAACAACGGCGATCAACAATTTGAGCATTCGTGACTCCATCACTGAGGGAAAAGTTAGAAGCACCGTTCGGTCGAAAAACCGAAAGCTGCAACGTTTAACCAGTTTTTAACGATTGGCTAAATCTGGCTGGCGGATTTTAAAGTTGCTCAGTGCCTCAACAAGGTCAACGAGTCATTTTTCGAGAAATAAGACTGTGCCAAAATCGACTCCCCCCGGACCGGTCAATTGCGCAAAGTAGAATAATATGCCTTTAAATTGCGACTAAAGGCAATGGAATGTCCATTGGAACCACCTGGTCAGGTTGGCCGGAACGCCCCTCTTGCGGTCGACAAATAAGGACGAATTCGTGAAATTACGTATCGGTTTGATCGAACTGGGACCGGCTTGGCAGACTCGCCATCGACCCGCACTGAGGATGTTGCAGGATCGTTTCGATGTCCGCGCGGTCTGTTGTGGAGTTGCAAAAAAAGCTGAACCAGTTGCCAATGAGTTTCAAGCGGACCTATTGGACGGCTATCGCACGATGGTCAGCCGGGGTGACATTGACGCCGTCATGATTCTCGAACGCTCGTGGCATGGCTGGTTACCTGTGCTGGCGGCTTGCGATGCCGGGAAAGCCGTTTATTGGGCGGGCGATCCACAATTTGACCCAGTTGCAGATGCCGAGGTTTACAAACGTGTCGATGAGTCGGGGATCGCGTTTATGGCCGAACTTCCTCGGCGATTCGCTCCTGCCACGCTGCGACTAAAAGAGTTGATCGCGACTAGACTCGGTGCCCCACGGCTGATTTTTTGCCACCGCCGTTTGTCCGTTTTGCCCTCAAAACCTGGTGGCATTTGCGACAGCGATCCGTTAGCCGAAAGCCGGCGCGAGCTCGTGGAGCTGATCGATTGGTGTCGCTATGTTGTTTCGCGCGAACCGTCGGCCGTTACGGCGCTAGTACACCACATGCCGGGTGTCGATCCGAAAACACCGGAGTCGATGCGTGAACGCGATTACCAGTGTTTGAGTTTGCGGTTTGCCGCCGCCGGTGCCGCTCCCGAAGTGATGTGCCAATTGAGCTGTGGCCAATACATTCCTGCGGCTTGGCATGAAGCGATCAGCTTTCGACCGCCGTCTGCGATGCAGATTTGTTGCGAGCATGGCGTCGCGTTCATCGATTTGCCTTCGACGCTGGTCTGGTTTGACGAAGCCGGCCGGCATCTGGAATCGCTCGAAACCGAAATGTCCGTCGGCGAGCAAATGCTGACTCAGTTTCACCGGACAGTGACCAGTTTGGTGCGCCGTCGAAACGATCTTGATGACGCATTTCGAGCCGCCAGCGTACTCTTTGCCGCTGATCAAAGCTCAGCCGAATGCCGACAGATATCTCTTCCACCGGGAATACAACCGGTCACGGAAGTCGTCAAAACGCTCGCGTCGGAACGGATGACATAAGCTGGCATCGACGGTCTGGAGGCATCAAGTCTTGACGCTGACGGTTCGCAAACGAAGCTCATTCAATTGAGCCGCGTCAACCGTTCCGGGCGCTTCGGTCATCAAGTCGGACGCTTTTTGCGTCTTGGGGAAAGCGATCACTTCACGGATGTTTTCCAAGCCCGCAAGCAGCATCACCCAGCGATCGATTCCTAGTGCAATGCCACCGTGCGGCGGGGCACCGAATCGCAGCGCATCAAGCAGAAAGCCGAATCGATCGCGCGCGGTTTCCTGATCGATCCCCAGCAGTTCAAAGACCTGACTTTGCGTCGCAGCGTCGTGAATTCGGATCGTCCCGCCACCCGCTTCGCTGCCATTGATCACCAAGTCATACGCCTGGGCGCGACAGGCTTCTGGATCCGTTTTCAGCAGCGCCAGGTCGCTTGCCAGCGGTGCGGTAAACGGATGATGCTTGGCGTGCCAAGTGCCGGATTCCTCGTCCTTTTCGAACATCGGAAACTCGGTGATCCAAGAACAATGCAGCGAATCAGCGGTATACAGCTTTAATTCCGAACCCAATCGTTTTCGCAAACCGGCCAAACCACGACAGGTCACGTTCCAAGAATCGGCCAAAAACAACAACAGATCGCCCGGTTTGGCGTCCATCGCCGTTACGATTCGGCTCAACTCATCAGCGGTAAAGTTTTTGCTTGTCGGGCTCCAGAGCGAGCCGTCCGGCTCCACACGGAACCATGCCAACCCGCGCGCCCCAAAATCTCGCTTCACAGACTCGGTGAGTTCATCCAGACGACGCCGAGAAAACTCTTCGGCTCGGGCTTCGACCTTAATGCCGCGAACGAAACCGCCTTCATCCGCCGTGCCACGGAAAACGCGGAACTCGACGGTCTTGGCGATGTCGGTGATGTCGACGATCTCCAGCGCGAAACGCAAATCGGGTTGATCGCTGCCGAACCGCCGCATCGCTTCTTCATACGACATCCGAGAAAGCGGCGTTTGCACGTCGCGCCCTAGGATTTTCTTCGCAACACGTGTAACCAAACCATCGATCATGGCGATGATGTCCTCGGCGTCGATGAACGACATTTCCAAGTCCAACTGCGTGAACTCAGGCTGGCGATCGGCTCGCAAGTCTTCATCTCGGAAGCACTTGGCGACCTGTACATAACGATCGAAACCGGCCACCATCAGAATCTGCTTGTAGAGCTGTGGCGACTGCGGCAATGCATAAAAATGCCCAGGATGCACGCGGCTGGGGACCAAATAATCGCGAGCACCCTCAGGCGTACTGCGACCCAAAATTGGCGTTTCCACGTCAATAAAATCGTGCTCTGCAAAGTAGTCACGCATTTCCTTGATGATCTGGCTGCGAGTAATCATCGACCGCTGCATTTGCGGTCGGCGCAGATCGAGGAAACGGTACTTCAGTCGCAAATCTTCATTTGGCAAGTCAGATTGCGACGGGACAAAGGGCGGCGCGGCCGACATGTTGAGCACTTCGACTTGGGCGCAACGCAGTTCGATTTCGCCGGTCACCAGCTTCTCGTTGACTTTGCCTTGCAGTCGGTGCGCGACCATTCCTTTGGCCTTGATCACCCATTCGGCACCGACTCGCCCAGCGAAATCGATCTGATCTTGCTTCGCTTCGGGCGGCCCGATGACCACTTGAGTGACGCCGTACCGGTCACGTAGGTCAATGAAAACGGCACCGCCATGGTCGCGTTTGCTTTCGACCCAACCGCACAGGGTCGCTTCGGTATCAACATCAGAAACGCGTAATTGGCCGCAGGTGTGGGAGCGTAACAAGGCGTTTGCCCTTGGTGGATATTCGGATTGGCGACCGGCGCGAGAAATCAACGTCCGGAAATTACCCGAGCGAATGCGCCGGGGACGAGCATTCTAAGCAACTTCGCCAACGCCGAAAGCGTACTGAGTGCGCAAGAATCGGCAAACGTCTTGATCGCCTGCTAGCCAATCCCCACTTTCTCGTCCAGCAGCAAGCGACCGCAAAGTCGTCATTCTAAAAGTATTCAATTCAACGGTGCGATCATCATGGTCGTACGATACTTTTGGCCGCCACGATAAATCACAACAGGAACCTCGCGATTAATCATTGTTAATCCCGCACGTGTTACCAAGTGATCGTCGTTCTCGATCGACTCGCCATCAAACTCCAGAATCACGTCGCCTCGTTGCAGCCTCGCTTGATGGGCAGGTGAACCCGGTCGAACCTCCTTCACCAGAGCGCCAAATTGCGAGCCCGTCGTTCGCAACGAATCGGCGGATTGGAAATCCGGGTCCAGCGTGACCCCTAAATATCCGCGCCGCAATTTACCGTGTTGAACCAATTCCTCCGCGACTCGCATCACCATATCGATCGGGATTGCAAACCCAATGCCCTCGCTGCCGCCACCACTGCTGGCAATCGCCGTATTGATCGCGACCACTTCGCCACGCATGTTCAACAGCGGCCCGCCACTGTTGCCCGGATTGATCGCGGCATCGGTCTGGAAAAAATCCTGCAACTCGATTCGCTCACTACCAAGCGTTAAATCGCGTCGACCTCGCGCACTCAGGATTCCAAACGTAACGCTGTGACTGAGACCAAACGGGCTGCCGATCGCGACTACAAAGTCGCCGACGTCGATGCTGTCGCTGCGACCAATCCGTGCCAGCGGCAACGCAGCGTCAACCTTCATCACGGCCACATCCGTACTCGCGTCCGCCACCACCTTGCTCGGTCGCAGTTGACGTCCATCATCGGTGCGAATGACGATTTCCGATGTTTCGGCACCAGCAATCACATGACGATTGGTCAGAATCCACGGACTTCCGGCTATCTCGACCACCACGCCCGCGCCGGCTTCGTCAAATGCCTCACTCCTGCCTTGCTTCTTTTCAACCTTACGGGCTTCGATATGAATCACGCTCGGTTTGACCAGCCGCGCGACCCGTTTGACCAGCCCTCCCAAGCGATCGACATACTCAATATCTTCGTCAATCTGGTCGACCAGGCTTCCCCGTTTCGCGTCATTGGGTGTGTTGGCCGTTGAAAGATCCGCCGCCTCGATAGCTTGCGATCCCGAATCACGACTCGATTCGCCGTTGGTCTGACGCAGTGGAGACACACTGCTTGCTGGTGGCCAAGGTGAATCACCGATGCGCAGTGATTGGTAAGGGGATACCGGCGTTTGCCCAATCGTATTTCTTGAAAAAGCACAACACGACAGAAAAAGTAAGGCCGCTGAACCGCAACTTGTGAGTCTACAAACACGGCGGAAGCGTAGTGGGCGCACGTAGTGCCCGGCAAGCAATTCTGACATCGGCCAATTCTCGACTGGGGGGAGGGAGGTTTGAAGCCGAAGCCTCACACCAAGCATCGGTAGAAATCGCGGCAGAATTTGTCTTCTCGCCACGTGCTATCCCTGGCCCCAATTAGCCGAGTGACCTTCTCACTCGGTTCAATAACTATTTCCGAAACGACTGAAACATAAGTTCCACAACCGCGTCAGAAATAGCTGCAAATCGAAGGCGACTGCTTGACAATCGCCATTCACGTTTTTCCAAGCGTCACGCTCTTGACCGAGCGAACCACTCAGTTGGTTGTGTAGCCGTAGTAGCCTACCGAGTCATCCCAACCGGTCGCCTTGACTTCGCTTCGCTTTTCAGCCGCTCGCCGGCAATCGATGCAGTCTGCTACGTAAGGCACCGCTTGCAGCCTTCGCAAAGGAATCGGCTTGTCACAGTCTTGGCACACGCCGTAAGTCCCGTCGGCAATGCGGTTAATCGCAGCATCAATCGCCAACAATTCGTCGCTTTCGACTTCCAATAACCGACTGTTGATCTCGTCCTGAACCGAATCGGCCGCAGCATCCAAGATGTCGCCCGAGGCTTCGCTGTGAAGCTCCCTCAACAGACTCAGATCCCCCTTGATCGAACGGGCCAAGGCCTCGCGTCGCAGAAGCAACGTTTTTCGAAGCTTATCGATGGTTTCTTTTCGAGCCATTGCTTACCTCTTTGCCTTTTTCACCGCGTGATCGCTAAGTCCAACGCACTTAAACCTTTTCATGACCGCAATTTGAGCAATGCAAATCACGTTCCCCCGACAAAAATTTGCGTTTGCCAGACTCACGTTCATCGCCCCGTCTTCTTGTCGCATACTTCTTGTGCCATTCGCCCTTCGCCTGCGAGCAGAAACCCTCGCCCACCTTTAAGGCGAACTGATGTTGCCACAAATACAGGCAATGTCAAAGACAACGCCCAAGTCAGTGGCCATCTTACGCATACGGTTTGAAATTGGTTCCGAAGATTGAAAAATTGCCGCTTAACGGACCACTTTAAAAATCGGACACCCCAAACGAGTCAGTTTTTGTTGCGGTTCTTCAGGATTCCCGAACCAGAGAGCCGATTCTTCCGGTCGCATTGAGTCTGACGTCGCAAAGCGTCCGCGTCGCCGGGTTCGGGCTCCCTTGGAATCTGGAAATGCTCGATTGCCAGCTCACGCTGGTTTTCCTGACGGCATTTCAATCCACAAGTTCGCGCATCTGTGCGATTTTCGTCAGTCGACAGATCCTTGACACGTCCAAAGCGATGAACGCTCGATGCAGTCAGACGCGATAGAGCAACAACGACCCAGGATTTCAGCTTGCTGAAATGCTTTGAATGATTTCGTCAATCCTGGCAACGACCAACTTCAACGAGCGATTGGCCATCTCGAAGTTTGTATGACTGCTGACGTCGGCTTGGATCTCGTCATACAAAACGGCCGCGTTCTTCAACTTCGTAAACTTCTTTTTAGCCATTTTGATGAACGCATCATTGTCCTCGGCCAATTTCGCTGGCGCGACCGCGAGAATGTAATCGTAAAGCTCGCGGGCAACTTCCTTGAGGTCGTCATCCTCTTGGGCCTCGTCGCTGTGCTTGATAAAAGTCCTCACCATCCAAAGATGGGTAAGTTGGTTATCGATTTGTTCAACCGCTACAGCATTACTCGATGCATCGCTCATGATCGTCGGAAAAAACCCTCAGGCAGAGATAGAAAACCAAGACAAAGCGGGAAAACCAAGCCCCGCACGACCGTAGTCTAGTCGATTGCAATGCTGTCGTGGTGCCGATACGAAATTCTATTGCGAAGAATCAAGGCCGATTGGATGTGATCAACCGCCGTTACGGACAGAGCCACCCAGATGGGCAGATTCGTTAAGCCGTTAATTCAGCGGCTGAAACCGGTCGTACCAGCATTTTTATGGGGACGCCACGAATTGACGCAATCGACGCTGAATAAAAAATGCGGCTAGTGAACTTCTGCGAGCTCACCAGTCGCCTTTCCCGGCAGAACTCATGCCGTGCAAACTTGTCCAACGCGATTTATTTCAACTCGCCAGACTTCGTGACTTGAATTGGCATCCGAGTCCGACCCGATTCTGATCCGTTTGACTCAATTTTCTTAACCACGTCCATTCCCTCCAGCACACGTCCAAAAACGACATGTCGACCATCCAGCCAGTCGGTTTTCGCGGTAGTGACAAAGAACTGCGACCCGTTAGTGTTCGGCCCGGCGTTCGCCATGCTCAATAAACCCGGCTGATCATGGCGATACTTGAAGTTTTCATCTGCGAACTTCTCGCCATAAATGCTCTCTCCGCCGGTACCATCTCCGCGGGTAAAGTCACCGCCCTGAAGCATGAAGCTTGGAATCACACGGTGAAAGTAGCTTCCTTCGAATGCCAGCGGCTTACCCGATTTGCCCTGACCCTTTTCGCCCGTTGCAAGCGCGCGGAAATTCTCCGCTGTCTTGGGAACATCCTTACCAAATAGCCCGAACACGATCCGGCCAGCCGGTTCACCACCGATCGACACATCGAAGAAAACTTTGTGAGTAACCGGGGCCGACGCTGTGCCTTGTGCCAAGGCTTGCGAAACAAACATCGCTGCAACACACAACAAACCAAATCGCAACATGGGGAAATCCGATTGACCGAGGAACTGTGAATGCTCAGGCCGGCCACGAGACCGCGCCAAAACCAAAAACGCACCGTTATTGATACCGGCAAGCGTCACTCGATTGAAGCCCTATTCGCCCCTCGCCCTCAAACATCGTAAAGCCACCCGCCCAATTGGAACCCGCCCAATCGGTGCGGAACCCGCCCAATTGGTGCCACCCACCATCTGTTGACACTAGTTGTCGGTGTCGCCGTGCGGCAGGTAGACGTCGATTGTGTCGTCAGAGAACGATCGCAGCTTCGCCCCATGTCGCCACAGGTGAAAATACGGTTCGAACGGATCATCAAGTTCGCTGTGGGATTCATAAACCGGCCACAACAGGTAGTCTCGTAACGCCCAATCGCATGCGGCGTAGTAATAAGCTGGGCCCAGCAGCGCGGGCAACGGCGACTGAACCGGTAACCGCTGAACGAGTTCCGCCGCCTGCTTTTTAAACGCTCGATAAAGCGGCAGGACATCCAAGTCTCCCTTGGTGTGCTTGGGCGCGATCCCTTCCAACACGCGAACTTTGGGAACCGGACCAAATGCCTCGGCCAGTTCGTCGAAACCCGTTTGGACGGCAAGCGAATGCAGCGAGCCCAGCCATTGTGACGCCCACTGGCGAATCTCATCAGGGTCCGCTTGCGGCGGTGTGCGAACGATAAAGTACGCGTCTTGACCGCCGCCGGGACGTGCCGAGTCTCCAGCTACGTCATAAAGCTGCTGCAACCGACTAGCCAGCGAAACGCCGTTGGGTAGCTCGTCGAAGATCCCCGCCAAGGCGGAACCATCTGGGCGATAACGCTGCAGAATCCCAATCAATGCGTCGCCATCAAGCGGCGCGTCATCAGCAATCCCGGCGATTTCGCGACAACGGGCGAGCATATTCATTTGATCGGACACAAACGTTTTCCTGTTGGCACAAACAAAGCATCAATTTTCCTTGCAACCTCGTTGGCATCATGCGGTGTTGGCAAGTGAGTGCCCTTTTCGAATAGCGAGTGACGACCGGTTACATTGCCGTACACAATCGCGAATATCGATCGAGGATCGAATCGAGAAATTGATGCTGATCCTCTTTCCAATGATCCTCTGAAAAAATCTCGACCTCATCCCAGCCATCGAATCCGGCGGCACGTACCATCGCGGTGATGCCTGGTAAATCGATGCAACCATCACCCATCAGCGCGCGATCATTCAACATATCACGTGTCGGAATACGCCAATCGCAAAGGTGATAGGCGAACAATGTTTTTTGTTGTCCCAGCAGTTCGATTTCGCGCTGCAAATCGGGGTCCCACCAGACATGATAAACGTCGACCGCGACACCGATCAGCGGATGGTTCAGCCGCTGGCAAATATCGCGAGCTTCGGCAATGCGATTGATGCAACTGCGATCGCCGGCGTACATCGGATGCAGCGGTTCGATCGCCAGCTTCACTCCGGTCGCTTCGACATCCGGAATCAACGCTTCGATCGCGTCGGCAACCCAGTGACGCTGGGTTTCGAGCGGCGCACCAGGATGTGCCCCGACGACCAACACCATCATTTCCGCTTCGATCGCTGCGGCGGTAGCAAGCAACTGGCGATTTCGATCGATTCGAAATTGTCGCTCGGCCGCCGAATCATGACAAAAGAATCCGCCTCGAACCAAAGCTGGTACCTTTAAACCTGCATCGTCAAGGATTCGGTGTGCCTGCGAATCGCTGATCCCCTGAAGTGCTTCGATCCAAACGCTGATGCCGCCGATTCCGCGTGCGGAGTAATGTTTGGCGGCTTCGGCAAGCGACCACGGATTGGTTGTGATGGTGTGAACAGCCAAACGGCCGGCGATCGGATCGGAAGACAACGGATCTATTTTTATAAGTGGATGGTTCTGCGTTATAAACCGGAGCGACGAGCTCAATCGTATTTCACGATTTTGACACCGCGTTTGCCGCTGGGAAGTTTGGCGGTGACGTTGATTTTGGTCAACGGATAGCGACCCGGCACCCACCGCTGATTGCTTTTGGTCGCGAAAATCGATTGCGGAAAGACCAATCGTTCACCAGGCAAAACGGGTGAATCGCGATAGAGAAAGTATTGACCGTTGAGATTCATCGTTAGGTTCGGCAATTTATGATCAGTCAAATTGCGAATCACGACAACATCGGTCAAGATCGCCCCCTGGCCACCGACCGCCTCGACAGGTTCCTTCGCAACCACGACTTCAACATCAAGCGGCGCGTCGCTCGCTTTGCCAAAAAGTATCGCATAACCGCTGAGCGTGATCAGCGGTACTAAGCAGGTCGCGACCAGCAGCAGCGTGAGCGTTTTGGGCGACAGTTTGGCTGTCGGTGCAAGGTTCATTGGCGAAGCACCCTCGCCCGTCGGAACATCAACTTGGGACAATGCAATGGACTCGTTTGAAGACATCAGTGCCGCGACGGTTCGTTACCGCTGATAAATCGGCAAGTAATGATACGTGACACTCAAGCTGAGCATAGCCAAGGCGGTCGCGTAGGAAGATCCGTAATTGCGTTCTTCCCCCCGCGTGCTGGTCCAAGAACCGTCGGCGTTCTGTTCCGCCAACAGCATTTGGCTGACAATTCCCGCCGCTTCCTGAGCATGACGGCCCCCGCGCTGGTGCATCGATTGGGCGTAGTAATAGTTTCCGTAATAGTAGAACCGTTCGTCCAGTTTCGGCGGATTGGCGAGCAACCAATCGGCCGCTGACAACGACAACGGCGAATCGTATTGCCCGCACACTTGCATCGCTAACAATCCGGCCGCAGTCATCGCAAACGTCGGCCGATTTTGCCCCGGCGTGTAGCTGAATCCTGACAGCGGTTCACGCGGTTTGCCATCGGCATCCAGCGGCGATGTGAACGAATTCATGAGATACTGAACGGCCGAGTCGATCGCTTCACTGGAGATCGACATGCCATCATTTTTCGCCGATCGCAGGGCCATCAATTGCCAAACCGAAACCGACAGATCGGAATCGGTCGAATCGGGTCCGTATCGCCATCCGCCTTGATTTTCCTTTGACTTTTTGACATTCTGGGCACTCAGGATCACGCTGATTGCCGCGTCGAGCGATTCACGAATGTGTATGTCTTGCTGCTCATCGGCACCCATCCCGACCATTTCGGTCAGCATCAACGTCGTGATGCCGTGGCCATACATGCGTGAACCGTCGGCGCGCCCGAAGTAGCCTTGGGCGTCTTGACGAGGCGACCGGACCGGAGCGGTCGGATTGACGACATAATCGATCGCTCGTCGCATTGCGATCGCTTCGGGCGACGGGTCGCTGGGAACCGTTCCGATGCTGGCCAAAGCCATGATCGCAAGCGCCGTCATCGCCGTTTCGTGGCCGCGATCGTGGATCGAGCCGTCGCTGTGTTGCAACGACAGCACATGCCGAGCACCCCCTTCGACGGCACGGCGAATCGCCTGTTCGTCAACGCCTTGCACGTTCCCAAATCCGGCGGCTTCTAGCGGATCAGCGGCATGAGCCGGTCGGTCGCAAGTCGGCAGCCCACACAGCGGGTAAATCAGGATCCAGCCTGTAAGCACGCATCGCAGACGGGATCGACAAATCATTTTCGTACGTCTCATTTTTCACGTGCCCTTTCAGCGATGACGCGGAAATAGGCTTCGATTTGGCGTCGGTATTCCGGTGAAACGTCGACCCGCCGCTGGACACTGGTGTCTTCGGCTTCCAGCGACCGCAATTTGCCCCAGTCGTCGTCGCCGCCCGCGATGTCGTTCAAACGGAACGACTGCGAGTCGCCGCCGCGATTGCCCGG
>Ga0105045_10004113_pt1 | contig 12598 bp, 11 predicted proteins | sample MAT02_FD_78089 | JGI IMG/M metagenome (GOLD analysis project Ga0105045, IMG submission 78089) | Freshwater microbial communities from Lake Fryxell liftoff mats and glacier meltwater in Antarctica - MAT-02 (megahit assembly) | ecosystem: Environmental > Aquatic > Freshwater > Ice > Liftoff... | reverse complement strand
TGGAAATAAAAACGCTCGCCAACGAAACAATAAAAATACGCGACATAATAATTCCCTTCAATAATAGTTTGTGTGGAGTTTGTACGACTTTGCTAAACGCACAGGCAAAACGACGCGAAGCACACACTAAGGAAACACATGAAAGCTGTTCTCTGCAAAGCCTACGGATTACCTGATTCATTAGTGGTCGAAGAAGTTGCCTCCCTGATCCCGGCAATAGGCGAAGTCGTGGTGAGTGTGCGCGCATGCGGCGTAAATTTCCCAGATACGCTGATCATTCAAGGCAAATATCAGTTCAAACCTGCAATGCCGTTTTCTCCGGGCGGGGAGGTAGCGGGCATCGTAAAATTAGTTGGCGAAGGTGTGCCACACATCAGTGTTGGTGATGCAGTCATCGGTTTTACTGGCTGGGGTGGCTATGCGGAAGAGGCAATTTGCCAAGCCGCAAATATTGTGCCGATGCCGCCGGAGATGTCGTTTCCGCTGGCGGCCTCTTTCACCCTTGCCTATGGCACGTCATACCACGCGCTGAAAGATCGCGCGATGCTCAAAGCTGGTGAGACCTTGCTCGTACTCGGTGCGGCCGGTGGCGTAGGATTGGCCGCATGCGAGATAGGTGCGGCGCTGGGCGCGCATGTGATTGCGTGTGCCTCAACCGATGAAAAGCTGGCAATTTGCCGTTTGCATGGCGCAACGGACACCATCAATTACCAGACGCAAGATTTACGCGAAGCGATTAATCAACTTACTAAAAAACGGGGCATAGATGTAGTGTACGACCCCGTCGGCGGGCCATATACGGAGCCCGCCTTACGCGCAATGGCGTGGAAGGGGCGCTACTTAGTGGTGGGTTTTGCGGCGGGAGAGATTCCTAAAATCGCGCTGAATTTAACGCTACTCAAAGGTGCTTCTATCATGGGCGTTTTTTGGGGCGCATTTATTAAAAATGAGCCACAAGTCAGTGCAGATAATATGCAGGAGTTACTCGCGATGGTAGCAGCAGGCAAATTAACGCCGCTGATATCAGCGACCTACCCGCTTGAACACGCTGCCGATGCGCTCAATGATGTGATGGCGCGGCGGGTAGTAGGCAAAGTGGTGCTAGTAACTTAAGGCGTGGCTGAATACATGACTGAAGGCAAACCCGAGCCGACAGCGCCCCACATCAGTTTTTTACTACGTTAGACGTAAACAGCGGTGTTCCCGAGGCTAATAAGGCTTCAATCTTCGCCTCCGATCGCCCCGACATCGTAATGCGGACTGAGCCTACGCGCCGTAAATTACTAAATGGCAGCGGGCACGCACTTAAATTATTTCCGCAAGATTGTGGTGCAGCAGAGGTTTCATAAAGTGTCCCATTCCACTCATTATTCTCGCGCCAGCGGCCCTCTTGCACTGAGTACCAGCGGGCATCCCCATTTTGGCCGTACATAAACCAGCCCCCGAATACGGCGTCCGTCGTGGTGTAGCTATGAATAAACACCACACCCGAGCCGCTGGTGGTCGGATCAAACCAATTACCCGTTAAGTTGTAGAGCGAGCGATTAGCATCAAGCGACCGTACCGCCATTAAGATTTCATTATTGGTCACGCCATCACTACCGTAAGCAATTATCCGATAGTCGCCCGCCGCTGTTGGCGTAAATGTCGTGGTGTATGAATAGGGCGTAATGGCCAAGGTGCATACCGGAAAAGTGGAAATCTCTAAGCGTATTGGTAAGGACCGTGTTAACGACACCGCTTCACGCATTGGCGTAATGCCAGTCGGAATGCAGCCATTTGGCCACACACCAGATACCGTAATGGTGCGCTCAACACCTGTTTGCGCTAACAAGGGAACAACCGATATGCGCGGCGTGGATGGCGGTGGTGCCAGTTCAGTTGGCCCGGATTGGGCGAAGGCAGAGGCCACCGCAAATAAACTCACTAGGCCTAAAAATAGGGAGGCTAAGAGATTGAACAGCGCCATTTTCATGAGAGATGGATTTTTCATATTTATTGCCTTTAGGGTCTTTACAACGCAGATAAACATCGTTATATTGAATTTGTGCGGGAATTTTTCCCGCAGCCACAAAATGAATTCTACCCCGATAAATGCAAAACGCAAGTCCCATTTTCAGCGTACTTAACGACCCCGCCGCCAACGATCAATCGTTGTCGCAGGTGCTTCTTGAGTCTGCCGCAAAAATATTAAAGCCGTTAGTCAGGCTTTGGATTACGCACGGAGTAACGTATCAAATGGCAAGCGAATTATTAAAGCGCGTGTACATAGAGACCGCACGCGAACATTTTGTAGAGGAAGATGCATCGGGTACACGCTTGTCATTGCTTACAGGCATCAACCGTAAAGAGATAAAGCGCCTTTTACAAGAAGATGAGGTTTCGCCTGAGTCAGATGGCATCACCTCATTTGCGTCCGCCGTTCACGATATGTGGCGTACCGCCAAACGCTATCGTGGCCGAGATGGCACACCCAAAACGCTATTTCGTCGTGCCGCTGGACAAGAATTATCATTTGATAATTTAGTCAGGTCCATCACAACCGATCATCGCCCTAGTGCACTGTTGCATGAATTGTCTAGGCTCGGTGTCATCGAAATTATTTCTGCGACAAATGCGCTGGGTGAGCAAATACGGCTAACACCAAATGCATTTTTACCGCGCCGTACAGTGATTGATCGCATTCAACAAGTTACCGCAACGATGCAAGATCAAAATGCGGCAGCAGTGGCGAATGCATTATCAGATGAGCCCATTTTTCTTGAACGTTATGTAGCAGCAGATCAATTGTCAGAAGCGTCCGCACAAATGCTGCATCAGCATGCAAGATTAATGTGGCAAAAAGTGCATGACGACATGGTGGCTCAGGCAATTGATTGCGAAGCCGATGATGCAAAAATAGGTGATGTAGCAATCAGCGACAAAACGAAAAATCCAATAAAATTAAATACCCGCATTCGCGTAGGCATGTATTTTTATTCAGAAACGGATAAAAATATATGATGTCCACCAAGCGTAAAAACATCATCATCTTTTTGCTATCCTCAATCGCGCTCACGCTCGGCTGCGTTGAGGAGGAAACCAAAGTCACCTCTGGCGGCAGCGGCAAATCCGCCCCCGATAAAATGCTCGCGAGTGGTGCGGTAACAGGTTTAGGACCGATCAATTTATCGGGCACGACGCTTACCGAAATGGGCGCGCAAGCGTTGCTCAACACGTCAGCAAACCGCAATACGACAGATTTGCGACTTGGCATGACTACCGAAATCATCGGCTTGATTGCCAATAGCAGCGGTCAAGGGGAAGCATCGTTAGTAGTGGCGCAAAGTGCGGTGCGTGGACGGGTTGCGGCCATCGATACGCGTAACCGTACCATCACCGTACTTGGCGTTGTCGTCGGAATTGATCAAAATACCTTGTTTGAAAATACCAGCGGTCAACTTGGTGTCGGTGACATTGTTGCGAACAACATGAACACGCGCGGCATTACATTGAGCGATGTGGTTGAAGTATTTGCTATTGATGATCCAATCGCTAACACCTCGCGCAATATTTCTTCAGACCGTGTGCTCGCCACCCGCATCATTCACGCCGGCAATAAGCTCGATAACCGCGTGGAATTAGTCGGTACTGTCGGCTTTGGAGTATCAACCAATAGCCCACAAATAATCCTAGGGGGCAATATCGTCAATGTAGTTGGCGCCACGCGCTTCACATTAGTTAATGCTGGCATCGCAACAACCGCTGATGATGCCACGATTGCTTCAATCCGCTCTGGCACACGCGTTCGCGTGATCGGTATTGTTGACCCTGCTGTTGATCAAATTACCGCAACTCAATTTGTCACCCGCATCGATAGCGAAAAGCAGGATGACCAAATCATCGCACTAGATGCGACTGTGACCGCCATATTAAGTGCCACCCGCGTTCGCATTGCTAATACAAATGTGGAGCTAGCGGCTACCGGTATCGCCAACACGGTCACGCCGGGTGCACGCCTACAGTTACGAGGACGGCTAGTAGGCGGCGTAGTGCAAGCAACAAATGCGCGCCTGATAAGCCCGTTTGAGCAGATTGAATATGTACTCGATGGTCAACTATCCGCGCTAAATGCGAATGGCAATATTTTTGAGGTGCGCGGCGAACGGATCAACGCAGCCAATGCAGTTTATACGGGTGGCACGGCTGTCAATTTAGCCAATGGTAAGCAAGTCGTTGTCAAAGGAGTCGCGGGTCAGGGAGTGTTAATCGCCACAAGCGTGGCAATCAAGTAACCATTAACCGTAGGTACTTATTTGATGAACCGTTAAATTTCGTTTTAGTAGTCGTAGAAGTTATGTTTTGCAAGATATAAAAATAGTTGTGCCTCTAAGCAGTACGAAAACCTGCAACACCACCAGCAGCTGTGGCATGCAGTGAGTAATTGCAACATTGCAGTATCGTAAGCGTCGTAAACCGTTAGCAGTAACCTCGTCGTCAAGCGCCTGTAGCGGCAACATAGTCGCGCAGGCGGTGTTAGTGAATATGTAATTAGCTTTTGATAGTGTAATTTGTAAGCGCAGATGGCAAGCGTGTTTGGCTAGTGCAGTGAGCATCACGTAATAATCGTTACGGCAATATTCAGGCAGCAGCGGGCACAAAAAATCATATAGCCCGCTGCGAGTTTGAATGACAAACTGGTAAGCAATTCGTCAGCGCGATGTCGTTAAAGCGTTAGTCAGGTCTTATGATGCAATGGCCGACTCATGAATCGGCATCGCCTGCCGGTTAAGGTCTGCTTTCTGCCGCTGACACCACGCCAAAACATCATGGTAATAAATTATTTTTAGTTCGCCTGCTTCTGTTTCTACTAACGCCGACAAGCTCTCCACCCAATCGCCGTCATTACAGTAAGTGACGCCGTTGATGTCGCGTATTTCTGGGCGGTGGATATGTCCGCACACTACACCGTCCATGCCACGTTTCTTAGCTTCAAACGCAACAGCTTCTTCAAACGCATTGATGTAGCTCACCGCATTTTTTACGCGATGTTTTAAATATTGCGAAAGTGACCAATATGGCTTGCCGATACGCTGCCGTATCGCGTTGAGCAAGCGGTTCATGTCAAGCGCTATTCCATAAAGCCAATCACCAAAATGCGCCATCCATTTTGCGCATTGTACGATCGCGTCAAATTGATCCCCGTGCAAAATCAACAGTCGCTTCCCGCGCGCTGTCACGTGCACGGCCTCATCTACAATTTGAATATCGCCAAAAGCCAAACCAAGAAATTGACGCGCAAACTCATCATGGTTTCCCGCCACAAAAGTTACCTGTGTACCCTTGCGTGCTTTACGAAGAATTTTTTGCACGACATCATTATGGTGAGCATGCCAGTACCATTTACGTTTGAGCTGCCAGCCATCAATAATATCGCCAACTAAGTAAAGCGTTTTTGATTCGGTGTATTTTAAAAATTCAAGGAGCAGAGCGGCCTGGCAGCCGGTAGTGCCTAAATGAATATCAGATATCCAAATAGTGCGAAAGTGCATTGCACCATCAAGAATGTTTACTGATTTATTAGCCGTTGGATTTGCGAATAAAGCATCGCGGCAATTGGTGTCCGCAGAGCCAGTCGGCTCAATGTGGTCGGGCTGCTTCTGCGGTTGAGGGATGCCGTCAAACAACGTTTCTCTCCCAATTAAAAACCATCTTTCGTTAAAATCAAAAAATCTAATCGGTTAATATTAGCCAACAACCACTAATGTGATGTGACACTTTTTATCAATTTCTGTGACGCCAATTTATGTAAATTTTCTAGACTTTTATAAAAGTGCATCTAAATTAAAATGTGACAGTTTTAAGTCGGCACTTGCTCGTTAAAATAAGGTTCAATTTATTTCATCCCAAGCGAACAGGAAAAATCATGAACAACATTAAAAAAGTTGCCAAGTATGTCGCCGCAAAGCCAGAGACAGATGACGGGCGGGCGCTAATGGCATTGGCGGTAGCACTCGAAACTAATGCGCCTTATCAATTGCATAACCTCTATGAACTTAACCGCGAAGCGTTTAAGCTGGCCCTCGGTCTCATTGACGATTGGCGTCTCGATAGACACTATTTATCCAGGCTCACGTTGCTTGATCATGCCGGCACAAATATTGATTAGGAAATTAGCAACTTAACAATTTTCTTGGACTTCAGCACGCAAAGCCTCACCGGAAAGTGGCTCTGCGCGCATCAATATTTTTAAGCCGCGTTATTAAGATACCTTATCCAGCTGCCTGATTAACCTGCCTCATTAAGCTGCATTGGCGTCACACAAGAAATGTTTCGCGTAAGCATTTGTCATGCGCGAGAGCGGCAACAATATAAATATATCCGCCGTGTTGAAATCGGGATCCCACGCGGGAGCACCGCCTATCCAAGCACCCAAGCGAGTGTAGCCTTTGATTAGCGCAGGAATGCGTGGCGCAATGGAAGTCAACGCCGTTGGCAATGCGTATGGCGTAGCCGAATTGCTTTCAACGAGTGCAAGTTCTGAATTTCCAAGTGGGTATGGATTTTTAGGAAACACCCGATTCTCGACTGGTGCTAAAAATTGTTTCGCAACATGCTGGTAAACCTGAATTGCGTTTTCATGGCCATCCTGAAGCGGGATACTTGCACAGCCGATAACATACGCAATATTATTTTGCTGCATATACTTCGCGAGCCCAGACCATAGCAGCATGATGACTGAGCCGGAGCGAAAATCAGGATGGATGCATGCTCGCCCTACTTCGGCGGTGCTATTACGAATATGCGTAAGGCGGCTTAAATCAAATTCACTATCTGAATAATATGCGCCCCGCCGCCGCGCCATTTCAGGACGGAGTATGCGATAGCTGCCAACAACAATTCCGCTAGCGACATCGCGCACTAGTAAATGATCACAATCAGCATCAAATTGGTCGCAATCGCGCTCGTCATTGTTGCGGGTCTCAGCGCCTCGCGCTGCGGTCGCACCCATCTCATCAAAGAACACTTGGTAGCGTAGCCGCTGTGCCTCCTCGACCTCGTGCGCGGTTCGCGCTACCGTAACCTCGTAACGGCTGTTACTTGTTTTTCTTGTCGGCGCAGTTGTTTGTGTTTGTAATGATTGCGAACTAAACATGATGCCTCCTTGTGCTGATTCAGCAATTTAGAATAGCCATAAGCTTAGTGAAGCCATGTGTCGTAAAGATTGCAACCTCGGGACAATTTGATGACAAGAAACTTGTAAAAAAAAACGGCGAACTTAGGGTCAACCTAAGTTCGCCGTTTGGAAGCCCAATCGTCGGAGAGACCGCTGACGCACAAATTACTAAATGCGATTAGCCATCATGGATTGGGAAGGAGGCCAACGTCACTACCCATAAATTATGTAATTTGCATATGACGTGACGATGACAGTCACACCTTATCTCGGCAATTTTGGAAAATGAAAAATAAATGCGTTAATTAAGTTTGGACAGTTTCACATGGGTTGCGCACTAGTTAACCGCACACTACGACACAACTAACTCGTGTGATTCGGCAGGAAGATGCGATTTTTACTGCTTTGTATTGTTGTGATTAACGGCTGCCTAGCGCCAGCAGCAGCATCGGTAAAGACAGCTTCCAGCTCGCCAACCAAGCGATCCCAATTAAGTGTTTCCGCGGCCTTACGCGCCGCCACGCGCCAAAGATGCGCCTGCGAAAAATCGCGTATCACCGCAGCCGCAGCGGCGACAAAAGCATCTTTATTGTTATATGTTGCGAGCAAACCGCTAGCTTGATGACGAATCAATTGTGCGGCTGCCGCATAGTCATATGCCACCACTGCCAATCCACTTGCCATGGCCTCAGGAATCACATTACCAAAGGTTTCCGTTAAGCTGGGAAATAGAAAAATATCGCCGGAGGCGTAGTGCGCACTTAAACTCTTCCCACGCTTCAGCCCGGTAAATATGGCCTCTGGCAACAGCGCCTCAATTTCACTGCGTGCGGGCCCATCGCCAACCAGCACTAGCTTGATACGCGCATCAATTGCCTTCATGCTTTTAAAGGCCGCGATGAGCGTATGCAAATTTTTCTCGGGCGCAATTCGCCCCACATAAATAGCAACTGGTGTCGCCGCGTTCGCCCCCCAGCTGGCACGCAATGATTCATTACGCCACTGCGGATGAAATAGCGCGGTATCAACCCCGCGTGCCACGACCTGCAAACGTTGAAATCCAAGGGCTTGTAATTCAGCACGCAAGGTGTCGGTGGGCACCATGGTCGCGTATGTTTGATTATGAAATTTTCGAAGATATGCAAAGATCGGGCGCTTAAGCCAGCCTACACCGTAGTGCGCGCTATAGGCGTGAAAATTAGTACGAAAGTCGGACGTAACGGGAAGCTTTAATTTCAGCGCCGCCTGCAATGCGGAGTAACCGAGCGGGCCTTCGGTCACGATATGAACAACATCGGGACGATGAAGACTCCAGCGCTTGATAAGCGCGTTCTTAGCAGGCAATCCCATTTTTAAATGCGGGTAACGAGGTATCGGCAAACCGCGTAGCAATAGCTCTTGACTGTTGGCAGCGTCGCTCTTGCTTTGGCGTGGGCGGATCACTTCTACATCATGGCCAATAAGTTTCAGGCCATCGACAAAACGCGCAATCGTTAACGCTACTCCGTTAATTTCCGGCGGGTATGTTTCAGTAACGATTGCCAACCTAAGTTGCGGCTTATTTGCGCGCAAATGATCCACGATGATGTCGCCTAAATCTTCAGTAACCGTGTGCGCCGAAAATGTATTTGCGATTGACATTGCGCGATGATGCAGCCAATTTATAACTGTTTGATGACATTTTTTTGATCAATCATTCTCTAACGCGTCAAATAGTTGTCATTTTTTCGTCACCGCACGGTCATCACTAATGGTCAATATTGCTTGGTTCGAAAGATCAACAGCTATAACAATAACTGGAGAAAAACCGTGAACCAGCTGCGCCAACAATTACATACCCAGCGCATGGATGACCATCGCTTTTACCACCACAGCCGAATCAACCAAGCGCTTCATTTACTCAGCGCTACCACTTTTGTGGTGGCCTACGGGCTAATGTTTACCGACCCGGCTCTCGCCGCGCTGCTTGCATGGTGCGTGTCGATGACAAGTCGTCAGGCGGGGCATTTTTTCTTTGAGCCAAAATCTTATGATCAGGTTAACAAAGCGACACACCAACATAAAGAAGAAATAAAAATAGGCTACAACCTGAGCCGAAAAGTGGTGTTGATGATGATATGGGCGCTCTCCCCCTTGCTATTAATCGTCGATCCCACACTCATGGGTCAATTTTTACCGGCGCGAAACAGTTCGGAATTCATTCGCCAAACTGGTCTCATGTGGTTGGCCATTGGCGTCGGCGGACTAATTTTTCGTATGGTGCATTTATTTTTTATTGCAAGTTTCAGCACTGGCCTAATTTGGGCACTAAAAATTTTGACCGACCCTTTTCACGACATTAAGCTTTATTACAAATCACCGATCTATTTAATGCGGGGCGAATTGATTGATCCGATGCATCACATAGCGGCGCACACCACGTCCAACCATTCGACGCCATTGATGTAAGTTGACGCCAGATGAGTAGTCGCTATCGGGTCGGCGAGCTGAAAATGCGCTGCTTTGCAGCTCTGGTGCGCATCGCTTTGGTCAGCCTACACTAGCCGTGTCTAAGCCCAAATTTAATCGACAGCATCTCTTTCAGGATGCTGCGTTTAATCGCTTTGTTGGTGAGCGTAGCGTCTTGCCACCACCAGCCATCAGCTTGCATTTTGTGTGCGGCATTGATGAAGCGCGAACAAACTTCGGCGAAGTCAGCGTCGGAATAGTTGAGCGAGAAAATGAATCGCCCGGTGCCAACCCAGCTCAATGCAAGTCCTTCGGCACGCAAATAGTACTGGAACATCCAGTTGTAGCGCGAAGCGCGGGTATAGCTTACAGTCCAGATCGACGACATATTCGCAATGACGATGGGCAATCCCAGCGACTGCAATTGACTATTGAGCAATTCTGCGCGGCTGTTCCAAACGGTTTCACAATCAGCGTAGATTTTTTTAATGTCGGACGTTTCAAGACGCTCCAAAAACACCTGCATCGCTGCCATCACATACGGGTGCGAATTGAACGTGCCGCGTGCAAAGCAAATATCAGCGGGGCGCGCTGGTGTAAAGCGACGCATCCACTCACGCTTGCCGCACACCACGCCGACCGGAAAACCCCCGCCGAGCGTTTTGCCATAAGTGACCATATCGGCCTTCACACCAAAATATTCTTGCGCGCCGCCAACGCCCAAACGAAAGCCGACAAACACCTCATCAAATATCAGCACAATACCGCGCGCGCTGCACACCTCACGCAGCGATTCGAGCCAAGCCGAGTACGCCGCACGGTTAAACCCTGCTTGACGTGCGCTATCTACCAGCGACGAGTCACCTGGTGCATTTTTGTTCGGATGCAATGCCTGCAATGGATTCACCAATACGCAGGCAATATCGCGCCGTGTTCGCAACACATGCAGCGTATCGTCGTGCATTTCTTTGAGGGTGTAGGTATCGCGCGGGGCAACCGGGTTGCCAATGCCTGGCTGAACATCTTCCCACCAGCCGTGATATGCGCCGCAAAAACGTACCAGGTGGTTTTTTTTGGTGTGATAGCGGGCGAGTCGAACGGCCTGCATTACAGCCTCTGTGCCGGACATATGAAACGACACCTCCTCCATGCCCGAAATCTCACAGATTTTTTTCACGTTCGACAATACGCACGGATGATAAACGCCCAACACCGGGCCAATTTCGGCGACGCGCGCGCTACCTTCGGCAATGCAGGTTTTGTAGAAGTTCAGCCCGAATACATTCACGCCATAAGAGCCTGTGAGATCATAGAAAACATTACCATCCAAATCAGTCATGGTCACGCCATCAGTCGCGGCAATAAAGCTTGCGGTCTTCAACTGCCCGCGCAAGTAGGCGCTGTATTGATACGGCACACGGTAGTGGCTGGTAAATTGCAAATCCGAAATATTTTCGGCGGCTTCAACCGTCATTGCCAACGATTTTGGAAAGCGAGTAGCATACAGTTGCGCGAGCTTGCCCAAGCCAGCGCGGCGGTGCTGAATAATATCGGCTGGCGCATTGTCGGACGCAAAAAAATAGGCTTCATCATAAGCATAGCCGGGCAACATTCGCGCGACACGCTTTGCCATCTTCGAATGCCCAGTCAGAGAAGGATGTTTGGCGCGCGATAGCGCTAACCGATGCACTATTTTGCGGAGCACGATCATGCTAAGCGTAGCCACACTCACTACACCAATTATTTTTAACTGATCTTCCATCTAGCATGTCCTTGATGTCGTTGGGATATTTCAACCAGTAGATATACGCTACTAACTTGACAAAAATATGAACACCACTAATCATGAGCACGAAAGAAATCAAGCTAACATGCCAAACTCAGGCGATGCCAAAGGTACAAAGCCGAGCAACACTCAATTGCGTTGGCGCGACCAGATATTCCAGAACGAAGCGCTTAATTTTTTGATGACCAATCGACTAGGCCGCAATGCCATGACCTTATTCATGGGCTGGTTTAGTAAAATTACGCAGCCACAAATACGCGACGCTTCCATTTGGGCGTGGCGGCAGTTTGCGCATGTCGATTTACACGATGCAAAAAAACAGAATTTTGCAAGCCTGCATGACTGCTTCACCCGCGAGCTGGTTGCGGGGGCGCGCGTAGTCGATAACGATGACACGGTAATGACGTCGCCGTGTGATGCGATTGTGGGCACGGGCGGCTCAATTGCAGGAGTCGTCGTATTCCAAGCAAAAGATTCGGCCTATACGCTGAATGAATTATTCAACAGCGACGCACTAGCGGAAATGTATCGCGATGGCTGTTATGTCACCTTAAGATTAACATCGAGCATGTATCACCGATTTCATAGCCCACTCGATGGTGTGGTGACAGACGTCAGCTATATTTCTGGCGACACATGGAATGTGAATGCGCCTGCGCTAAAACGAGTAGCACGCCTATTTTGTAAAAATGAACGTGCGGTGATTTCGCTCGATTGCGCGCATCTATCCATGCCCTATCGGATCACACTCGTGCCTGTGGCCGCAGTATTGGTGGCTAGCATTCGGCTGCATTTTTTGAATATCTTGTTTCATTTGCGTTATCGCGGCGCGGAAAAAATTAGCTGCAACGTGGCGGTGGTGAAGGGCGAGGAGCTTGGTTATTTCGAGCATGGCTCTACAATTATCGTGTTCGCGCCGAAAGGGTTTTCAATATGTGAAAAGATAGTCTCAGGTACTGAAATAAAAATGGGACAGGCATTGATGATACTTCCTATCGCTGCTGCAAGTACCTAGCGCCGCTGCTGCTATTACCACCATCGTCAATAAACGCACTCCCGTCGCAAACTCGAAGGACGCCGGGAATCTAGCTCCCGATGACGCCGCCATCAATTTTAGTAATCGCCACCACCGCTGAGCGTGGCCGCTCACCATTGGCGTAGTCAGGCCAGCCGGAAAAACGTTTCGGTTCAGCCGGATCAGAACGCTC
>Ga0105045_10004112_pt1 | contig 12600 bp, 8 predicted proteins | sample MAT02_FD_78089 | JGI IMG/M metagenome (GOLD analysis project Ga0105045, IMG submission 78089) | Freshwater microbial communities from Lake Fryxell liftoff mats and glacier meltwater in Antarctica - MAT-02 (megahit assembly) | ecosystem: Environmental > Aquatic > Freshwater > Ice > Liftoff... | reverse complement strand
TGGGGGCCCTTGTGGGGGGGATTTATGCGGCGACGGCTTCTGTGGATGAACTGATAAAAACTACCATTGATCTTCTTCCCACAAAACGGGCTGCTCGGAAAAAAATATTTGACTACACCTTTCCGATTCAGGGGCTTTTAAAGGGCGGAAAAGCCGCCGCCATGGTTCGTGCAGCAGTAAATCAAGCCGATTTTCTGGATTTGATGATTCCAGCCTATCTAGTCAGTGTAGATATATTAAAAGGAGAGGAAGTCGTATTTGAAACCGGGGATGTTACCGATGCCATAAGATCTAGCATCTCAATCCCGGCCATATTTTCTCCCTTCAAGCACAAGGGGCGCTGGATGGCTGACGGGGGGCTTTTAAATCCTGTTCCTGTGGATGTTTTGTTGAGAAAGGGAGCAGATATGGTGATTGCTGTCTGCATCGAGCCCAGAAGCGGAGGCAGGGGAGAAACGAGCCGGGCGCCGGGTATTAAGGAAATGGTTTTCCGAACCATCAGCATTGTTCATGGCAGGGCCACGGGTGATTTTGCCAAAAATGCAGACATGGTTCTTTATCCCGATGTTAAAAACTATGCCTGGGATGATTTCCATAAGGGTATAAGTCTCATGCGCTATGGCATGGAGGAATGTTTTGAGCGCCTTGGGGAGATAAAAAAAATGATACGGAGAAAAGGGGTGCGATAGGGAATGTTTAGGGTTGAAAAAAATAAAATTTTTTGACAGTTGCAAAGAATTTACGTATAGGATAAAAAAGACCTTCAAAGAAAGCATGATTTTGAATTTACATGGGCAAAAAAATTAGATGAAAAAAATATGTACAAACTTTATTAAAAGAAACCTTTATAAGAAGATCCCCAAAAGCCTCAGATCTCAATTGATGAAACATCTTCTTCCTTCGATCAAGTTGGATCTTGATAATATAAAATTCGAATCTGCGAAAACCCATGATGACTATATCCGGGCCTTTCGTCTGTTGCATGATGTCTATGTTGAATCCGGCTATGCCGAAGCTTCTGCTGTCGCACTTAGATTTACTCCCCACCATTTTCACCCGGATTCAAGGATTTTTTTAGGAACGTATAACGAAGGGAGTAAAGAATCTTTAATATATACCATTAGTATCTTTCCGGACTCCCGTGATGGCTTGCCAATGGACATTGCATTTAAAAACGAATTAGATCAATTGCGGTCAAAAGGAAGGTTCATTGCCGAGGCCGGATGCCTTGCATCATTCCCAATGTTTCGAAAAAACGATATGAATATTCCAATGCTTGGTAATAAGATTCTACTTCAGTATGCGTTTCAGCATTTAGATGCCGATGACCTGGTGATAGCGATTCATCCCAAATTTCAATGGATTTACGAAGATTTGATCCTTTTCGAACCCATAAGCGAGATTAAACAATATGCCCCTGTTAAAAATAATCCGGCTATTGCCATGAGGCTCGATCTTAGATCTATGGAGGCGAATCACAAAAAAAGATTTGGTTCGATGCCAATTCATAAGAACCTTCACCATTTCTTTTTTGAGGGAGAATCAAAATCAATTGTTCTGCCGGAAAAGCAGTCATTTATGGAGACAAACTTTCTAAATGATATGGTTCTAAATGATATGGTTCTAAATTCTGTGAAGTCAGACTTCTGGGGCAGCAGTTCTTCTTTAAGTATTTAATTTGCAGGGTAAAATATTATTTTTTTAAAAACGCTGGTTTGTGTCTATCATCAAGACCAAATGTTAGAAAATCAAGTAATTCCTGATGATTTGCATGCATGTGTTTTTCTATTGTATTCCACGATGTCGCAAAAGGCGTTCTTTTACCGTGGTATTCAACGGGTTCTCCTACTTTGAAAAATACAAACCCAAATTTATACAATGCATGAAACAGTTTGTCTTCTGTTATCATATACATATGCGTGATGCCCAACTCTTTGCATTTAAGGTAAACAAGTTTGTATAGTCCGAGGATGATAACTGGCTTTTCTCTCTTTCCGATTGATTTGTTCGTTTTATCTTTCTTATCAGAAACACCGCCTTGGGATTGTGGAAGATAAGATTCAATACCATGCATGCCATCTTCAGGTCTCCTTCTGAGCAATCTTGAGACTGCAAGTCTGGAAACTTCTGTAATATATTCAGGTCCTGGTTTATCATGGAATTCTGTGATGTTTGAAGCATGTTCAACTGGAAATCCTCTTTTAGAATCGAGTATCATTCTGACTGTTCCAATAACCTCACCATCTTCATCAAAGGCAACAAAATGAATTGAATGAGCATCGTATTCATCCTGTTCCAATTTATCCGGAAAATCTAAAGGATTTTCAAAGCCAAATTCTAATGCATATACTTCGTACCGTAAACGGAATATTTTTTTTCTTAGTTCATCTGAATCCACTTCTTTAAAATGAAATCTTCCATATTCGAACACTTAGACCTCCTATTCATTAAAGTGTGATGATTTTTTAGGTTTGATAGTGTATAAGATATTCAGGCCACGTTCGTCTCAGAATATTTAGAACACACTATTAAGTCAAGGAAAAATGAAAAAAATACTTGAGCTGGTTATAAAACACAATGTGATTTTTTTGATAGGGTCTTTACTCTTTGCGCTCCCTTTTTTTGTATCTGCGCCATTTGTAAAGACTGTTGATAATGTGGATTATTTCACTCTGGAAAATAATGTTGACGTAGCAATCTATGACAATATTAAAGATGTTTTTGGTAATGATGAGTTTTTTGTAATTGCATATCAAAAGAGCGATATGTTTACATTGAAAAATCTTGAACTGCTTAAAAAGATTACAGAAGAAATCGAAAAACTTGAAGAAGTGAGGGAAGTTAAGAGCCTTACAAATATAGATGACACCCTGGGAGAGGAAAATTATTTTGAAATAAGAAAATTTTTAGAAACAATCCCAAAGGATCCGGACAAACTTGAACTGCTGAAAAATCAGGCCATAAACAATCCCTTATACGTTAAGAATTTAATCTCAACAGACGGTAATACGGTTGCAATAGTCGTATATACCTATGAAAGACCTGACGAAGCAAATTACAGGAAAGTGTTGATGTCCAAGTGCCAAAATATTCTTAAACCCTATGAAGATCAGGGCACAGACTTTTGGGTTGCAGGGTGGACTGTTACAAATCTCTATCTTAGTCAGTATCTCAAAAATGATATGGCTGTTTTTATACCACTTACTTATGTGCTGATAACATTATGTGTATACGTTATCCTAGGTAATATCAGGTTGACGCTGCTGGCTCTGGCAAACATTTCCATCACCATGGGCTCAACAATGGGATTATTTTTTCTTACCGGAACCACCATGAACAATGTCACAAGCATTGTTCCCCCGCTTATAATGGCCCTTGCCCTTTGTGACACAATCCATATCTTTTCACACATGGAAAAAAAAGTTCTTGAAAGATTTCAGAACAAACAAAAAGCGCTTCTTCATGTACTTCAAACTGTTTTTATGCCCTGTTTCCTGACCACCCTGACCACGGCTGTCGGTTTTCTTTCCTTATACGTGAGTGATATACCTCCCATACGGGAATTTGCATTAATGGCGTCTGCAGGCATGATTTTCGAATTTTTGTTTTCTTTCTTTTTTTTACCGCCTCTTATTCTTTTCTTTACACCGGAAAAAGTCTTTATTGAATACAGTGAAAAGAAATGGATGCCTTGGCTCCTTAATAGTATCCACACGTTTGTAAAAAAATATAGTAGAATTGTCGTGGTTATGAGCGCTCTTGTTGTTGTCGGGTCTCTCTGGTTTGCCGCCGATATTAAGGTGGAAACGAATTTATTAGAGTTTTTTAAACAGAATAGTCCAGTCAGGAAATCTTTATCTCATATAGAAAAAGAATTGAGTGGTATCAGCACTGTGGATATTTCACTCAAATCTAATGAAATAGATGTCTTTAAGGTTCCTGGAAATATTTATATTATTGAAACAATACAGAACCATATCACCGGCCAGAAAGGAGTTGATGTGACCACCTCTTTTGTTGACTTTATAAAGGATATAAATAAATCATTTCACAATGAAGATCCAGAATATTACCGTATTCCAAAATCAGGTGCATTAATATCCCAATACATGCTTCTTTATGATTCTGATGATATAGATGATTTTATCAATAACGATTACAACCATGCCAGAATATCGGTCAGAACTCATTTGTATAGCTCAGCAGATCAGAAACAATTGGTCGAAAATATAAAAAAATTTGTTTTAAAAACAGAAAAGTCTGGGCTTGAAATAAAGGTATCCGGCAGAGCTGTCCAGGATGTGAATACCATTGATTCACTTGTCAGCGGTCAGGTTGTGAGTTTAGGTCTTGCTGCAGGCATTATTCTCCTGGTGATGTTTTTTGCGCTTGGATCCTTTAAAATTGGGCTTCTCGGCATCATTCCTAACCTGTTTCCAATCATTCTTAATTTTGGAATAATGGGTATTTTTAATATACCGCTTAATACGGCGACATCTCTGATCTCTGCAGTGGCCATCGGCATTGCTGTTGATGATACCATTCATTTTCTTTTTGAATACAAGGTACAGCGAGATTCCGGCAGAGATATTTCGGAAGCCCTTGACCGTGTGATGATCAGAAAAGGAAGAGCTATCTTGACGTCCTCTGTTATACTGTGTATCGGTTTTGGTGTGATGATTTTCAGCCGGTTTATTCCCATTGTGAGTTTTGGTATACTGAGTGCTGTTATCATGATTACTGCTGTTATTGGTGATTTAATTGTACTGCCCTCAGTACTTTATCTGCACCCTGATTCAAAATCCAAGTAAAAGATTTCATAATTTTAAAGGAGTTATATATGCAAGAATCGTTTTTGAAAAAGCTTCAGGAATATGGGATATTTTCCGAAAAAGAATATTTCCATCAGGCCTTTTCACGAAATCTTGGGCTGTTGACCCAAAAAGAGCAGGACAGGCTTTCACGGGCAAGGATTGGGATTCCGGGAATGGGCGGTGTCGGCGGTGTCCATTTCATGACCATGGTCCGGACGGGGGTGGGCCGGTTTCATATTTCTGATTTTGATGTGTATGAGCCTGCAAATATCAATCGCCAGTTCGGTGCCCGGGTACCTGATTTCGGCAGGCCGAAGATGGAGGTGATGAAAGAGCATGCCCTGTGTGTCAATCCCTATATTGACATAAAAGAATTCCCCCAGGGGATCAACAAAGATACCGTGGATGAATTCCTGGCGGGCGTGGATGTGGTTCTGGATTCACTTGATTTTTTTGCATTTGATGCCAGGCGGTTGTTGTTTACTCGGGCCAGGGAAAAAGGCGTTCATGTTATCACGGCAGGGCCTTTGGGGTTTAGTTCGGCCATGCTGATTTTTGCCCCGGACAAAGGAATGGGGTTCGACGAATACTTTAATATTGTTGAAGGCATGAAGCCTGAAGAGCAGTATCTTGCATTTGCCTTGGGGTTAGCCCCAAAAGCGACCCAGTTTAAGTATATGGACACTTCAAAACTTAGTTTTAAATCAGGAAAAGGGCCGTCGCTCAATCTGGCCTGCCAGCTGTGTTCATCCCTGGCCGGTACTGAGGCCCTGAGGATTATCCTCAAGAAAAAAGGGCTTAAGTCGGTGCCCTATTATTTTCAATTTGATCCTTTTGTTCAAAAGTATTACAAAAAAAAGTTATCCTGGGGGAATAAAAATTTTTTACAGCAGATCAAGTTTAAAGTTGTCAGGAAAATGCTGGCAAAAAATGAGCCGGTGATGGCTCCGTTCTTTGCGGACAAGCTTTCAGGCCCTGCCCTGGATAAAAGTTCAGGGCAAATTGTTCTTACCCGGCAGGCAATGGACTATTTGCTGTCTGCCGGTACCCTGGCCCCTTCGGCAGATAATTGTCAGCCCTGGCTGTTTTCCTGGGATAAGAACGATTTGCACATTGAAAGTGATCCAAAAAGAACCCAGTTCTTTTATGACGTCAACCAGGAATCGACCCTGATCACCTTTGGGGCAGTGGTTGAGAATATCGGCATTGCCGCCAGTAAAATAGGGTTGGAAGCCTTGCCGGACAAGGTTTTCCTGTCAGACGACAAAAAGGTGTCGGTTCGGATTAGGTTCACACAAAAAGAGGGGGACCCAGGGGAACCGGATCGCCTTGCCGAGTTTCTCTCCCTTCGGTGTATCAATCGGAAGCCCTATGCCAAAACCTCGGTAGATTCGGGCCTGATTGAAAAAATGGATGGCATTTTTGGCCCTTCTGAAACTGTTGGCATGAAATGGATAGAAAAGGGCAGTGAACAAAAGGCAATCCAGGAAATTGTGTATCTGTCAGACCGGGTATTGTTTGAAGAGAAGCGGCTGCACCAGGGATTGTTTAAATTCATTCACATGGGAGATGAACTTTTCCCCCGGGACGGGATGAATTTGGGGGTGTTGGAATTGTCATGGGTTCAAAAAAAAGTTTTTCCCTTTTTTTCCCAGTGGAAATATCAGAATCTGATGAACAAAATCATGATCAGCCGGGCCATGGCATTCAATTCCGTCCAGCTGTTAAAAAACACACCGGTTTACGGAGTATTGACCCTGAAGGACCGAAGTCCCCAGGGGTATGTTGAGGCGGGCCGGAAAATGGAGCGGTTCTGGATTATGGCCAACTCCCTTGGCCTGGCGGTTCAGCCCATGGCAGGGTTTGTTTTTTTAATCAACCACTATTACCACAATCAGGCCCGATCCTTTAGCCCGGCCCATCAGCGAATGATCCTCAGGATCAAGCAGCAGTTTGAACAGATAGCTGGCAATCCCGTGGAAGCATGCGCCCCTGTGATGTTTTTCAGGCTGGGATATGCACCGCCCCAGAGGAATCGTACTGGTAGGCGAGGCTTATCCGATGTTATGAAACGCGCCTGATACCTGGAAAAGATAAACAAAAAAATCCCTTGGCTGAAAGGCCAAGGGATTTTTTTGTCCCAAGATGGGAAGTCTTGTTTTTATTTGCGGCGACGGCGGCCTACAAATGCCAGGCCCAGAAGGCTGAAACCGAAAAGAGTTAAGGTTGCAGGCTCGGGGATGGGGTTTGTTATAACGTCAATGTCGCTGGTAGCAAATGCGCCATTTGATCTTCCTCCAGCTCCCAGAATGTCTCCGCTTCCTTCCAAATCTGTGTGGCCATCTCCACCGGCTGCTATCCAAGCAGCGAAGCCTCCAGCATAACCAATTGCCATACCTAACTTTGGATCATCTAATCCAACGAGATTAAAAATGTCCAAACCATCAGTTTGATTGAGTGCATAATTAACTGAACCAACTTTTGTTCCTGTGCTTGCAACTCTAACAAGCTCCGGATCATCTGCTCCGGCCCCAATTGGTGAAAAGTTCCAGAATGTATCTGGATCATTTGCATCAATTGAAAAAGACCATAGGAATGTAGCACCATCAACAATAGCAGCTAATGAATCACTAAGGCTAAGGTCTGTGTTGGCATCAAAGTTGCTGTCACCAAGGCCAGTGTAGAATTGAACCATAGAATCATTTGTAGCATCAACTCCATCATCATATTCGCCAAACCACCAGAATTCATCAGCAGTGCCCGCGTCTGTGATTGATTTTAGTTGAATCGTTGAAATGGCAACCAGTTCGTCATTCGCCTCATCTGTAGCATAAGTATCGCCAAAAGGGTTTTGTTTAACTTTAGGAAATTCTATTGCAGAGGTCAAAACATCGCCAACAGTGATTTTTCCATAATCAGGATTAGCAATCATTTCACCATAGGTATCACTCTGCAAATCTGTATCTTCGATCAGTTCCTCATCCATTTCTATAAAATAATCCAGATTGTCATCTTCAAAAATTGTTCCACCCTGAATATTTCCGTTTGGGTAGAAAGAGTTGCTTGGCCATAACGGTATCGCAAAAGCATTCCCAACGCTGAGTATTAACAATCCCACTAATAATAATAATAATTTTTTCATGATAAGTCCTTATCCTTCTGCAAATTAAGTTTAAATCAAATATAAAATTTCGAATATCTGCTGAAACCTCCTTTTGCCAGATTTATATTTATTCCTGATGTTTGTTTTAATTGTTGATATTACAATGCAATGATGATGCCAGGATTTTTTATCTGACGGCTTAATTTTGAACAATTAACATTAATCAGGAGCATCGAGATTGCGTGTAAACACAGCACAGAAAGATGATTTTACCAACACCCTATGCAGCAAGCCTTTAGGAGCAGTATGATGTCAGGTGAAACGATGGTTACCATCAAAAAATTGTAACGGCTCCCTTCAGATTGAGCTTCGCAGATACCCTGAATTTGTTTATTTCATGTGGTAAACACAGAAATTAACAAGGGATTTTATTCGCAAATAAAAAAAATGGGAAAAAAACTTCATTATCTATGTGAAGTTTTTTATACACTATGTGAAGTTTTTTATACACTATTGACACATTCCGCTATGTGAAATTTTTATCACATGAACAGCAAAGGGTGGGTACTATGGAATCGTGTAAATTTGATGGTTTAAAATCGGTATGAAATATTTAATAAGAACAGGTCATTGTCCTTGAAATGTCCGAACCATTTGTCTTGATCCCCTGAAAACAGACTGAACCCCACTATACATTATAGGTTGGTTATATACGTGTATTCAAGTTGGGTAGACAGGTACCAGGAATCGTTATTCAGGGTTTTTATATATTTCAGGCGGGCCTGGAGCCAGTCTGAAATCATATCCACACGGATTTTTCCCAGGAGGGAATAGGTATCTTGTTCAAAGTAGAGAATCTCAGGACGATAATCTGCGATATGCTTGTGGGCAAATTGAAGATTAAAGTATGTATTGTCTGCGGTTCGATAGTCTGCACCCACAACATAAATGAGGGTGGGGGTTCGGGTGGATGTCAGGGACTCGGTTAAGAAGGATTCATTTTCCTGCCAGGCGGATTCTCCTCTGATGCCGAAATCAGCAAGGGTGGTTTCAAATTCAAAGCAGGCAATGCTGGTTCTTTTGTACTCAACTTCGATGGCTTCATCGGTCAGGACGGCACTGCCCAGGATTGAGGTCAGGGTTTCAGGTGAAAAATCACCGTTCACATCTTTCGGACTTTATGCGACATTTTAATATCGGTTACACATATGCTTTTAACCGGAGGTATAATCGATCCGGTCATTTGTATCAGGGTCGCTATAAATCATATTTGATCGAAGCTGATGTGTTTCTTAGAGAAGTGTCCCGCTATATCCATCTGAATCCTGTACGAATAAAAAAGTATGCTGAAAAGTGATGTTAAAAAAAAATAAAGGTTCTTAATAATTATAAGTATAATAGTTTTGGCCCGAACTCGCGTCTCGAATTCAACAACTCATAAGTGGTGAGAAGCTGCTGTTTGAATGCTGTTTTTTACGAGGTCTGTAGAAACTCAAAAGGCTCGACACCGCTTTTAAAAATTTTATAGGATTTTATTTTTAGAAGCGGTATGAAATATCTAAAAAGAAAAGATCATTGTCCTTAAAGTGTCCAAACCATGTATCCTTATCCCCTGAGAAAAGACTGGCTCCAAAAAGACACTCAAGATTTTTAATGTAGGTGTATTTTAGATAGGGAGACAAATACCCTGCGGTGTTGTTAAGATTTATATTATATTTCAGGCAGGCTTGAAGCCAATCAGAAATAATATCCGTTTTGATTTCTCCCAGAAGGGAAAGAGTGTTTTGCTCAAAATAGAGAATTTCAGACGAATAATTGGCTATATACCTGTGGGCAAACTGCAAGTTGAAATATGTGTTTTTGGCGGTTGTATAGTCAGCACCGATAACATAGGTGAAAGTAGGTTCTCTTGTTGAGGTGAGAGAAGAGGTCAAAAACGATTCATTTTCCTGCCAGGCAGCTTCGCCCCTGACTCCGAAATCAGCAAGGGTGGTTTCAAATTCAAGGCCTGCAATGTTGGTTCTTTTATATTCAACTTCAATATTTTCATTGGTCAGGATCGCAGAGTCGATAAGCGAGTCCAGTCCTTCGGGGGAAAAATCTCCGCTGACATGGATATTTTTAACAGGAAAACTTTTAAAATAGGGCGTATCTTCTATCGTGTTGTGAAAGGTTAACCCAAGGTCAATATTTTTGAGTGATGTGGTGAGTCTTAAGGCAAACTCAGCTTCTGTGTCCGGGACAGTTTCATTGACGCTTATATTTTCAAAATAGGTTTTCAGGGAAGGAGAAACAGCAGAATTTTCAATTTCTTTTTTCATGTGTCCGAATATAGACCAGTTGGTTCCAAAATAATCTATTCTGGATTCTTCAAAGAATGGAATAAAAACACCTTCTATATTAAAGTTGTCAAAAAACAGATTCAAATCAGCCATCCAGATCGGTATTTTTCTTTCTTCATAATCAGGAAGAATAAATTCCCGCAGGTCTTGTGGATTCAGTGTATCAACCGGGCTGAATTGGTCGGTTTTTCCCCAGCGGACGATCTGTTTACCAATAGAAAAACCATAATTTTTTTCTGTCGATTGCCATTTTGCTTCGTAAAGGTCCAGATCGTATTCGTCAGTTTCATCTTCAGGTCCAAAGTACAGATAATCAGATAAAACTGACAGGGTGATCATATTTTTATATTTGGTTTCCACTATTATTCGGTTTCGAAGGCTGGTATTGTTTTCGACTGCATCCTCTTCTTTAATTTGAAGGGTGGTCCTTACCTGGAAGAGACCGGATATGGAAAAATCAGAGTTTTTGTCTTGTTTGCCTGTTTCGTCAAAAATATCATCCGCTACAGTATCGTCAAATAATAAAATAGGTCCCTCAGATTCAGGGGATTCGGTTTTTGTTTTGTCCTCGTTGTCTTTTACAGCGGAGGCTTCAAATAATGGGTCTGGGATCTGGTTGTTAGTTCCGTTGATCTCAGAGAATGTTGATGTGGGAGGTAAATCCGGGCTTTCCAAATTTTGAATCGGAGCCACCACAATTTTGACGGTTGGTTTTTTATCGACCGTTTCCTGTATGATCTTGTAGTCGTATTGTATATCCTCATCGATATCAAGGACAATTCTTGTTGTATTTTTTGTATTCTGGCCTATGCGAATATTCTTTACTGCCTCACCTTTAGTTTTGCGACTTATGTTTACCTGGGGCACAAAGGTGTCTTTAATATCAACAACAATCCGTTCCGGGTTATGGAGTGCATAATATTTAATTCTTGGAGATTTTCCAAGTGGAGATTTTTCAAGGAAAACAATGACTATATCTTGGTGGATCTGTTTGTCAAACTTAAAACTTTTTACCCGGTTGGAGGGAAGGGCGGAAGAAACTGCCGGCAGCAATAGAAGTACTGAAAGACCAAAGAAGAAAAGAATTATGCTTGTTATACGGAGTTCTGCCTTTATCATTACAATTTCCTTTGTATACGTTTTCTACTAAGGACAGCAATAACGATGCCATATCAATAATTTTCAAGGCTTTTTTTGGATATTTGGTTTTGATCAATATCAGTATTATAAATAATTTTTTCGATCTTTATATAGGTTTTATGCCCTTTTTCAAGGTTTTCCATACTACTGGTCAGTTCGGTCCAGATTCCCTGGATTTGTTCCAGTTTTAAAACCTTGTATGTCTTGATGTGGTTTCCTTTTTTATCATAGTATTTGGCAAATAAGGGTAATAGTGATTGTTTTGAGATCAGGCTATAGGTAAGGCTATATTGAGTATTTAGTCCTTTTTTAGGCCTGGTTTTCAGCACATAACAATCAAAATTGCCGACTTGTTTAGATCCGACAATTTCATAGGTATAATCGTCAACAGAATGACGCTCCATGTCTTCATAGGTAAACTCACTGTTTACAAATCGGCTTGATTTCTGGGAGCTGACAATTCTTCTGGTTCTTCTCAGGGCTGGCAAATAAAGGAATTGTTCTGTTTCCCATCCAGGTTTTTCAATGGTCAGAAACCCGGTTCCATCAATATCGGCAGGAGCAGTGAACCGGATGATCTGTCGTTCAAGCCCTTCTTCCAGCAATCGTTTGTTGTTGAACTGTCTTGTTCTCTTGTTGCCGCTTTTACTGATAAGCACCATCTGTGCAGTAGAAACGGAGTTATTCCCCCTGTCCCTGTCAAATATTTTTTGGGCAAGCTTTTTTCCCGTCATCTCTTGTGCGTTGGCGTAAAAAGAAGAAGTGACCAATATTATAATGATATATCCAAGTGTTTTAAGGCTTTTCATCATCATCCTTTGTTTAATTCTTCAAGAAGGGTCTTGGCTTTTTCCGAACCCGGGAAGTTTTGATTAATCTCCAATGCCCTTGAAACTTCTTTTCTGGCAAGTTCAATGTTTCCTTTTTTAGTATATGCAAGCCCTAGATGATAGTGGACTATGGGGTTATTAGGGATTTTCTTTAGATCGTCAATAAATTCACTCACAGCATTGCCATAGAGCTTCTTTTTATAGTAGACAAGTCCCAGGGTATCCATGATTCCAGGATCTTCAGGAAAATGCTCTTTTGCTTTCTTTGCATATTTTAAAGCCTCATCGTATTTATCAGTTCTTTCTGCCAGGTGGTAGGCAAGATTGTTGGCTGCTGCTGCAAATTCTGGATTGATTTCAAGGGCTTTTCT
>Ga0105045_10004111_pt1 | contig 12602 bp, 14 predicted proteins | sample MAT02_FD_78089 | JGI IMG/M metagenome (GOLD analysis project Ga0105045, IMG submission 78089) | Freshwater microbial communities from Lake Fryxell liftoff mats and glacier meltwater in Antarctica - MAT-02 (megahit assembly) | ecosystem: Environmental > Aquatic > Freshwater > Ice > Liftoff... | reverse complement strand
TCCAGAAATACATTCTGGTTGAACTTGAAGCCGAGACAGGACCCCGTCTCTGGGGAAATCCTGAAGCGCAGTGGCACAAGGACATTGCTTCAAAAATGGAATCTTCTGGCTTAAAAATAAAATCCGTCCAGGGAGGCAGTAAATTGCTGCAGCAAACAATCACCATTCAAATTTACGTCTGGGGAAAGCTTAAACTACGGAGCGGCAGATTTTGCATCAGTGAAGAGAATCCTCGAGGCTGAGTTTCCAGATTACGAGATTATTAACGAAAAGCCTCAATAACTAATTCTTGATATTCTGGCAAAAGTTTATTGAAATCAAAATTATTATTTTCCGTATAGCTAATAATTGGCTGATTATCTTTACCAAGAATAAACCCAAATTTTCCGTAATCTGTAGTGAGGTAGACTCTTTTTAAACCACCTATCTCAATTGCCTCAGCTCTTGAGTCCCTTAATTCTTTCGTAAGGGAATTTTAATTAAACGTTTCCTTCATGGTACTAATTAAATAGTGACTCTACCACCGCCTTCACGTCGCCACCATCAGCTTGACCTTGGAGTTTTTTCATTACGGCGCCGACGAGTATACCGATTTTTGCTTTGTCTTCCACACCGAGCTCGGCTTTTACTTGCTCGGCAATCGGGCGGATTTGCTCTTGGCTCATGAGGGTAGGGAGGTAGGCTTCAAGTACCACTAGTTCGTCTTTCTCTGGCAGGGCGAGTTCTGGGCGGTTAGCCGCTTCATACTGCACGATAGACTCCTTGCGCTGCTTCGCTAGGCGCTTGATGACCGCAATGACTTCTTCATCCTTTAGTTCGTCTTGGGGAGTGCGGCCAGTGGCTACAAGCTCGTTAGTGCAGGCGGTCATGATGCCGCGCACAGTACGCAGACGCACCTCATCTTTCGCCTTCATTGCTTCTTTTAAAGTAACTCGTAAATCGGTGTGTGTAGACATATATATTGATGGATTAGTTCATGAATAGTAACATTTTTAGGTATGGTACACTACTCCTAAATGGATAGTATCTCAATCATATTGTTGGTGCTTTTACTCTTAATTTTTGGCTTACTAGTCTATGTATTCTTCTTTCGGAAAGAGGTAGGACTCAAAAAGGAGGACGATAGGAGTATGCTCATGCTGCAACAACAGATTCAAGAGCTGTCTCGGGCTATGCGTCAGCAAATGAGCGAGAGTAACCGCTTGGCGCAGGAGGGCAGCCGCTTGCAGTTTAAGGAGAGTAAGGAGCTGATGCAGGAAATCAATAAGGAAGTAAACGAGCAGCTACGAAATGTGGTGAAGAGTGTAAGTGAGGTGGGTGAAAGCAGTAAGCAAGTCTTTCAGGTTGCGGATCAGCTGAAGGAATTGCAAGACATTCTTAAGAACCCAAAACAGCGAGGAATTCTTGGCGAGTACTATCTAGAGACGGTGCTTCAAAACGTCCTTCCGCCAGAAAGTTTTGAAATGCAGTACGCCTTTAATGACGGTGATATCGTTGACGCGGCGGTATTTGTGAAAGGGAAAGTGATACCGGTAGACTCAAAGTTTTCGCTCGAAAACTACAACCGTTTCGTGGAAGCCAAAGACGGAGCCGAGAAAGTAGCCCTGGAGAAAGCGTTTGTAAATGACCTCAAGCTGCGTATCTCAGAAACCGCTAAATATATTCGCCCGACTGAGAAGACGACCGACTTCGCCTTTATGTTTATTCCGCACGAGGGAATTTACTATGACTTACTTTCAAACAAGGTCGGGACCGGGGAGGAAAACCTTATTCAAAGGGCCGCTGGAACTCACAAGGTAATCATCGTGTCACCCACCTCTTTCCTGGCGTATCTTCAGACCGTGATGCAGGGACTGAAGGCGATGGAGATTGAGGAGAGAGCTCAAGATATTATAAAAAACGTCGAGCGCCTCTCCATTCATATCGCCAAGTACGAAGACTATTATCACAAGCTTGGGAAGACGCTCGAAACTAGTGTAAATCACTACAATGCCGGCTATAAAGAACTGGGGAAGATAGACAAGGACGTCCTGCGTATTACGGGTGAAGCAATAGATATTGATACGCTCGCACTAGATAAACCACACGGACGGGGAGAGGATTAGGGCATCTAAAATTTAGATTTTCTGTGGTGACGATTGCGATAAGCTTGGTTTTTTAAAAATGTTCCCAGATGCCCTACCGACTACTAAGTGCGTATTTTTTCTCGTGAGCGAAGCGGAATCAGCTTTTGCGGAGGGCGGGAACTTGGGGCGGTGGGCGAAGCAAAAGCTGATTCCGTTTCGCGGCCCTCCAGAGCCATTGCAATTTTTAGACTTTTCTAGTACTATGCTCGGCACTATGGCAACAAAAAAAGCTAAAGACGCATTTGCAGTAATCGCTACCGGCGGGAAGCAATATGTCGTTACCGTGGGGGAAACCCTTGAGGTAGAACTACTGGGCGAGCACAAAGAAGGTGACGCTATTGAGTTTGATACCGTACTCATGACTGATGATGGCACCAGCGCTAAAGTGGGTACACCAACCACTGGCACAAAGGTAATTGCTACTTACCTGGGTGAAAAGAAAGGTCCAAAACTTACCATTATCCGCTACAAAGCTAAGAGTAACCGTGACCGTCGCCTCGGACACCGCCAGCACTACGCGCAAGTGAAGATTGAATCTATCGCGTAAACTCTTAGACAAGATACAAAGACAAAACCGTTCAGTTAACTGAACGGTTTTGTCTTTGTACTAAACAGCTAATTCCAGCCAGAGAAAAACTTCTATTCGAATGGAAGGTTACAACTCCTTTTAAACAAAAGAAACCCCGCGCTTGGCGGGGTTTCGTGGGCAGGCTGTGACTTTATACGTGCTCGAACTGGTTATAAGGTTTGGACCTGAGGTGCTGCTTAGCCTGCTTATACTCTTGACACCAGATACACTCTACTCCCTGAACGTTGGCTATTTTGATTAGATACAGGACCACATCGCCAAACTCTGCATAGGCCTCTGTACCAGGCTTGGCAGTTACAAGACCTGCTCGCTTGCCATTAGGGGCACGGAAGTGAGAAGCGGGAAAAGAGTAGTATTTACCCGATTCCTTGCTAGTGAATCCGACCAACTCAAATAGGACTCCCGAAAGCTTGGATAAACGAGCGCTGTGGACTATGTGAGTCTTACCATGTTCAAGTTGAAGATCTGGCTCGAGGTCTAGCGTCGGTGCGAAACGGACTATTTCCATAAAATCTTCCTTTGCTTAAGGTAAGTGTTTAACGAGGTGGGAAACTTCTAATGACATTAAGCACTAGATTATATGAAACGTCAACCCACCAGTCTTCCAACTGCTGTGTGTGTTATTTAGTCCGACTTTGGAGGGCGCTCTTGATAGTCTCGGGGTCGGCGTATTCTAGCTCGCTTCCGGTGGAGAGACCACGGCCTAGGTGGGTGAGGGAGACTGCTGTTCCTTTGAGCACTGGCTCTAAGTGGTTTTCTACAAAGCGGGCGGTATTTTCACCGTCTGGGCTCACCGAGAAGCCAAGAATGACTTCCATTAAGTGGTCCTCTTTAAGGCGAGTAGTGAGGCAACCGAGAAGAGCACCGCTCCGCACTCGTTGCTCGTCTTTTGGGTTATGCAAAAGGGAAACGGTACCGCCTAAAATAAAGTACAGGCCGTCATAGACGCCACTCCGCTCGATGGCTTCAGTGTCGCTATCGCGCGCCACGACCAAGAGCTTGCTCCGGTCACGGTTAGGGTTGCGGCAGATAGAACAAAGAGGTTGACGCTCGCCACTTTCCGAATAGTACCGATAGCAGCTGGGGCACAACACAACTGAATTTTTAAGAGATGTTACAAGTCCGGCTAGTTCATCGGCTTGCTCCGGCTTTAAAGTTAGAATATGAAAAGCAAATCGCCGAGCCTGGCGGATACCAGTCCCCGGAAATTTTTCAAAGTGGGCGATGAGTTTATCTAAGGGGGTCATGCTAAAAATCATCTTGACCACCACCATGAGCAGCAGCTGAATGATGGTGAGTATCTAGGTTGAGGAAGCGGACATGCTTACCATCGAAGTACAGTTCGCACGAACCGACCGGACCGTTACGATGCTTCTCGACCAGAATTTCGGCAATATTTGGGCGGTCTGATTCTTTATTTATTTTATCTTCACGGTGAATAAACATCACGACGTCGGCATCCTGTTCAATCGAGCCAGAATCACGGAGGTCTGAAAGGCGCGGCTTACCGCCACGTTGCTCCACGGCGCGTGAAAGCTGCGAGAGGGCAATGACAGGTACTTCTAAGTCGCGCGCCATGATCTTAAGCGAACGAGAAATCTCGGTTACTTGTTGCACCATAGAATCGCTCGCCTTGGTGGCGGTGGGGGACATAAGCTGGAGATAGTCGACAATGAGGAGGTCGAGGCCGTGCTCGTTTTTAAGTCTCCTTGCCGCTGAGCGCATTTTAAGAATATTATTACCGGCTTGGTCATCAATATGAATCTGCGCTTCAGAAAGCTTCGCCATGGCCTTCTGTACGGCGTCAAACTCTTGGTCATTATTAAGGCGTCCCGTACGCAGCTTCCACGAGTCTACGCCCGCCTCAGCCGCGAGCATACGGTCTACTAGCTGCTGGTCACTCATTTCAAGCGAAAAGATACCGACCGAAGCCCCAAACTTAAGGGCCGCGTTACGCGCCACATCCAGTGCAAAAGTGGTCTTACCCATGGAAGGACGGGCAGCAAGAATTATCAGGTCAGACTTTTGAAAACCAGCCAGGAGGTTATCAAGAGCGGTGAAGCCAGACTGCACTCCGCGCTTCTCGTCTTGGTTGGCGGCTAGGTATTCAAATCGTTCCCACGCTTCGGTAAGCGAGCTGCCGATAGTTTTAAACTTTTGGGCAGATGGAGACTGAGTGGCGAGGAAGATTTTCTTCTCAGCTTGATCAAGTGCCTCGTCCACACTCTGCGGGTCTGAGTAACCAATCTCCGCCACTTCTTCCGCTGCGTAAATAAGATTGCGCAAGGCTGACTTACCTTGGACCATTTCAGCGTAATAGTGGGCGTTACCGGCGGCGGGCACGGTCTCAATGAGCTCCGTTACGTAAGTGGCGCCGCCCACCCGGTCAAGACGGCTCGTATCGCGCAGTTTAGACACCAGCGTCACCACATCTATCGGGTCGCCCTTAGAAAATATCTGAATAATCGCTTCATAAATGAAGCGGTGCTTATCAGCGTAAAAGCTCTCTGGATACACGCTCACTGAGATGTCATGGAGTACATCAGGTTTGAGGATAATAGCACCAAGCAGCGCTTTTTCAGCATCAATATTACGCGGTGGGGTGCGCAAGGCGCGACTGGTAGCAGGCGGCTTTTCCATAGTGGAGGCATTGTACCACAAAAGCCCTGCCCTAATTTTTTCAGCAAAACTGGGGATCATGTGTATAAAGTGGATAGTAGCTAATCCGTCTCAGATTCATTATATGTTATAGTTTTTCTATGACTACAGAGCTTGAACTTGATAAAAATACGCCCAAATTAAGCTCGTTAACATCGGTAACGACACTATCAAAGTATTTAGCTTTACTATTGTTTGTAACACTTCCTTTTATCGGTGGTTGGGTAGGATACACCTATGCCCCAGAAAAAATTGTGACCGGAGGTCAAACAGTTGCAAATGGATATGACATTCAAGCACAAGAGCAAGAGGGGTATCTGGCTTTACAACAGCCGTCAATGATTGATACTTCTTTAAATGAAGACGGGTCTGTAAGAAATGATGTCGCTGCTAGCGGTCTAAGTACTGAGACTAAAATCTATTTTTTTCAAAATAAATGTGAGGAAGATGGTGAGTTTTGCTTTGTGGTGAACTCGATTAACGCGGATTCATTTGTCAGTGAAAAAATCACCAGTTTGAGTGAAGGGAATTTAGACTTTTATGGAAAAATAGATGAGAAAAACTTTTTTCGAACAAATTTCGTAGACAAAATATATCTAGCTAACCTTGACACACCTACTCTATTTATTAAGGAAATAACCATAGATGAATTAGGGCTAGCAAGTGATTATGAATTGCTTTCAACAAAAAGTATTAACGGCTCACTATATATAATAGCTGTCCAGTATGGAGAATCAGAACCTTTGAATCAGTACCAAACTTTTAGAAGAGTTAAAGACTCTAAATATATTAAATTTGATTTAGATACTAATACTGCTAAAAATATTCCACTTTCATTTTTCCCGGATTCTCAAAACCATGATTTTGTCGGTTCAGAAAAGAACTACATATATTTAGAAGACTATGATAATGACACAGGAAGCATGACAATCTATACACTCGATCTTGTCTCTGAAAAAGTTGTGAATAGTAGATATGTTGCAGGTTGTACTGAAGAAACCAAGGGATTTAGTACACCATGTGAGATAACTTACAGCGAAGGGGCAAAACTTCGTACACATCAGTGCGGAGACACTATAATTTCGAGATTATATACTCAAGATGATACTAGTATTTTTAAATTAGAAAATACCCGGACTGGTCTTTCAACAACTATAAACGGGATATTTGGAATGTGCCGTTAATTTCAGATTTTAGGACAAGGGTTTATGATGGTGTGTAGTTGACGGAGGCTAAGCCTCCGTCAGGAATGTTGCTATACCTTACTGTGTGGAAGTGTTAGGATTGTTCTTCGCGACTGACTTTTGGGCCATGGGCTGAGTCTTCGATGGTGTAGCCTTTAAGTAGTAGGGCGTCGCGCAGGCGCTCGGCTTCAGGCCAATTTCTAGCGATGCGCGCGGCTTCACGCGAGTCTATTAGTTCGAGTATTTCTAAAGGTAATTCGTTGGCGGAAATGACACCCAAGGTCTTTACTCCATCGTCTTGCTTGGCCCGCAAGCCGATATCAAAGATGCTGTCCATGACGTGGATGGTGGCGCACTTTACTTCATTTGAAAGCTTTTCGTCCTTGGTGAGTTGCCACATGAGTGCTACCGCCGCTGGTGTGTCTAAGTCATTTGCTAGGTGCGTCCTGAATTTCTCTAAATACTCAGCGTCAGGTACGGAAGCTTTTTGCTTATAGTCTTCATAGACAAAGCGACGCAGTCTAAAGAGCGCTTGCTTGGCGCCTTGAAGCGCTTCAAAGGAGAAGTTGATAGGGGAGCGGTAGTGCGAGGTTAAAAGCCAGTAGCGGTAATCTTCACCAGTAAAACCACGGTCTACCAAGTGTCTGAGGTTGATGGCGTTGCCAAGGGATTTGCCGATTTTGCTATTATCAATCGTAATAAATTCATTATGCATCCAGAAGCGTACGAATGGTTTGCCTGTCGCGCATTCACACTGGGCGATTTCGGCGTTGTGATGGATTGGTCCCAAATCGATTCCGCCAGTATGAATGTCGATTGATTTACCAAGCGTAACCATGGCCATGGCAGAGCACTCGATGTGCCAGCCAGGGAAGCCCTTGCCCCAGCGACTGTCCCAGCCGAGCTCACCCTTCTTCCACACCGCAAAATCAGCTGGGTGGTGCTTCTCGGAATTTACCTCCACCCGGGCGCCACTTTTAAGCGCTGCGATATCGATGTGGCCAAGTCGACCGTAAGCCGGGTATTTTTCAATATCAAAGTAGACACCATCGCTCGTTTCGTAGGTATACCCTTTGCCTTCTAAGGTTTCGACCAGACGGATTTGGGCTTGTACGTACTCACTCGCCCGTGCGTAAGTGGTAGCGGCAATGATATTTAACGCATCGCAATCATCATAAAAAGCGGCAATGAATTGATCTGAGAGCTGGCGCATGGCTTCAAGCGTCACTGGTAAGCCTTCGCGCTTGAGGCCCTTCATTATCTTATCTTCGCCAGCGTCGCCATCATCCGTGAGGTGGCCAAAGTCGGTAAGGTTTACTGTGTGTTGTACCTCATAGCCATGGAAGATGAGGGTGCGTTTTAAAATATCAGCAAAGACGTAGGCGCGGAGGTTGCCGACATGAATATAATCATAGACTGTTGGCCCACAGCTGTACATGAGGACTACTCCGGGTGAGAGCGGAGTGAAGACCTCCTTACTCCCCGTTTCGGTATTAAAGAGGTGGACGGGTGGCTGATCTGCTGGTACGGCTTTGGTGGTAAAAAGGTCAAAAAACATTGCTGTTAGTGTAACAAAAAAGCCCAAAAACATACAGTACCCAGTTTTGCTTTTTACCTAATCGCTCGTTCGTGCCATAATGCAATAATGAATGATGAATACAATAAGACAACGCGAGGTGAAGACAATCGATCAAAAAAACAAAACTTACTCGGTATAACCCTAGCGCTCTTGCTCGCTATTGGCGCCTTTTTTACTGGTCTTCACTCAAGTGAGCTTATAGCTGGAGATAAGCAAGTAGCCAGTATCTTTTCGATTTTTTCAAAACCAAATGTGGCAGTAGAGACAAACCGTCCCGACTTAAAGGAGTTTTGGGAAGTATGGGACTTGCTTGATGACCGCTTTAGTGCCGCCAGTTCGACCCAGGTCTTTACTAACGAAGAAAAAATTTACGGTGCCATTTCAGGCCTCGTAAGTTCTTACGCTGACCCCTACACAGTCTTCCTTCCGCCCGCGGAGAGTGAGGCGTTTGCTGCAGATATCTCTGGCAACTTCGGTGGTGTGGGAATGGAAGTAGGGAACCGTGACGGGGTGATTACCGTCATTGCGCCTTTAAATGGCACACCTGCGGAAGCAGCTGGCATTATGGCTGGAGATTTCATTGTGGAGATTAATGGTGAATCAACTGACGGTATGTCTATTGATGGCGCGGTAAAGCGCATCAGGGGCGAGCGCGGCACGACGGTCAGCCTCACTATCTTCAGAGAAGGTGAGGTCGAGCCAAGGAAAATAGACGTGCTGCGGGATACTATTACCATACCGACTGTGAAGACGGAGATTGTAGGTGATACGTTTATTGTCAGTCTTTATAGCTTTAATGCGGTGGCTGAAGCGAAAATGTTTGAAGCCATGAATGAATACGCAAAGAGTGACGCAACAAAAATAATTCTTGATTTACGAGGCAATCCAGGCGGATATTTGCAGAGCGCTGTTTCAATTGCCAGTATCTTCTTGCCAACCGGGAAGGTCGTAGTGCGTGAGAAATTTGGGGATGATCGAGAGGAAAAGTTGTACCGTAGCTCAGGTCGCACCTTAGGAAACAGAGCGCCTGAAAAGCTGGTGGTCTTAGTAGACGGGGGTTCGGCTTCAGCTTCAGAGATTCTCGCTGGAGCACTAAATGAGCACGGCTTTGCCACGCTTATTGGAGTCGATACCTTCGGAAAGGGTTCGGTCCAGGAACTGGTCGAAATGGACGGACGTTCAGCTCTTAAGGTGACTGTAGCCCGCTGGCTTACACCAGACGGGCAATCAATCTCAGACGGTGGTCTTAAGCCCGATATTTACATCAAGCGGACATTCGAAAATAGGCAGAACGAAGAAGATCCGCAAAAAGACGCGGCCCTCAAGTTTCTCCGGGGAGAAGAAGTGGTCAGTGAAGCGAAGCCAGAATAGGAGATTATTGGCTCTCTTTCTAAAAATTGGTATGATGCAGCGTACTTAGCAATTAGTAACTAACGGACTCTATGAAAGTAATTCTACTGCGTGACGTCGCCAAGATTGGCAAACGGTTTAGTATTGTGGAGGTGCCAGACGGTTTTGCCCTAAACAAGCTTATTCCCTCTAAGGACGCCGAACCAGCCAGCCCCGCCAACGTGAAGCGCGTGCTTGAAAAGCACAAACAAACAGCCGCTGGCGCTTTGCTCCAAGTTAACGGCATCAAGGGTATTCACGAAACATTTGCTACCGACCCGCTCTTAATTCTCATGGAAGCTAATGCCCAAGGACACTTGTTTCAGAGTGTTCATGTGAGTGATATTGTTAAAGCGGCTAAAGAAAAAGGAGTGGTTATCCCTGAAGGGGTAGTGAAGATTGAGGCACCTATTAAGAGCGTCGGCACGCACGAAGTCAAACTTGAAGTACCGGGAAATTCTTATTCACTTAGTCTGTCGGTAGTACCGAAGAAATAACCAATCTCATTTATGTCTAATACAAATAGTTACTTTGTCGTCGGAGTCCTAGCCTTAAGTGGCATCATAGTCTTTGCTTTAGCAACTTTGCTTGGTCCTGAGGCAGCTCCCAGTGCGCGCGATACTACGGCCACGAATTCAGCCGCTGGTCCACTTACGGCTGAGCAATTAGTGGCGTATAATGTGGAGATGACAAATGATAAAAATCCCGTGGCTGAATTTGTGACCAATAAAGGAACCTTTGAGCTTGAACTATTTAAAGACACTATGCCCATTACGGCTGGTAATTTTATTAAACTTGCGGAGGAAGGTTTTTACGACGGTGTGAAGTTTCACCGGGTGATTGAGGGCTTCATGATTCAGTCGGGCGACCCGATTACGAAGACCGAAGAATTCTTACGCTACGGTACGGGTGGTAGCGGAGAAACAATTCCTGACGAGCACATTATGGGTGAATATTTGACAAATGTGCGCGGCACTATCGCTATGGCCAACAGTGGGCCAGAATCAGGCAGTAGTCAGTTTTTTATCAACGTTGCCAACAACACTAATCTCGACTTCAACAAGCCGCCGCTTGGTTCCAAGCATCCTGTCTTTGGGAGAGTTCTCAATGGGATGGAAGTAGTTGACGCTATAGCGTTCGTTGAGACTAGTCCCAACAATAATCTACCGCTCGATCCGATTGTGGTTGAGAAAATTAATATTAAGCAGAACTAGAGAAATAGAAAAATACCCTGGCCAAGGCCAGGGGATTTTTCTATTTTAAAATTTCGTCAATCTTACGAGACGAGTACAAGAACCGCCTTTTTCATGACAGTATTACCGTCAAAACGCTTCTTGCGAATATCTTTGAAAGCTACGGTACCAGGAAAAGCCGCATACAGTGTATGGTCTTTGCCGATGCGAACACCGACTCCAGCTTCAATCTTTGTACCACGTTGCCTTACGATAATCTCACCGGTTGAGACTTTTTGACCTGCGGTCTTCTTCACTCCCAGATACTTTGGTTGTGAGTCACGCAGGTTCTTAGCGGTTCCGGCGGCTTTTTTGGTTGCCATGGTATATAATAATTAATCTAAACGTAATGGGTGGGATTATACGGTATATGCGCGAAAAACTCAAGCTTTATCTCCAAAATGATCAGATATTCTACGCACTGGTAGTTATTTTGGTCGGCCTTGCTTCTTTTGGTCTTGGTCGCGCTTCTGTAAGCGGGATAGTGGGGATAGCGCCAGCCACGGTAATAGTTTCTAGCACTAAAGATGTTCCTTTACCAAAGACACTGACGAGTAAACCAAACGATACAGCCCTTACTGCTTCGTTAGAAAAAACTGCCGAAAGCGTTGTTGCGTCTAAATCAGGCACAAAATACCACCTGAGTAACTGCCCAGGCGCGAAGCAAATAAAAGCCGAAAATCTCATCTCGTTTCCCTCAAGAGCTTCCGCCGAAGCGGCTGGTTATACGCCAGCCGCCAATTGTCCAGGCCTGAAGTAGGGTACACTATTATTACTTATGCAAAAAACGCTTACTCTCTATCGTGAAGCTGCGCGGCAATGGTACAAGCTCGAAATGGGTCACCATGCGGCGGCTTTTGCCTACTACGCCCCCTTTGCCCTTATCCCGCTGATTTTGGTTTCAGTCGGCGTCTCAGGCTACGTTTTTGGAGTCCCGTTTGTAAAAAATATCTTTCTCAGTTGGGCGACGGTCTTTGGTACAGACCTAACGCAACTTGTAAATGTGGCGGTTCAAAATCTCGAGATCGAAGTCCATACGTATGATGTGCCGATAGTAGCGACCTTGTTATTTTTAATCATTACTATCTTTGCTTTTAATGTGCTTGGATCTGGTTTTTTACGAATCTGGGGCACGGCTGAAAAGGGACTGGTGCCGTGGCTTTGGCAGTCACTTCGGTCAGCAGTCTTTGTATTGATACTGCAGTTATACATCGTATGTATCCTCATTATTGAGGGATTATGGATTGAGGTGCCGGCTATTAAAGTATCATTTGTTCCGCAAGTGGTTTGGTTTTTTAGTGTTTCATTACTTTTCTTCTTACTCTTCCGCTTCCTTACTAAAGGTGCTCCCAGTATTTTTGGGTGTTTGGTGGGCGGCATAAGTACAGGAGTACTTTTTTTGGTGGCAAAGAATATCGTCGGACTTTATCTTGCTGCCAAACCAGTCCTTACCATCTTTGGAGCGGCGGGATTGATACTCGTCCTCCTTATCTGGGTGTATATCCTGGCCGTGATTATTTATTATGGCGCTATCGTTGCGCAATTAGTTACTAATCGTAACCAAACACTATGATTCTAATAGATATCGAAGCCACCGGAGTGGCCTATCACAAGCATTCAATCCTCGGTATCGGTGCGCTTGAATACGAAAATCCCACCAACCGCTTTTACGGTGAGTGTCGCATTTGGGACGGGGCGCATATTATGGAAGAGGCGACTGCCATCCACGGTTACTCGGAAGCAGAAATGAATGACCCCAAGAAAGTCACAGAAGCGGAGCTCGTCGTGGCCTTTATGGAATGGTCACAGCATATGGGAGACCGGACGCTGGCCGGGCAAAACGTT
>Ga0105045_10004108_pt1 | contig 12606 bp, 9 predicted proteins | sample MAT02_FD_78089 | JGI IMG/M metagenome (GOLD analysis project Ga0105045, IMG submission 78089) | Freshwater microbial communities from Lake Fryxell liftoff mats and glacier meltwater in Antarctica - MAT-02 (megahit assembly) | ecosystem: Environmental > Aquatic > Freshwater > Ice > Liftoff... | reverse complement strand
TGCTAGTATCGGTGCAATCAGCGCCGATTCGCGCCGAAGCCGATCCGCATCGAAGGGTGATCCATGACGAACGCTTCCAGCTCTCCGTCTCGTGTGCGCACCAACCCCCCGGGCAGCGCGACCCGCCGCATCCGTGGTGCCGCTGCCATCGGCCTCGTGGCCCTCGCCTCCGCCATCGCCCTCGATCACGGCGTCGCCACCAGCGACGACGGCATCGACGCCGAAGCGATCACGCCCGAGCTCGTCGCCGAGGCGACGCGCACGCTCGCGGCCGAGTCGAGCTCGCCATGGACCACCGGCAACCTGCTGCTCGATCTCGTGGAGCCCGATGATGGCGAGGGTGGCTCGGAGTCCGAACTCGCCGCCTACGTCCACACACTCGATGCGTTGCCCGGCATCGACGTCGAGCCGGCCGGCTTCTACAGCGAGGGCGAGCACCTGTTCCGCATCCGTGGCACCGACTTGGGCGACGCCGAACTCGCGCGCCTGCTCGACGACCCGCTGGTCGAGGGCGTCGAGCCCGAGGTCATCTACGCGCTGCCGGCCAACGCGATGGCCGCAGACGCGCCGCTGCCCGACGACGGCGCCGAGATCGACAAGCCCGGCCGCATGCCGGTCGACGATCCAATGTTCGAGCTGCAGTGGCACATGGAGCAGATCCGCGCCCCCGAGGCGTGGACGGACAACCGCGGTGCAGGCGTCGTCGTCGCGGTGATCGACACCGGCGTGGCGTGGAAGGACGCAGCCGGCGTGAAGATGCTGCCCGACATGGCGGGCACCAAGTTCGCCGACGGCGAGAGCTTCATCGCCGGCCTACCCGAGGGGCTCGACGATCACGCCCACGGCAGTCACGTCGCCGGCACCATCGCGCAGACCACCAACAACGGCATCGGCGTCACCGGCATCGCCCACGAGGCGACCATCATGCCGCTCAAGGTGCTGTCGAAGGACGGCCGCGGCTCGGTGCCGGGCATCGCGAACGCGATCCGCTACGCCGCGGATCACGGCGCGCACGTCATCAACATGAGCCTCGGCGGTCCGCTGCCGTCGCGCGTGCTAGCCAAGGCGATCGAGTACGCCCACGCCAAGGGCGTGACCACGGTGTGCGCCGCCGGCAACGAGCACCGCAGCCGCGTCGGCTACCCGGCCGCCAACAAGTTCGCAGTCGCGGTGTCGGCCACCGACTACGCCCGCGATCTCACCTTCTACAGCAACTGGGGCGCGGACATCGACGTCGCCGCGCCGGGCGGCGACACCCGGGCCGATCGCAACGGCGACGGTGCGCCCGACGGCGTCCTGCAGAACACCATCCGCATCGGTCAGCCGCTCGAGAACGACTACCTGTGGTTCCAGGGCACCTCGATGGCGTCGCCGCACGCCGCCGGCGTCGCCGCGCTGATCGTCGCCTCGGGCGTGACCAACCCCGCCGAGGTCGAGCGCGTGCTTAAGGAGACTGCCGTGCATCCGCGCGACGTGAAGTGGGACGAGAAGTTCGGCGCGGGCATCATCGACGCCAAGGCGGCGGTGAACGTCGCCGACGCCGGCTACGCGCCGGAGCGCGCCGGACTCGCCGGTCTGCTGCTGCTGCTCGGTCTTGGCGGCCTGGGGCTCGGCGCGTTGTCGGGCCGCTCGCGCTGGCTCGGGCTGGCGGGCATGACCGCCGCTGCCGCGTGGGCCTCGGGTGCGCTGGGCACCACGCCGCTCGCGTACGGTCTCGCCGGGGCTGGCGCGACCTGGTTGGGCACCGCGGCCGGCTTCGGCTCGCCGCTGGTGTTCTCGGCTGCGATGCCGCTGGTGGCCGCGCTGCTGCTGCTGCGCGTCCGGGGCATGCGACCGCTTCTGGTCGGGCTCTCGCTCGGCACCGCCGCGCTGCTGGTGCACGGCGCCGTCGCCCTGCCGACCCTGCTGTCGGGCCTGCCTGGCGGCGAGTGGATCGACCGGGCGTGGCTCTTGGCCAACGGCGCGCTGGCGTTCGCGCTCGCCCGCCGCATCGGCACGCCGCGCGACTGATCGCACGGGCTCCGGCCCGCGTGGCTCCGAGGACCCGGCCCGACGGACGCTCCAGCGTCCGCGGAGCCGGGTTTCTCGCGTCCGGAGCAGCCGAAACGGGGAGGGGGCCAGGGCCGTCAAGCCCTGCGCCGCGGGCGCGGCCTTGGCCGGGCGACCGCAACGCAGGGCTTGCAGGACGGTTCACGGCACGCTACATAGGATGTGGTTTTGAAAGTCGTTTTCAAAACCAAGCGAGCACCGCCATGATCGTCTGTCTGTGCAAAGCCGTGTCGAGCCGCACCATCCTCTCCGAGATCCGTCGGGGCAACTGCACGATCAAGGGCATCGCCCAGGCCTGCCAGGCGGGCACTGGATGCGGAGCCTGCGTGCAGCAGATCCACGAGCTCATCGTCGGCAACGGCAGCTCGGCGCGCGGCCAGTCCGACGCCCCAGTCCGTCGCTGAGCGCTGCGGTGGCCGCTAGGCCGCACACGAATTCCATTTTCGATGGGCACCGCGGGCGGCGGCGCCACGCACCGCGCACGCGCGCGTCGTTGCCCGTCGACGAGCCGCGTTGCGATCGTGCTAGCTTGCCCTCGCAATGAAGGGCAGCGCCACAGTCATCGACACGCTCAACGACGTACTCACCGCCGAGCTGACGGCAGTGAACCAGTATTTCATCCACGCCAAGATGTGCCTCAACTGGGGCTTCGGGAGGCTCGCGAGCCACATCCGCGCCGAGTCGATCGACGAGATGAAGCACGCCGACTCGCTCATCGAGCGGATCCTCTTCCTCGACGGCGTGCCCAACCTGCAGCGCTACGGCAAGATCACCGTCGGCGAGACCGTGCAAGAGCAGTTCGAGCTCGATCTCAAGATGGAGTACGACGCCGTCGATCGCTTCCGCAAGGGCATCCGCGTCTGCCGCGACGAGGGCGACATCACCTCCGCCGACATCCTCGAGGTGATGCTCGCGTCCGAGGAGTCGCACGTCGACTGGCTCGAGACCCAGCTGCAGCTCATCGAGCAGGTGGGGGCCAAGCACTACCTGGCGCAGCAGATCCATGGCTAGCAGGGCTTGGAGAACGCAAAGCGTTCTTCAACCCTGCTCCATGAACTTGCCCGTGCCCGGGTCAACCCGGGCCTAGCTAGTCCAACCGAACGTACTCGAACTCGATCGCCTGCCCCTCGATGCCCTTGTTCGGCGGCGCGATCCAGTTCGCGAACTTCCCCGGCTCGTACACCGGCTTCATGATCGACAGCAGGTAGTCGTTGTCCGCCGGCACCAGCAGCCAGCGGCCGAGGTTCGCGTCGTACTCGCCCTGCGAGATCGGGTTTCCTGCCGGGTCGAAGCGGTGGTCGGAGTACAGCCCCTGGTGGCGGTGGAACCGGCGGCTGGGCAGGGTGAGCCGCGTGGGCGAGCCGGCGGCCTCGAGGGTGCGGTTCCACTTGCGGAGCGCCCGCTCGCAGTCGGCGATGTAGGAGTCGCGCAGGACCTCGTTCATCGCGTTGCGCAGGGGCACGTCCTGCTCGACCACTTTGCCGCCCTCGACCACGGGCACCCGGTAGATGCCCTCGATCGCGCGGTGGTCGGCGTACTGCGACTCGCGATAGCGACCCTTGAGCCCGTTGGCGAAGAACGTCGAGGCGTTGCTCGAGATCTCGCCACCGAACAGATCGAGGCTGTACGTGAACCAGTAGTTGATCGTGCGCTGGATGAGGTCGAAGTCGATGCCGCCCTGGCGGCGGATGTCGCCGTTGGGGTCCAGCTTCTGCAGCTCGGCCGAGCGCTTGATGATGCGGTCCATGCCGGTCTCGCCGACGAAGAGGTGGTGGGCCTCCTCGGTGAGCATGAACTGCGTGGTGCGGGCGAGCGGATCGAACCCGCTCTCCGACAGCGCGGCGAGCTGGTACTTGCCGTCGCGGTCGGTGAACATCGTGAAGGCGAAGAACGACAGCCAGTGGTCGCACGGCTGGTTGAACGCGCCCAGGATGCGCGGCTTGTCGGGGTCGCCGCTGCGGCGGTTGAGCAGCTCGTCGGCCTCGTCGCGGCCGTCCTTGCCGAAGTATTTGTGCAGCAGATAGACCATCGCCCACAAATGGCGGCCCTCTTCCACGTTGACCTGGAAGAGGTTGCGCAGATCGTACAGCGACGGCGCGATGTGGCCGAGCAGGCGCTGCTGCTCGACGCTGGCGGGCTCGGTGTCGGCTTGGGTCACGATGATGCGCCGCAGGGTGTTGCGGTGCTCACCGGGCACGTCCGTCCATGCCGGTGCGCCGGCATCGTCGCCGCACTTGATGGTGGCGGCCTCGGTGTTGGGATCCAAGAAGATGCCCCAGCGGTAGTCGGGCATCTTCACGTAGTCGTAGTGGGCCCAGCCGCCGGCATCGACCGACACCGCGGTGCGCAGGAAGACCGGCTTGTCCGCGAAGTCGGACGGGCCCATGTCGTTCCACCACTCGAGATACTGCGGCAGCCAGGTCTCGAGGGCCCGGCGGAGCTTCACATCGTCGGAGAGCCCGACGTTGTTGGGGATCTTCCCGTTGAGGTCGACGTTGGAGGTCGTCATGTCTGTTCGTGATCTCTGGCGTTCGCCTGGGTTGTCGATGACGGCTGTCGCGTGGCGAGCTTGGTTGATCTCAGACGCGTTGCCAGTCGAAGTGGGGGCGTTCGGGGCGGCCGTACAGTGTGAGTGCACCCGCAGGTCCGGTCGCGTTGGGCCGGATGAAGATCCAGTTCTGCCACGCCGACAGTCGCGCGTAGATCTTGCTGTCGGGCGACTCCGGACCGGGGAAGCGCAGGTTCTGTTCCATGCCGGTCAGGGCGTCGGGTGACATGCTCGCGCGCTCTTCGATCGCGATGCGGGTGTCGTCGTCCCAGTCGATGTCGTCGAGTCGCACGGTGACCAGGCCCGCCTCGTCGGCGACCTCGGCGTCCATGGGCTCGCGCCGACCGACCAGGCCCTCGATCTGCTCGGGGGTGCCCAGCAGGCGCGTCTGCAGGCGCGTCAGCGTGTTGTGCATGGGCAAGCCGCCCTCGTTGAGGTCCGAGGTCGCGACCTTAACGGCGGCGGACTCGAGCATGTAGAAACGATCGGACGCGAGGGCGAGCTCGAGCAGACAGCCGGCGAACGCGGTGCCGGAGTCGCCGAACGCGAAGAACGAGCGGCTGGTGTTGTCGAAGCGGCGCAGCACGCGGGCGGTGTGCAGGAGCACCTCGCGGCCGAACCAGTGATCGCGCGCACGAACGAGCGCGGCGTCGTGGGCCTGCGTGGTGGCGATGTCGCCGGTCGCACGCACGACGACGAGGCCGACCTTCATGTGGTTGAGGCGCAGCTGCAGCAGCGCGTCGTCGAGCTCACGCCACGCCCGCAGCGACCACAGATCGGAGCCGGCGGTGCGCATCGCCTCGCCGCCCTGCTCGACGATGCGGACATCCTCGGCCTTTGGACCCGCCATCGTCAGCTGCGCGGTGCGGGTGGTGTCGTCCCACGTCAGCGTGACGTGGCGATACGTGCGGCCGCGGGTGCCGATCTCGGGATCGAGGCGACCGAGCACCACGCCCTCGCGGGTGCCCGGGGCGAGGTTCTCGCTCGCGGTGGCGACGACCGCCTGGGCCCGCTCGAGCACCTTCTCGTCGAACTTCGAACGCGGGAAGATCGCGTCGACGAGCCCCCACTGCACCGCCTTCTTGCCGCGGATGCCCTCGGCCGTCGTCGAGAACACGTCGGCGCGATCGCGACGCACCCGCCGCTTGTCGACCAGGCGCGTGAGACCGCCGGTGCCGGGCAGCACGCCGAGCAGCGGCACCTCGGGGAGGCTCACCGCCGAGTTGCCGTCGTCTTGGAGATAGATCTCCTTGCATGCCATCGCCAGCTCGTAGCCGCCGCCGGCGGTGGTGCCGTTGCATGCGGCGATCCACACCTGGTGGCTGGACTCGGTGGCGTCTTCGATCTCGCAGCGGGTCTCGTTGGTGAACTTGCAGAAGTTCACCTTCCACGCGTGCGTGGACAGCCCGAGCATGGTGATGTTGGCGCCCGCGCAGAACACCCGGTCGTTGGCCGACGTGAGCACGACGACGCGCACCTCGGGGTGCTCGAAGCGCATGCGCCGGACGATGTCGGCGAGCTCGATGTCGACGCCGAGGTCGTACGAGTTCAGCTTCAGATCGTAGCCCTCGCGCAGCGGTGCGGCGGCATCGACCGCCATCGCGACGCGGGCGATGGCGCCGTCGTAGCTGACCTTCCAGTGGTGATAGGCACTCGCGTCCACCTCGAACTCGACCGGATGTGCGGCCGACCCATGAGCAACGTCCTGCATTCCGCGATCGAAGTTAGCAAACGTCGCGACGCGAACAGCGTGCGTCAACCGTGCGTCGCGACGCGCAGTGCAGTGTGGAGCCGCACGATGGCATCACGCGTGCGCCGAGCACCTGTCGACGAGGCGGCGTCACGATCCGACGACGCATGGGACGGCGTCGTGCGAAACACCTCGGGCTCGGGCATCCCGCGCGCACTGCCGATGCGACGCTCGCCCGCGATCCGCTGAGGCGATCCGTGCGACGACACACGGATCGCTCGCGCGGACCCGGGCCGGCATCGCGCCCCGTCGCACGCCGGGCCCCCATCGCACGGGGCCGCCCCATCGCACGGGGGGCGCCCCACGCGACACAAAACGATGATATCCACCAAGATGGAGCCTCTGCCCCATGCCGTTGTCCCGGATCCCCACGCTCTGCCTGCCGCTCACCGCGGTGTTCCTCACTGCGTGCCACGAAGGTGACAGTCCCACCGATGCGGCCTTTGCACGCATCGGTGGCCTCACGGCGCCCTCGGTCGAGGGCATGTTCGAGAAGCGCATCGCGTCGATGGACGACGGTACGGCGCGCGTCACGTACCACGTGCGCACGCCCGACGGGGTGATGGACCTCATCACCGACGAGCACTTCGATCTGGAGTACGACACGCGCGTGCGGGCGTGGGGCGAGCACGAAGAGGGGGGTGATTTCTCCCTCGACGAGCTCGAGGTCCTCGCGCCGCCGGCCCAGCCGCTCCTCGATCCCGAGCGCTACCCGTACCGCCGCATCGCCACGGTGCTGCTGTTCTGGAACCAGCCGGGCCTCACGAACGGGCAGGCGAAGGATGACATGTTCATCGCCGGCGACTCGACCAACGTGTTCTACGGCGAGAACTCCTACGGCAAGGAGACCATCGCCGGCGACGTCTTCGGACCCTACGAGATCAGCGAGCCGAGCAGCTGCAGCGCGTCGTTCATCGCCGATCAGGGCGTGCAGGCCTTCATCGCGAACGGCCACGACCCCGACGAATATCGCCAGTTCATGTGGCACTTCCCGCAGCGCGGCGACTGCGGCTGGAGCGGGCTCGCGTCGGTCGGCAGCGTCGAGTTCGCGGCGCGGGACAGCTGGTACAACGGCAATTTCGGCTGCGTCGTGCGGGCCCAGGAGATCGGCCACAACTACGGCATGGGCCACTCCCACTCGTGGAACTGCCCGGCCGGCACGCTGGTGCCCACGGAAGAGGGCCAGTGCTCCCACGTCGAGTACGGCGATCCCTACGATCCGATGGGCGGCGGCTGCGACCACATGAACGTCGCCCAGAAGGCGTACATGGGCTGGCTCGAGGAGTGCAACGTCGTCACGACGCAGGCCAGCGGCACGTTCAACGTGGTCCCGACCGAGCTGCCGTGCGCGGGTACCCAGGCCCTGCGCTTCCCCTCGTTCGACGAGGATCGCTTCTACTACGTCGAGTACCGCCAGCCCTACGGGGTCGATGTCGGTCTCGACGCCGTGCTGCTGCACTGGTCGTCGGGCCACGACTACACGCCATCGCCGTACATCATCGAGTCCGGCATCGACGACGCCGGCGGCACCGAGTACTTCATGGAGCCCGGTGACACGTTCACCGACCCGATGGGCACGGTGTCCTTCACCGTCGTCGACATGCTCGACACCCACGCGGTCATCGAGGTCACCTTCCCCGATGGTGGCAGCGGCGAGCCGGTGTGCGACGGCGGTGGCCTGCCCGGTTCGGCCGCTGGCAACGTCGGCGTCCTCGACTGTGCCGACGCGCCGTACCCCCTCGACACCGTCCCGCCGACGGTCGAGATCACGTATCCCGCCAACGGCGACGTGTTCCCGATCGGCGCCGACTTCACCATCACCGCCGAGGCGATGGATGATCGCAACGTGACCGAGGCCGAGCTCTACCTGCAGATCATCGGCACGAATGACGAGGCCCAGCCGCTCTTCAAGCTGTTCGATCCGCCCTACGAGTACGGCGTCACCAACATCCCCGAGGGCACCTACCTGTTCGGGTTCGTGGTGCGCGACGGGCCGAACCAGGGGATCAGCAATCCGGTCACGATCGAGGTCCGCGAGATCGCGGGCGACACCTCGGGCGGCGCCGAGGGCACGGCCGAAGAGAGCACGGGCGCGATGAGCGGGGCCTCCGACGAGACCGGTGATGGCGACACGTCGGGTGATGCTGGACTGGACGACGACGTCGCGGGTTGCAGCTGTGACGCCGGCGGCCGCGGTGCCGGCGGCCGCGGTGGTGAGGGCTTGGCCCTGCTCGGGCTCGGCCTGGGCGTGGTCTCGCGCCGTCGCCGACGCTGAGCCGACGTGAGACGCGCCCGCCGGCAAGGGCCGAGCGGGCGCCGATCAGCGCTCGGGCAGGCGTGCGGCGACGGGCGCGGACGGTGGCGTCATCGTGGTGCTCGGCGTCGGCAGGGCGGTGCGACCGTTTCCGACCGGTCGAGTCGGTGCACCGGCACCCATGCTGCACTGGCCTTGCAGCGTGCCGCCCTCTTCGATGAGCAGCGAGCGCACCGCGATGTCGCCCTGCACGAGCCCCTTGGCCGTGATGAGCAGGCGGCCCGAGGCGTTGATGCGGCCCTCGACCCTGCCCGAGATCGTGACCGCGGGCCCGGAGATGTCGCCCTTGACGCTGGCGTCGGGGAGAATCTCGACGTCGCCGCCGGCGTTGATGTCACCCTCGATGGCGCCGGCCACCGTCAGCGTCGATGCGGTGGTGATGCTCCCCTTGATGGTGGTGTCTTCCGAGATGAAATTCTGCGGGCTGGTCACGGGCGTCTCCGGGAGGACCCCAGTGTGCGAGCCGGCAGGGGCGTCGCGCAAGGGCCCGATGACAAAGCGCGCCCGCGATGGGCGCAGGCCCCGATCAGTCGGAGCGGCCGACCAGCCACGCGACGACCTCGACGTGGTTGGTCTGCGGCAGCGTGTCGAACGCGCGGGCCCCGATGACGCGGTAGCGGCCGGTCGGCCCGGAGGTGAGGCGGCGGAGGTCGTCGACGAGTGACGCGGGCGCGCAGCTCATCAGATGCAGGCGCGGCACGGTGAGCTCGCACAGTTGCTCGCACACGGTCGGGCCGAGGCCGCCCCGCGGCGGATTCGCGATCACGAGCTCGGGGTGGCGATGCAGGTGATGGGCATCGGCGAGAATGCCCGCGAGGAATTCCTCGACGAGCATCGGCTCGCAGCCCAGCGCCCGCGCGCTCTCGGGGAACGACTCGCAGGCGCCGACGTGCTGGAAGTTGCGTCGCAGCAGCCGTGTGGTGACACCGGCGCCGGCGTACAGATCGAGCGCGACCTTGCCGTGCAGCGTGCCGCCGGCCGGCACGCGCACCAGATCGTGGTAGGCCGCGGCGGCGATCTGGGGATTTGGCTGTAAGAAGCCCAGCGGGCCGAAGTACGCCCGGATGTCGCCGAAATCGATCTCGACCGACTGGCGGCCACGCAGCGGCCGCAGCGTGGTGCCGCGCATGTCGTTGCCGCCGCCACCGTTGGTTCCCCACGCGACACCGGCCGGTCGTTGCAGGCGCGCAGCGATCTCATGAACCGAGGAGTGCACGGGCTCGGCGGTGATGATCGCGATCACCACGTGGCCCTTGCCGTCGGTCTTGAACCACGCATAGCGGAGATCGCCGTGGCCGTCGGTCTCGTCGTAGGGCACTGCGCCCAGCTCGCTCGCGATCTCGGCGAGCTCGTCCGCGCACTCGGCGATGTCAGGGTGATCGACCAGGCAGCCGCGCATGTCGGCGACGTTGTGGGTGCCCCGCATGTAGCTGCCGAGCTTGATGTGGCCGGGGCTGCCCGCGAACACGCGCTTGCTCGAGTAGCGATAGCCGCGACCATCGCGATCCTCGCAGACCATGCGATCGATCATGATGCCCCACGTGCGCTCGAGCTCGACGCGCTTGAGCTGGCGTTGGCTGGCTAGGTCCATGTCCATCAGCGCACAGCCGTTGCAGCGACCGTGGTGGCGACAGGGCGCCGGACGGCGTCCCGGGTGGGTGTTGCGGCGGACGAGCACCTGGCCGTGCGCGCGCGGCCGCTGCTTGCTGACGTAGTCGACCGAGATGTCGCCGGTCTCGCCCGGCAACAGGCCGGCGACGTGGATCTCGACGCCTTCGTGCACGGCAATGCCGTCGCCGTGCTTGGACAGCGACTCCGCCATCACCGTCAGGGTGTCACCGGGCTTCATCGTCGGAAGGGTGGAGATAGCGCGGGCACGGGCGTGCCGTCCAGTGCTGGGGACGTGGGGATGCACGGGCAGGCTGCGGGTGCGCTCGCCGACGCTGCGGGACGGGCGATCACGCGCGGCCTCGGGCCGGGAGATCGACCATGCCGAGCGCCGCGAGCTCTTCGAAGTAGCGCGGGAACGTCTTGGCGACGCAGCTCGGATCGCGGATTTCGACATCGCCCGCGAGGCTGAGCGCCATCGCCATGCGGTGATCGGCGTAGGTGTCGACCGCGACCGTGGCGCTGGGCAGGACCTGCGGCGGACGGATCACGAGGGCGTCGGGCTCGATCGTGACCTCGGCGCCGAATTTCCGCAGCTCGGTCGCGATCGCGGCGAGCCTGTCGCTCTCGTGATCGCGCAGGATGCCGACGCCGTCGATGCGCGTATCGCCGGCGGCGAACAGCGCGGTCACGCCGAGGGTGAGCGTCATGTCGGGCATGTCGGACAGATCGAAGGTGCCGCCGCGCAGGGTGCCGGTGCCGACGACGCAGGTGGTGTGGGTGTCTTGCTGCACGCGCGCGCCCATGCGGCCCAGGACGTGGGCGAAGCGAGCGTCGCCCTGCAGGCTGCCGGTGCCGAGGGCGTCGATCTCACAGCGACCGCCGCGGATCGCCGCGAGGGCGAGGAAGTAGCTCGCCGCCGAGGCATCGGGCTCGATCTGCCACGCCCGGCCGCGCAGCGGCGCGGGCGTCACCACGATGGTGTCGTCGCCGCGCCAGTCGGCGTCGCCTCCGAAGCTGCGGATCATCGCGAGCGTCATGTCGACGTAGGGCCGCGCGGGCGTGCCCTGCTCGAGGACGAGGGTGGTCGGCGCCGCGGCGAGCACGGCGGCGAAGGCGAGGCCGCTGACGAACTGCGAGCTCGCGGGGCGGGCCATCCGCAGGGTGCCGCCGGCGAGGCGCGTCGCGTGGGGTCCGGTGCGCAGGGGCAGGGCCGTGCCGTCGCCACCTGTCTCGTCGTGGAGCCGCGCGCCCATCTCGCGCAGCGCGACGACGAGCGCACCCATCGGCCGCTCGCGCATGCGCGCGCTGCCATCGATGGTGAAGTGTCCGGGGCTCGCCGCGAGCACCGCGAGCAGGAATCGCGCGACGGTGCCGGCGGTGCCGACCTGCAGCGTGCGGGCGGTGGTGGCCCGCAGCGGTCCGCCTTCGCCGACGATCCGCAGCGCCGCTGCGGGATCGTCCGCGCCGTCGATGACGAGGCCGAGCGCTCGCAGAGCACCTAGCATCCATCGCGTGTCGTCGGCGTCGAGCCAGCCCGTGAGCGACGAGCGCCCTTGGGCGATCGCCGCCAGCAGCAGGGCGCGGTTGGTGATGCTCTTGCTGCCGGGAATCCGCGGGCGCGCATCGATGACCCCCGGTGGTCGCACGAACACGGACGCGGACACGGCACCCATCGGCCGAGCTTGCCCGAGTCGACCGTGCCGCGTCGAGCGCCGCGCCGGGCTCAAGCAGGCGGAATGGTCGCCGATGGGCCCCTTCGTGCCGCCGCGCCACAATCTCGCCATCGCCCCGGGCGGCGAGGCCACGCAGGTCCTGCCCCAGGGCAGCGATCCGTCCCCGGACGACGATCCGCGCCTGGGCAAGGTGCTCGCCGATACCTACCGCGTGACGCGCAAGATCGCGTCGGGCGGCATGGGCACGGTGTACGAGGCCACCCACGTCCGCCTCCAGCAGCGCTTCTCGATCAAGTTCCTCGATCACCGCGCCGCGCGTGACACCGAAGCCTACGCGCGCTTCCGTCAAGAGGCCGAGATCGCGGCGAGTCTCGACCACGACGCGATCGTGCAGGTGTTCGACTTCAACACCGGCGCCGATGGCAACCCGTACATGGTGATGGAGTTCGTCGACGGCGTGACGCTCGACGTGTGGATGCAGGGCCGTCGCGCGACGCCGCGCGAGGTGATCCGTCTGTTCGAGCCGCTGTGCTCCGCACTCGCAGCCGCCCACGCCGCTGGCATCGTGCACCGCGATCTCAAGCCCAGCAACGTGATGGTGCGCGGCCAGGCCGGTGAGTCGGGGGCGCGCCTGGGCGTGAAGCTGCTCGACTTCGGCATC
>Ga0105045_10004107_pt1 | contig 12610 bp, 4 predicted proteins | sample MAT02_FD_78089 | JGI IMG/M metagenome (GOLD analysis project Ga0105045, IMG submission 78089) | Freshwater microbial communities from Lake Fryxell liftoff mats and glacier meltwater in Antarctica - MAT-02 (megahit assembly) | ecosystem: Environmental > Aquatic > Freshwater > Ice > Liftoff... | reverse complement strand
CCCGGAAGCGGGCACGAGCGTGACGGCGGCGGTCCCGACGTTTCCGACTGCGTGGTATTCGATCGAGGCAGGCGGATTGACCCGCGTGCGTTTGAAAGTCACCAGCGGCAAGATCGCCGATGCCGAGACCGTCTTGCCGGTTCGCCAAGCGTCGATCCAGTACGATCTGATGCCCCAAGCGATCCGCTTCGTCACTCGCATGTTAGTCGACTCGCGACCCGATTCGACTTTGCCCGTGTTGTCGATCGACCAGGGCAGCGTCACGTCGGTGCGTGTCGGTGGCATCGCGGTTCCCTGGGGCGAAGTGATGTATCCCGATGGCAATGGGATCCGCATCGATGCCAGTCGGTTGGAGTCGTCCTCGGCCAGCGGCACAATGAACGTCACGATTGAGGGCGAAGCGCCCTGGAGTGTCGGCGGCGGTTTGCAATCGTTGCCATGGCCACGTTGGCGCGGTTGTCGTCCGATCCTGATCGCAACGGAGATGCAAACCCAGGTTCGCATCGATGAATCGATCACGGCGCTTCGGTTGCAATTGCCCGATCATTGGCGGTTTCTGCCATCGACATCCGGCGAAGACCGATCACGCCTGTATCGCGCCGTCGGCTCACTGGGCGATGAAGGCCCAGCGGTGTTGGTCCGTCCTGAGGAAAAACAGAGTCCGGCGGATTCGATCCTTCGCCTCTCGGCGACCCGTTCCCAATTGAAGGCACAACTGGATGCGTCGATCGTCGTCGACGAATTTGGTCCCAAGCCGATTCAAATGCGCGTCGACCCGATGTGGAACGCCGATTTGGTAACCATCACGAGCAGCGGACGTGTCATTGAGCTTCCCGCCGATGCGGCGGCACGACGTACCATCACGATCTGGCCAACGTCCGACGAGGTGCTTGCGGGACGAATCCCAGTCCGCGTGACCGGATGGATGCCACTGCGCACGATCGGCGGCAGCGTCGAGTTTCCGGCCACATCCTTTTTGACGATTCAAAATTCTCGCAACCGGCTCGCCGCGCTGGTTACTCCGCCCATCGGTTTCAATTGGACCGGCGACGTTGCTATTCGCACCAAACGAGTCGTCGCGAAAGATCTCAGCCCCATTCAGCAAACGCTGCTTGGTGATCTCAGTGAAGACTCGTTGCTTTTAGAGTTACCCGATGGCCGCTTGGAATCCCTGGTCTGTCGGCGCCCCGAAGTCAATCTCGATGCGACCATCCGATTCGCACTCCGGCGTGACGGCGACCGTTTGATCGAAACGTGCGTCATCGGATGCGATTCCATCTCCACGGATGTTCAAAGCCTTGTTGTCGATCTCGGCGAACATCGGAACCGTCCTGTCATGCAGTGGTCCGCGATCCGCGCCGATGGTTCCAGTCGCCGAATGGACGCTCGCCCGGACGCAGCGCCCACAGAAATCTGTCGCATCGATTTAGGAACACGGGGCGAGCGACAAGTGTTGCTTTTGGGTAAACGCGAGTACCCGATCGGCGATGGTTGCACGGTGCCTCTGCCAGTCGTTCCGGAAGCGACCAATCAATCGTGCCAAGCGATCGTGATGCCGACGTTATCGATCACTCGCCAGGGACCAACGATGTTACGTGTGCCTGCGGCAACGCCCGCAAAGCCGCCCGGCAAGCCCCAGTCGCAGTGGTTGGTTACCATGCTCGCCGACATTGACCCCGCGCCCGGCAGCGTGGTTTTGCGATATGAATCGACGGACCGTTCAAGCATTGACGTCGTCGCGTCCGAATCGCCAAAGGCGGTCACGGTGGTGTGGCAAGAATCGGTTCAAATCAATGCGTCCAATCGCGGTGGTGATACGATCATCGCCACCTACGACGTCGATCCCTCGTCGACCATTACGATCAATCACGACGCTGTTTTGCGATTGGTCAGCGTTACGGACCCCGGGGGCAAAACGATTCCCCACGAATCCGAACCTGGTCAGTTGCGGGTCAACACACCGTCAAACGTGAGTCAGTGGATGGTGACTTGGACGCGAAACGTTTATTCCAATTCAATGTTTCGGCGATGGTCGGCCCCGAAAGTTCAAGTCACCGGCGTCGTGCTGCGACGGGCATGGGTATTGACCCCGGCACCAGACACGATGGTGCCCGCAGCCAGCTTGTTTGGCCGCCCAACGGCCGCTGACGGGTCATTGTCACCGCCCGCGGTCATGTCCTGGCAATCCAATTTTTGGGCGCATCAGGGCGATGTCGAAATGGATATCAACGCCGGGAAGGATCGCGTTTGGATCCTCGATTCAGCGATCGGATATCCGGTCGCCGCGATGATCGGCATGTGCCTGTTCGCGGCCAACTGGTGGATCGCACTGCGCAGCCGATTCGTCGCATTCACGCTGTGGTGTTTTTCGGTGTTGCCAGTGCTTTTGTTATTTTCAACCGACGCAATCTGGGTCGCGTCGGTTTGCGTACCTTTGGCGGCGGGCGGCGTGATTGCGACGACCGCGACAAGTTCTGTCAAAGGGCAACGACGGTCGCGTCCATCGTCCGGACGCAGCGCGAAACCGATCACCGCCAAACTGCTGACGCAGGCCCCAGCCTCCTGGCCGACGACTCTGCCGCTGTGGTTCCTGGCGATCCTCACGATCGATGCCGTCGCCCGATGCGAACCGATCGCATCGGCCCAGTCGATCACGGACGCAGCGGCCGTCGTCGGTTCCAAACGCGATGACGCAATGGCACGTGCGCCGTTCATGTTGGTTCCCACGGATGAATCCGGAGCCATCGCGGGAACGAAGGTTTACATCCCAAAAAATTATTATGTCGAATTGATGCGCGACGGTTTGCCCAGCATTACACCGGCAAGATTTCAATCCGTTGCCTACCGGCTAAGGCTCGAAGGATTGGCGGGTTCGAAAACGTCCGCGGAATTGGAAGCCCGTTTTCAGATTCAGGACAGCGACGCGAGTAGCGATGCTAAATTTCCATTTCTCCCTTCGCAAGTTCGCAGCGTGCAGTGGTTGACCGATACCGATTCGCGTCCGCTTCGGTGGATCGCCGAGGCGGACAATTCGGTCCGATTGACGCTGCCACCGGCGTCAAACGCCAGCCTGCTGATTCGCCTCGGCGTGGATGTCCAGACTCTTTCCGAGACGGGCCGGCGAGTTCGAGTGGGGATCCCAGGCATCGCGTCCGCATCGTTGCTGGTCGATGCCGGTGGCGCGGTGCAGCGGATGGAGTTACTTGATTCGCTCGGATCGGTGGATGTCCAAACCGATGTCGGTCGGATCAATGCATCGATCGGGGCAGTCAAAAACATTGATCTCTCGTTTGCTTATCGCGATGTGAGCAACTCGATTGCAACGCTCGCGGCGCGGCGGTATTGGGTTCACTCCGGACCAGTGCAAACGAATATCGAGTGCGAGGTCGACGTGATCGAGTCGTCAATACGCAAAGATGATGAAGTGTCGCTGGTCATGATCGGTGACCAAAACCCGTTGATCACGTCCCCAGACTGGGCCTTGACCAGTGTGCAATCGGTCGCGGGTCTACGTAGCCAATTAAATTTTCGCGCGAAACGAGACGACCCAGGTCCAGTACGCATGCTGTGGGAGACGCCGTCGACAATCGTCGCGGCCAACTCGCCGATCTTCCTGCCGCTCATCCTGCCGGACATCCAGTCGACCGGCCTCCCCGCATCGGTTCCGACCAGTATTGCGTTGGACGCCGCCCAGGGCCTTCTGTTGTCCGTCCAGCCCCGGTTGCCGGCGCTGATCGACTTGGTTCCAGCGGACCGGACTGTCCCCGTGAATGTCATGGAACTGGCAACCAAGGGCCTGTCAGGTACTCTGCCGCGTGTCGCCGGTGATCCGTCCTTGAACCTGGGCACGCGATCGGAAACAAACGCCGAGGCGATCGATGCGTTTGTGTCGAACTGGAAAGGCTATAGGGGAACCGCCACTGAAATACTGACGTCGACGACCTCGTTGCCAAGACTGATTCTTACGTCCGATGCGTCGACACCATGGCGGGCGGATGAAATAAGACACCTGCATGTTCGTCCCGGCGAATTGCAACTGACCTACGCGGCGACCATCACCCCGGGAACCTACCCGCTCGGTCCGCTTCGCGTCATCCTTCCGGTCGGTGGTGAACTGCGTTCGCTGACGATGAACAAGGCATCGATCGATACCGTTCCGCGACGTGTGGGAAATCGCGACGAAGTCATCCTGCCGTCGCCCGTTGGTGCGATGGGTATTGGGCTTGAGCCATTCACGCTCCGAGCCGTGATTCGAATGCGAGTCTCGCAAAACGATAAATTTAATCCGCCGATGATCTATGTCGAACCGATCGAGATCGCGACGGGAACCTATACATTGACTCGCGATCAATCATTATCGGTCGAAGAAGTCGTGGATTCCCGATTGTCTATCGCGCCCGATCCGAACATCGCCACCGATGACCAATTGAACGGCGGGTGGGTTCCGTGCTGGACATGGAAGACCGATCGAGCCCAAACACAGCCGTCGGATGACCCGAGTCGCCGTCCGCAATTATCCGGTGTCTACCGCGTTACTTCGCGCGACATGAGCATGGACAGCCAACAGCGGACCGCTTTGCAATGGGGACAAAATCGTTGGTCGTTCGAGACAATCATCCAACTTCATCGTGACACCAAGACGAATGATCCCGCCACGGAATCCGACCATGCGATCGATTTCGTAAATATCGAATTGCCATCGATGTGGTGCGGAAACTTGGAAATTGAACCCGACATGCCCTGGTCGCGTCAGCCTTCAATCGACCCGTCAACGCAGATTGTGCGAATTCGTCCGGAAGCGAGATCGGCGACCGAAACAACGCTAGAAATTCGACTCCGCGGCCAGCGAATGACGGACGCCGATGCACGAATCGAAGTCCCCACGATCCGTGTCCTCGGCGCGGGGGAGCGAGAGATGTACTTCACGGTGCCCGAGCAAATTGATGGCCGGCTAGTCCAGTGGGAAGCAAACGCGGCGGTGATTAGTCCCTTCCCAGATCATTTGAATCTCCTACCCGGCCAACAAAAAGCCGGGCTCACGTATCGCGCATTGAGCGGAAACGCAGCGTTGCGATTGGCACCCTCGCCGATCGAAACGACAGACCCGCGAGCGACCATTGCGGACATCGTGCTGCTCGCCAGCGAGAACCAACAAACCACGCTGTTTTGTCGATGGGATATCAGTCCCGGACGCAAGGATTCGATCGATTTCCAAGTCCCGGAATCACTCGACGTCCTTGGTCTCTGGAGTGATGACCAAGCGATTCATTTTCGTACCCATGACAACGGTATTCGCGTCGCATTGCCGCTGAGCCGGTTGGCACAAAGCGTCGTCATGGTTTGTAAGACCCGTGACACCGCGCGAACCGGATCGTTGCCGCTGCCGACGATACTTGATGTGCCCGTCAACGAAACTTGGATGACGGTTTATGAACCTGACGATGCGTTGTCGACGATCAAGGCGACCATCATCGCCAATCACCGGTGGTCGTTGTCCGATGCGAACAGCCGTACGGTCGCATCCGCAAAATCGATCCGAGCGGCAACCGAATCCTCGTTGCAACGCGTAACCGAGCGTTCGCAAGACCAAGTTGCCAAATGGATACAAACCTGGGACATGCGTTTCAAGGAATTGGTCTTTACGCCCATTAAAGGGGATTCAACGAGCGATGTTTGGAATGACCAGGTGAGGAAGTGGAATCAATATGTCCGGCGAATCGCCGGCGATGTTGTCGAGACGAACGTGTCCAGCGCAGCGAGACTGAGCCCTCCGGCGCAGTGGCGGGTTATTGCCATTGCGGTACACAAAGGTTCGGCGACTACATCACCAAACATCCACGTCAGTCGTCGATCCACCATGCTGACGCGAATCATCGAGACGCTGGTTGTCATCGTCATCGTGGCGGGTTGCTACTTTTTACTGTGGCATCGCCGCGACACTCTGCTGCCCTTCGCGTCGCACCCCTCGACGTGGTTGCTGGCGATGGGATTGTCCTCGTTGGCGGCGGCACCGATCGCGGTATCGATTTCGATATGTCTTGTTGCGATCACCGCCCCGTGGATCATGCGAGCCTCGTCAACGGGTTTTCGTCGTGCCGGGTGACGGTGCGGCCTCGGCAGACAATGCCTTCAATTCGGTGCCGCGGATCGCGTGACGGTAATAAACCTCCAAACACATGGTTGCCATGGCGGTCGTATAAACGCGTCCGCCATAACCACCCCACTCCTCGTCCGTCGGCCAACTGCCACCGGGCATTTGCCTCGCGATCAGTCGTGACTTCATCGCATCGTTCCACCGCGTCCACGCGTCGTCCTGCAATTGGTGCAGCGCCAGCGACGTGTAATACCATCCGTAATAATTGTCTTTACCGACGCCGGGCGGTTGTCGCAGCAGGAACGCTTCGGCTTCCTCGATTTCGTTGGCGGGAACGGTCTCGTCAAGCAACAACCGCGTCGCGAGCGCTTCGGCCGTCATCGTTCGCGTCGGTGATTCGCCGGGCCGGTAACATGCCAGCCCGCCGTGTTGACCGGCACGAACCGAGCGCAGAAAACGTGACGCGGCCGCCATCGAATGCGGGCTAACGGCGATCGAGGCGCGACGTCCGCTGTCCATCACCATCACCTGCCAACCGAGCTGGCTGAGATCGCCTGCATCGCCTTTCGCATAACGCCAGCCGCCGGTTGCCGGATGCTGCATCGCGAGCGTGTAACGGACCGCAGCCCCGGCGGTTCGCATCGCGGAGGGATCATTCGTCATCGCGGCGGCTTCGCACATCGCCAATGCCGCCATGCCGTGACAATAATTGGATTCATACAGCGAAGCGTTTCCCGCCAAGGAACCGTCGGGATGTTGCGTTTGGATCAGGAACGTCAATCCTCGACGAACACTGTCGGCGTAGGGCCCTTCGAGATGTGTGTTACCAGCACCGAGCATGCTCAGCAGCGCCAGTCCGGTTAAACCGTGTGTCGCCGACTTTCCCGCACCGCCCCGATCGGTGCCCAGCGTCAATGTTTCTCGGCCGGCGCCGCTGGAAACCGGATCCCATGAACCGTCAGGCCGTTGATCTGCGGCCAACCATTTCAGCGCCGCCTCAACCGCCGCTTCCGTATTTTCATCGCCCCCGGTGGCCATCAACGCGAGCCGCTTGGCGTCTCCGGCGCGATGAGCGAAATCGGCGTCGCTGAGCCCAGGGACGCTGTGCGGGATTGATGCGGGTGTTGGCGGCGGGGAACCCGGCGAGGGCTGCGTTTTGCTGGCGACGACATCCGCGTCGGCGCTCAACCACTGCGATAAAAAATCCTCCGTTCGATTCGCGTCCGCCTCGGGTTGCCGCGACGACGCGAGTGCCGTTGGCAATCGCGCCGACACGTCATCGGAACGCTCACCGGTTGCCTCAAGAACGCTTGCTGTTTGCGGCGGCACCGCTTCGATAGACATCGCGACCGGCAGTGGCGCGATCATTGATGCTGCTTTGCTCGGCGAATCCGGTGTCGCCGCAGAATCGGGTTCCAACTGGGGATCAAAGTTCGTGATCGTAAGTTCGCCTGCCCCTGGATCGTAGACAACGCTGTCGAGGGTCGATTGTCCTCCGCCCCACCGTTTCAGTGACGGCAAGGCGTAAATCAACAACGCGTGGAGCGCAACCGAAACCGCTAAACAGATTGCCGCCGCGCCTCGTCCATCGCGTGACCGGCGTCGCATCAACCAAATCGTCGCGACCAACATCGAAACCGCCGCGGCGGCAACGATTGTTGCCAGCACCGGCTCGTTCCACGGCGTGTCACTTGCGGGATCTGTCAAGCCGTTCATTTATCGCTGGACCGCTTTTTCGGCCAAGACCATTTGTTTGACTCCGGTGCTGCGAATGACCTGCAACACCTGGGCGACGCGCGGCCACGACGCACCGCTGTCTCCACGAACGGCCACACGAACATCGGGAAACTGTTGGTGAGCAAAACGCAACTGGTCGGCGAGCTGTTGATCCGAGACGACATTGCGATCCAGCAGTACCGAACCCGACGGAGTCACCTCGACGACACGCTCGTCAGGCGTCCGTGTCATCGCTCGTAATTCGCCAACGCCCGGCACCGTGACGTCGACGCCGCCGGAGGCATCGCCAAAATGGGAACCGACCATAAAAAAAATGACCAACAAAAATACGACGTCGATCATCGGCGTTAAATTGATCGATGCGTCCTCATTAAAACTACTTCGACGCGACATGTCTGGAGTATCCTAAGCTAAAATTCCCCGGCGCAGTAAATGGTTATCCTGCCCGGCGAACCTTTTGTTTTCTCGCGCCGCCCTCCAACCCCTCCGCGCTGATGCAATCGATCACGCGTTGGCACAACCGATCGATCTCGTTGAGGTAACGGTCGCTTTGGGAACCGAAATACATGTAGGCCAGGTAGGCCGGGATGGCGACGCACAATCCGCCCGCCGTGGTGATCAGTGCCGTGCTGATTCCGGCGGCCAGGGATTCGGGGTTTCCGCCGGTGGTCGAACCGCTCATCGATTCAAATGCCGAAATCATCCCCAGGACCGTGCCGAGCAATCCGATCAGGGGAGCGACGTTGCTGATCGCGTGGAACACTCGCAAAAACCTTCTCAAACCATCGGCGACGCGATCACCCGCATCCATCACCGCTTGCTCGATTTCCATCATCGGTCGGCCCCAGCGTTTTACCGCCGCTTTAAAAACCTCCGCGACCGGACAGTCGAATTCCTCGCAAATCGCGCTCGCCTCCTCGTAACTCAATTGTCCGTCTTCGACACACTCGGTGAACCGGCGGACAAAGGGTCGCGGGATCACGCGGCTGCGGCGGAGCGAAATCGCGCGTTCCAACGACAGCGAAAAGACGACCAACGAACACAATCCCAACGGCACCATCAACCAGCCGCCCGCGGCGATTCGCCGAAACAACGGAAAACTCAGCAGCGACGTTGATGCGGTCGTGTCCGTCGCCGCCTCGCCGGTGGGTTCAGCGGGCAGGCCGATCGACGGGGGGGCGGGGATCGATGATGTCGAGATCGTCGGATAGGGGTTGTATTGGTTCTGGGCAACGCCCTGCGACGCCCAAACGGCGCTCAGGACGATCGCCAACGCCATCGCAATCGTTCGGGTTCCAAAAATATTTGCGGTCATCGTGGCGTCGCCTTCGTGAAAACTCTCGTCCCACCGTGGCGATAACAAATCACGTCCGCCACTGTCCACAGGAGAAACAACTTTTGCCGAAATCGAACCGCCAGGCAAACGCGTGGCGGCTGACTGTATCAACAGCCCGTTGACAAATTTCACCGTCGGAAAATCTTTGCGGTGTTCGCCCTAGCGGAGCACGGGGCCGGTGATGGGTGCGAGCGTGGCGAGTCGGGCTTGCGCGATTCCCGCGTGGGGCCAATCGGCGAATCGATCCAATAGCGCCGCATAGCAGGTCGCCGCCTCGCGGCTGCGTCCCAATTTTTCAAACGCCTTGCCGGCTTGCAACAGCGCCGCCGGTGCCCACTGGCCGGCGTCCTCCAGCGTGTCGACGCGTCGATAGGCATCGATCGCATCGGGGAAACGAGATTGCAGAAAATACGTTTCTCCGATCCACCACTGGGCCCTCGCCCGCAGCGATGGCACCGCATCGGGCGCACGGACGACTTGATCCAGCGTCTCGCGAGCTTCATCAAACCTCGCTCGGCGGACGAGCAATTCAGCGGTCAGGACGGCAACCAATTGCCGGTTCATCGGAACGTTACCGATCGCCGCACGGGCTTGTTCGATTCGCCGCATTGCGTCGTCTGTGGTGCCGTGCGCCGCCGCGGTTTCGGCTCCGCGAAGCAGTGTCGGGAAATCGTCGGCGTGCTGGTCATCGATGAGTGACGCCCACCATGCCATGGCTTCGGCCCCGCGATTGGTTTGCATCAACGATTCAGCGAGGATGCGATCGATCAAGACACTGCGCGAACTTGAGCCCCCGGGAGGCCCCAGCTCGTCGGCCGCCATAGACAACAGTGTCCAGCGCTGCTGCGACCCCGCCCATCGGCAAGCCGCCTCGGACGCGGCGTGCGAGTGCGAGTTTCCGCCATCGACCAAAACACCATCGACCAAAACACCCGCGATTAAATCGACGGCCAAATGTTCCGCGGTCGAGTCATGACAGTCCAAGAGCATTTGATTCAAAATGTCGTTCGTTTGACGTCCGCGTGGATCGCTTGACATCAGGTAACGTTTTGCGGATTGCCATAACGCGTCGTCGCCCGCGTCCAGCGCGTTGAAAAGAACCGTCACTAACGCGGGGATCGGCTCCACGACGTCGACCACCGCCAGATTCAAACGCATTTTCCAGCCATCTCGCACCCATGGCGGCCATGCATCGCTTGCGCCCGCAAATGAATGCAAGATCGCCGCCGCCGCTTCGCTTGTTGGATACCGCACGCAGATTTGGTTGCGGATTGCGGTCGCTCGCTCCGTTTCGCCGATCTTGTCGCAACAGGTTGCCGCGGCTCGCAGTGCGTGCGCGGCATCGGGATGGTCGATGTATGATTCCGCGAATCGGCAAAGCTTGTCGGCCGCGGATGCATCCGCACCGTCGATCGCCGTCGCCCACGCATCACCCAGTTCCGCTTCGATTCGACGTGGACCATCAGGCAACAACGTTTGGTATGCCTGAAACGCTTCGGCAGCATCGTGTCCGTTTCCTGACCGCAACGACTCGATTCCCAACGACATTGCGGCATCGGCCAGCGGCGCTTTCATCATGGGTCGATACTGCGTCGTCATCGCGCGACGCAGCACATCGATCGCTCCGTTTGTATTCGTGATGTCTGGAGTCGACATCGCCTGGGTCGCGGTCACCAGCATCGGAAACGCCGCGGCGCGGTGAGCGTCGGAGGCGGCGGGATCATCGATCACGTATCCGCAATGGGCGATGGCCAGGGCAGCGTCACCGCAGCGGTTTGCGGCGGTTGCGATGCCGAGATCGATCGTGTGCAACGACGCGCCGTCGGTCGAGTTCCTCGCCATCGACTGGCGAGCTCGAACGAGCAAATCGACCGACGATTTCCAGTGTCCCAGGCGACCGACCGATCGGGCAGCGACAACCAACGACCGCGCCATGTCGGCATCGATCGCTTGGCCTTTGGCGGCGAGCGCATCGTAGTGGGCGACCAGATCAACCGCTGCCGCCGGCCCATCGGAATCGACTCGCGACAGGATCTCGGCGACGATCGTCACCGACGCGGCGTCGTTGGCGATCGTGTTTCGAAAAGCCGCGAACGACATCACGAAGGCGGCGACAAAGCAAGCGAGTGAGAAGATTGGCGACATCGGTCCGTGAGTACTCATGAAGGCGATGCATTGCGGGATTACGTAGCTGGCTGGACGCTGACTTTGGAAGACCGGACGCTGCTGATCATGTTGCGAAATTTGCGACGCAAATTGTTTGTTTCGAAAATCAGATAACCGTTGCCGATCAACGAGATAAAGAGCATGAAATTAAAGAAGGGCTGTGCCTCCACACGTCGGGGCCGATCGATGTCCCCATCGTTTCGTGCATTCCGCTCCGCCGCAGCCTTGGCCGCGCGCTGAGCCGCGGACGTGGTCAAATCGCTCGGGCTTGCCGCCTCGTCCTCAAAGTTCGTCAGCCGCGTCCGCGCCGTTTCGCGATCCTGCAATCGTCGCACTTCGCGCTCGGATTCGGCAAGCCGCGCCGCGGTTTGCTGCTGGGCGAAATCACGATCGGCGGCGGTTGATCCCGGATTGGATGTCGATGCGAAACGCGGATCGGGGACCGGTCGGTCGTACTCGTCGACCTGACGCCCCAGCGCATCGTACGCGAGGCCATCGGGGCCCAAGCGGTTGCCGAACCGATCGATCGGTTGGCCATCGGTATTCACCATTTGTCCCCGGCTGTCGTACCAATTTCCCGAGGCGTCCTGACGATACTCGGACTGCGTTCGTTGGTTATTGGGCTGCGTGCCGGCAAACCGTGGATCGACCGCGGTGTTGGGCGGTGGGTTCGGATTGGGTTGCGATTTCGGAATGCTCAAACCGCCGGGCAACGAACCGAAGTTGGAATTGGTTCCATAGCCGCTCCAGCCAGGATCGTTTGGTGATCGAGGATTCACCGCGGACGGTGGCGCGAGCGATCGCGGATCATTTGCCGGTGGTGCCAGGTTGGGGGACGTGGCCAGCGGTGGCGGTGCAAGGGTTGACGATGGCGAAATCCCTGGATTTCCCCCCAAGCTGCCCCATGGAGCCAACCGTGCATCGGCACCGACGGGATCTGTCGAGGGTGGCCCGGCGTTGGTCACTGGCGGACGTTTGGTCAAGTCATCCCAACGATCGTCTCGGTTACCTAGTTGAGGCTGACCGGTCATCGACGGGTTGGTCATGTTGTCGACGGCGGATCGGGCTTGCGCGCCAAGCGAATCGATGGTTTGGCTGAGCCCGCCGCGCACTTGGTCAAAGGCCGACTGCGTCCCGGTTTGCATGTTGTCGGGAATGGTGAAACCGCCCGTTTGCGGATCGGGTTTCATCATCGCCGCATTCGTGCCAGGCGACGGCGACCGACCTGCCACAGACGTCACCGCGACACCGTTGATGATTTGAGGAATCGGGACGGT
>Ga0105045_10004106_pt1 | contig 12614 bp, 6 predicted proteins | sample MAT02_FD_78089 | JGI IMG/M metagenome (GOLD analysis project Ga0105045, IMG submission 78089) | Freshwater microbial communities from Lake Fryxell liftoff mats and glacier meltwater in Antarctica - MAT-02 (megahit assembly) | ecosystem: Environmental > Aquatic > Freshwater > Ice > Liftoff... | reverse complement strand
GTTCGGTGGACTCTCGCAGCTCTCGCACACGCCGCACCGCCGCGATGGCTCTGGCGCAAGCTTCAACTGTTCGCGCCACCCACCGTTGACCAACTACCCAAGGAAACCCCATGAAGATTCTGATGATCCTGACTTCGCACGACCAGCTTGGCGACACCGGCAACAAGACCGGTTTCTGGCTGGAAGAATTTGCTGCGCCCTATTACATTTTCAAGGATGCCGGCGCGCAGATCACGCTGGCATCGCCCAAGGGCGGGCAGCCGCCGCTTGATCCGAAGAGCGACAACGAAGATGCCCAGACCAAGGATACGCGGCGTTTCAAGAAGGACAAGGCGGCCGTCGAGGCGTTGGCACACACAACCAAGCTCTTTGAGGTTTCGAGTGAAGATTTCGACGCGGTGTTCTACCCCGGCGGTCATGGCCCGCTGTGGGATCTGGCAGAGGATGCAGACTCGATCCGGTTGATCGAGTCCATGGTGGCCGCCGGCAAGACGGTATCGGCGGTCTGCCACGCGCCGGCCGTATTTCGCCATGCGAAGGCGGCCGACGGTGCGCCGCTGGTCAAGGGCAAGAAGGTCACCGGATTCACCAACAGCGAAGAAGAGGCGGTGCAACTGACGAAGGTCGTGCCATTCCTGGTGCAGGACATGCTGGAAGCCAACGGCGGCCACTTCAGCAAGGGCGACGACTGGAAGCCGCACGTCGTTACCGACGGCAAGCTGATCACCGGTCAGAACCCGGCGTCGTCGTCCGCCGCTGCGCAGGCCGTGGTGGCACAACTCAAAGGTAACCTCAAGGGTGCCTGAAGCGCGCCCGGCAACCACAACCCGATCGGAGGCACCATGGCGTACCAAAGCACCAATCCTTACACCGGCGAAGTCGTCAAGACGTTCGACGAAATCGACGACCAGCAACTCGAGACCCGGCTGACAGCAGCGCAGGACTGCTTTGAGCAGGTCTGGCGGCACAAGAGCTTTGCCGAGCGCAAGGCAGTGTTGTCCCGGGCCGCAGCAATCATGCGCGAACGCTCGCAGCAGTTCGCAGAGCTCATCACGCTGGAGATGGGCAAGCTGATCGCGCAAAGCCAGGGCGAGGTCACGCTGAGTGCATCCATCCTCGACTACTACGCCGAACACGCCGAATCCTTTCTGGCACCGGAGAAGCTCGGCACCCGCAACGGCGATGCCGTCGTCGAGAGCAGCCCGATCGGTGTGCTGTTCGGCGTCGAGCCATGGAACTATCCGTACTACCAGATTGCTCGATTTGCCGCCCCCAACCTGATGGCCGGCAATGTCGTGATGGTCAAGCACGCGTCCAACGTTCCGCAGTGCGCATTGGCGTTCGAGCGGCTGCTCCAGGAGGCGGGAGCGCCTGCCGGAGCCTATACGAACCTGTTCATCTCCAAGGACCAGGTCGCCCATGTCATCGACGACGACCGCATCCGGGCCGTGGCCTTGACGGGTAGCGAAGCGGCAGGCGCGGTCGTTGCCAGGCGTGCCGGCAAGAACCTGAAGAAGTCGACGCTCGAACTCGGTGGCAGCGACGCCTTCATCGTGCTCGACGACGCTGATCTGGACAAGGCCGTGAAACATGCCGTCAGTGGCCGCATGGGCAACAGTGGCCAGGCCTGCACGGCATCGAAACGTTTCATCGTCGTCGAGACACTGGCTGACCGCTTCCTGGAGAAGTTCCAGGCCGCGATGCAGGCCTTTGCGCCTGGTGACCCGATGGACCCCAAGACGTCGCTGGCACCACTCTCTTCGGCGCAGGCGCTCCAGACCTTGCTGGGCCAGGTCGATGAGGCTGTTGCCCACGGTGCCCGCGTGCTGCTCGGTGGCAAACGCATCGAAGGTCAGGCCGGTGCCTTCATGCAACCGACCATCCTGACGGATATTGATGACGGCAACCCAGCCTATGCGCAAGAATTTTTCGGCCCGGTGGCGTTGTTTTTCCGTGTGCCGGACGAGGCGGCTGCAGTGGCGCTGGCCAACGACTCACCGTTCGGACTCGGAGGGTCGGTGTTCACGCAGGACGTCGAGCGCGGCAAGCGCGTGGCCCGTCAGATCGACACCGGCATGGTGTTCATCAACTCGGCCGCAGTATCCACGCCGGACCTGCCGTTTGGCGGCGTTAAGAACTCGGGTTACGGGCGCGAACTCTCAAGCGCCGGCATTCAGGAGTTCGTCAACAAGAAACTGATCCGGGTGAACTGACGGCGCGCGCCAATTCGGCTGGCCGGGCTGGCCGCGCTGGCCGGGCTGGCAGGGTGGGGGGACTGGCGGATTGCAAGTCTCCCAGCACCATGGTGTCGGGGAACATGGAGGCCATGCGCGCCGGCCCGAAAATGGTGGCGAATGCCACGTCCTTGGCGTCACGGCCGGTTGCGATGCGCACCACATGTTCGACAGGCGTCATGCCGGTCGGGTCAAACATGATCCAACGTCCGCCGACATAGGCTTCGAACACCGCATGAAAGTCCGGTGGCGGATCAGGAAAAACCGCGTAACCGCTGACCATGCGCGCCGGGATGTTCAAGCCCTTGCAGAACGCGATCGCAAGATGCGCAAAATCGCGGCAGACACCGGCGCGAAGCGTGAATACGTCGGCAGCCGACGTGCTCGCATCGCTCGATCCCAGGCGATAAGTGATGTTGTTCTGCACCCAGTGGCTGATCGCCTGCACGCGCTGCAGTCCCTGGGGCATCGCACCGAACAGTGCCTGTGCATCGGCGCTGAGCTCGTCCGATTCGCAATAGCGCGTCGGTGTCACGAAATGCAAGACGTCGGCCGGTATGTCATGCACCGCCACTTCCGGAGTGTCGGGAGCCATCGGTTCGACATGGCGATCGACAATGGCGCGGTATATCACCTTGAGTTTTCCAGCTTCAGACTGCAGGCGCAGGAAGCGATTGCCGGTCGCGGCGTCGGTGTAGCAGCGGTACGGGATAGGCGGCTCGACCAGTAGCGACTCCTCTATCAGCGTCTGCCCTGGCATGTCGGTCGCATGGATCAGGAAGACGAACTCGCTCGTGGCGTCGACGTCGTATTCCAGTACGCTGTCGATAGCCACACGTGCCTGGCCGGGCGCTTGACGGCCGATGCAGTGCGCCGTGAACGGCGCTATGTGACGAATGTTGGCTCTGCTGGTGATATCTGGCATTTAGAGTTTCCTTGCATGGATTTGTACAGGTTGACCAGGGGGTCGACCCGCTGTGCTGCGATTGAATCCGCATCGGGACCCGTGTGCTAGCGGCGCAGTGGAGCCAACGATGTCGGACGAGACGCCGTGCGTGTAGGCGAAGTCGAAATCGACGACAGGGCGTTGTGATCCAGGCCGCCTCCAACGAGGGCACTACCTGACGCCGGTGCCATCTCAGAGCGCTGTGTTCAGGGGTCGACGAGAAGGCCGTCAAGGCATTTGCTTCCCGCTGGCTTATGTGCGTTGTTGCACAGACGGATGGCTTCAGCCGGAGCTGGTGGGAATTCGAAATCTAGCGCCACGAAACGCGGACGCGTGCCGGGCTTGAACGCCGGTGGTCGGTCAGCGAATGCAGCACGATCATGGTGTCCTGGCGCGCCTCGACGACTTCGTCCAGATAACACTCTGCGGCCAGAGTGCGCTGGCGCACAGATATCGTGGCACCGGCGCGTGCACCATTCGCATGGCGCGTCGGAGTACAACTACGGCGTGCCCGGCGTGCTCAAGAACGCAATCGACATTGCATCGCGCCCCTATGGCGACAGTGCCTGGGTCGGCAAGCCGGTGGCGGTGATCGGTGCCTCGATCGGCCAATTCGGCACCGTGCGTGCGCAATTGCAGCTGCGCCAGAGTTTCGTGTTCCTGAACATGCACCCAGTCAATCAGCCCGAGGTGATGATCGGCAATGCTGCTAAGGCCTTCGATACGCAAGGCGAGCTGGTGGATGAAACCAACCTCAAGCTGCTGCGCCAGCTGCTGCTGAACCTGGTGAGCGCCATCGAGCCATCCGAGTCGCGGGCCGGTGCCCGTTGACGAGAGCGCCATGACATCCCATGAAGACATCGCCGCCATCCAGGCTGGCATGGCCAGGCGCGGCATCACCGGCGATCTCAGCGGCACGCGCGCCCAACCGACGACTGACGCGCGTGAGGGTCGGCGGATACTTGACGCCCTGGCCACGCAGTTCAACACCTACTTGCCTGACCACGCGGGCAGTGCAATCGAAGCTACGACCGACAGCGGAACCATGAACTGCGTTCGCGGCCGTTAACCAAAGGTGGGCCTCGCATCACTGGATGAAAGCGGTTGATTGCGTCGACCGCCGACCCTTCACTCGGCATGCCGTCCGACAGACAGCGCGCGTCAGCCGCCCTAGCATGGGTCTTGCTCGCACCACCCGCCTTTTTCCGTCAGGACGCACCATGAAACACCTATCTACCCATAATGCCTGGAGCACCGCATCGTTCGGTGGTAGCACCGACACCTCGCCGATGGAACTCGACGCGCTCGGCGAGCATCTTTCGCATTGCAGCGCGGTGCACGGCCGCTTCTTGGCCGTGCGCTGCGCTGCTGAACGCGTGAATGCCTACGTCTCGGCCCGTCTCGTCACCACCGTGGTGATGGCGGGCATGCTAACGGTAGGCATCGGTTCACTGGTGTTGTAGAGTGTCCGCCAGGGACGCTGCCGAGTCCCGCCTGCTGCCAAATGCCAGCCGGTCGCTGCGCGCCATCATGGATGGTGCACGCGGCGCGGTAGAGCCACCGATCCGCTCCGAGATTTTCGGACCGCAGCGTTTTGCGCAGCATGGGCGCAGCCTGGGTGCGACGCATCGCGCGACGCTGGCGCGTGGCTGGGGCGGAAGTTTTTTTCCGCGGCTGCGCGACAACATCCAGGCGTTACGCGAGGCGCATGCCTATATCGGCCTGCAGGCCAGCACCGGGTACGACATCAGCCCGGCGGCGGAATGGCTGCTCGACAACTTCCACCTGATCGAAGCCCAGCTGCAAGAGATCCACGAAGGGCTGCCGCGAAGTTATTTCCGCGCGCTCCCGATCCTTCAGGATCCCCCGCTGGCGGGCCTGCCGCGGGTCTACGGCATCGCCTGGGCATTCGTGGCCCACACCGACGGTGCGTTCGACGAGGCGCTTCTGGTGCAGTTCCTGGTCGCGTACCAGGAGACGCGCGAACTCAAGCTGAGCGAGATGTGGGCGCTTCCCACCACACTGCGTGTCGTGCTGGTGGAAAACCTGCGCAGGCTCGCCGAACGGGTTGCCACCACCAAGGCGGCGCGCGAGGTCGCCAATCTGTGCTGCGACAATATCGCGGCCACCAGCGTGTCCACGCTAGACGCGTTGCTGGCCTGGATGCAGCAGCGCGGCGTTGGGCAGGTGTTTCTGGTGCAGGTGGCACAGCGGTTCCAGGACCAACGTACTGGTGCCGAGGCGTCGCACCTGGAATGGCTGCAACGGTCGATGCCCGATCCGGCATCCTTTCTACAGCAACAGCCGATCGACCAGGCGGCGGACAACCTGAGCGTCAGCAACGCCGTCACCTCACTGCGCGCGATCGGTGGTGCCGACTGGCCCGACATTGTCGCTCGCACCAGCACGCTGATGCAGCTGATGCGCAGTTCCCCGGTGTTCGAGGCCGAGGACCTGGGAACGCGCGACCAGACCTTGCACGCGATCGAACGTCTGGCACGCGCCAGCGGTCGCGGCGAGGTAGCTGTGGCAGAGTCATTGCTGGCGCTGATGCGCGCCGGCGCTGGCGACACGGCAGTCGCCAGCCACTGGCTGCGCGGCTCCGGTCGGCCGGTGCTGGTGCACGCGCTGGGCATGAGCGACAGCCGGGCAATCGCCTGGCGCGACGCCTGGCGGCGCATGGTGGTTCCGGTCTACCTCGGCACGCTGGCGCTGGGTACCGCGGGCCTGGTGAGCTGGATGCTCCTCGGCCCGACCGCGCCGCGCCTGGAGCCGGCCTGGTTGACGCTGCTCGGGGTGCTGCTGATGCTGTTCCCGGCCTCCGAGGCGGTGGTGGCGGTGATCAACCGGCTGATCAGCGAGTCGGTGCGTCCGCGCCACCTGCCGCGGCTGGCGCTGGCTGAAGGTATTCCGATCGAACACCGCGTGCTGGTGGTGATTCCCGGCATGTTGTCCAGCGCGGCCACGGTGCAGGCCCTGGCGCATCGGCTGGAACTGCATTTCCTGGCCAACCCGGAACGTCAGGCGCAATTCGCGCTGCTCAGCGACTGGGTCGATGCCGACGCCGAGCACATCGACGGCGATGCTTCGCTGCTGGACGATGCCTGCGCTCGGATTCGCACACTTAATACGCGCCATCCCGCGCAAGCCGGAGACCCCCTGCGCTTCATCGTTCTGCACCGCGGGCGTTCGTTCAGCCCAACCGAGCAGCGCTGGATCGGCTGGGAGCGCAAGCGCGGCAAGCTCGAACGGCTGATCACAGCACTGGCCACCGGCAAGCGCGAACCGTTCCTGGACCGGGGCGAGGAGACGCGCATCGCCCAGGCGATCCGGTACATCGTCACGCTGGACAGCGACACCCAGCTGCCACCCGGTCGACTGCGCGAACTGGTGGGTGTGGCTGCCCATCCCCACAATCACCCACGGGTTGATGCTGCGACGCGCTCCGTGGTGAAAGGCTACGGGATCCTGCAACCACACATCGCCAGCCCTTTGCCGGACCGGCGCGACTTCACCCTGTTCCACTGGCTGTTTGCCGGGCAGGGCGGCATTGACCCGTACAGCGCAGCGACCTCCGAGGTCTACCAGGACCTGTTCAGTGAGGGCAGCTTCACCGGCAAGGGCCTGCTGCATGTTCAGGCGCTGCACGCGGTGCTGTCGGCACGGCTGCCCGACGGCCAAGTGCTCAGCCACGATCTGCTCGAAGGCGCGATTGCGCGTTGCGCTACTGTCACCGATGTCACCGTGATCGAGGACGCACCGTTCCACGCCGACGTCGCCGCCTCCCGTATGCATCGCTGGATACGGGGCGACTGGCAGTTGTTGCCCTTCCTGCTTCGTCCGCATACCTACCACTTGCGCACCATCAACCGCTGGAAGATGTTCGACAACCTGCGCCGCTCGCTGGTGCCGCCGATGTCGCTGGCCTTGCTGGTGCTGTCCCTCGCGGGTCTGGTGGCCTCACCCTGGGAGGCGCTGGCGCTCATACTGGCGGCGTTCTCCGCTGGTCCACTGATGGGTGCGGTGGCCGGTTTTTCGCCGAGTCGGGATGATGTGGCCAAACGCCACTTCTACCGCCAGGCCGCCACCGGGCTGGCACGCATGGTGTCGGGTGCACTGTGGCATCTGGCGCAGTTGCTGCAGCAAGCCTTCCTGTCGCTGGACGCGATCGTGCGCTCGCTCTACCGCATGGGTTGGAGCCGCAAGCACCTGCTTCAGTGGACCACGGCCGAGACGGCGCAGTCGCGCGCCCGCACCACGCTGCCAGGGCTCCTGCGCATGCACTGGCGCGAGCCGCTGGCAGCGGCAGTGCTGCTGACCGCTTTGCTGCTGGTAGCGACGCCCCACCCGGTGGCAGCGGCGCTGCTATGCCTGCTGTGGGGTGCCTCGCCGCTGTGGACCTGGTTTGTCAGCCGCCCCTGTCCGGGCCGCGATGACGCCCGGCTGCCGGAGCCCGACCGGGCCACGCTGCAGGCTGTGGCGCGGGACACCTGGGGCTTCTTCGAGCGATGTGTCGGGGCGCAGGACAACCACCTGCCGCCCGACAACCTGCAGACCGTGCCTTACGACATGGTGGCCCACCGCACCTCGCCCACCAACATCGGCCTGTACCTGCTGTCGGTGGCCTGCGCGCGCGCCTTCGGCTGGATCGGCATGGCTGAGATGCTGTCGCGCATGGAGTCGACGCTCGCCACCTTGCAGCGCCTGCAGCGCCACCGGGGCCACTTCCTCAACTGGTACGACACCCAGAGCTGCGCACCGCTGTTGCCGATGTACGTGTCCACGGTGGACAGCGGCAACCTGTGTGGTCACCTGCTGGCCGTGGCACAGGCCTGTCTGGAGCGCTGCACATCGGATGCCGGTGCCAGCCCTGAAGCGGTGGCGCGTCTGCAGGCGCTGGCGCGCGCCTTCGAACAACTGGCGTGGGAGGCTGAATTCGGCTTCCTGTACGACCCGCGGCGCCACCTGTTTCACATCGGCTACCGCGTCGCCGAGCAGCAACTCGACGCGGGATATTACGACCTGCTGGCCTCGGAGTCGCGCCTGACCAGCCTGTGGGCGATCGCCAAGGGCGACGTGCCGGTGCGCCACTGGGCGGCCCTGGGGCGTCCGTTCTTCGCGGTCGGGGCCCTGGCCGGCCTGCGCTCCTGGTCGGGTTCGATGTTCGAGTACCTGATGCCCGGGCTGGTGCTGCAGGAGCCTTATGGCAGCGCGCTGCAAGGGGCCTGCCGCGCGGCGGTGGTCGAGCAGATGGCGTTCGCGGCCAAACTGGGCGTGCCCTGGGGCATGTCCGAGTCCGCCTATGCAGCGAGCGACCACACGCTGGCCTACCAGTACGCACCGCAAGGCGTACCGCGGCTTGCGTTGCGGCGTACGCCGCCGGATGAACTCGTGATCGCGCCGTACGCCACCGTGTTGGCCGCGCAGGTCGCGCCGCGCGATGCGCTGGTCAATCTGGCCGTGTTGCAGGGCATGGTGCCGCGCACGGCCCTGGGCTTCATCGAGGCGCTGGACTTTACGGCTTCGCGCCAGGGTGGCGGCGAAGCCTTCACGCCGGTGAGCACTTTCATGGCGCACCACCAGGGCATGAGTCTGGTGGCGCTGGCCAACCTGCTGCTCGACGGCGTGGCGCAGCGCTGGGGCATGGCCAACCCGGCCATCGAAGCGGTGGCCTCGCTGTTGCACGAACGTGCGCCACGCGAGGTGTCCGTGCTGTTCGAGCCGCAGCGCGAACGCGCGGCCCGCTCGCAACGCCGGCGCGCCGCAGGACTGCTGCGCGAGGTGGTACCCGGTGCCCAGGCAGTGGAACCGACCCACGTGTTGTCGAACGGACGTTACAGCGTCACGCTGCGGCCCAATGGTGCGGGTTGGAGCCGCCTGGGCCAGACCGGCATTACGCGTTCGCGCGATGACGCGCTGCGCGACCTGTGTGGCAGCTTTGTTTATCTGCGCTGGCCAGAGCCCGCACGCGCCGCTGGCGCTGCCCGGCTGGCCTCGATCACCCAGCACCCGGCGCCCGATCCGCAGGCCCGCTACCACAGCACCTACCATGCCGACCGGGTGTGTTTCGACGCACGCTGGCCGGAGCTGCAGGCGCACACCACGGTATGGGTCAGCCCCGAGGACGACATCGAGTTCCGCCAGATCGAATTGCAAAACCTGGGCGAGAAGCCGCTCGACATCGAACTGCTCTCGGCCTTTGAAGTGACGCTGGCCGATCCACGCGCAGACGCGTCTCACCCGGCCTTCAGCAACCTGTTCGTGCGCTGCGAGTGGCATGCGCAGCAGCAGGCGCTGGTGTTTGCGCGCACGCCGCGGCTGGTGACCGAGCAGGGCCTGATGGCGGCCCATTTCCTGGCCGACGTGCAGGCGCAGGTACGTGGCGTCAGCGTGCAGGCAGATCGGCAGCGCTGGCTCGGCCGCAACCATGCGCCATCGGCACCATTGGCCCAGTTCGATCCGGAGCCGGTGACCTTTGTGCATGCCGCCGCCAGCGATCCGGATCCGGGTCGTGTGACGTTGCGAACCGGCCTGGACCCGGTGTGCGCGCTGGCGGTGCGCCTGCATATCGCGCCGGGGGGCAAGGCGCAGGTCACCTTTGCGACCGTGGCCAGTGCCGACAGCGGCACCCTGCATGCGGTGATCGACAAGTACCGGCAGTCCAGCCATGTGCAGCGGGCCTCGTTGATGTCGGCCACGCTGGCCAGCATCCGCCTGCGCAGCATGCGCATCAGCAGCGAGAACTTCGGTGCCATCCAGAGCCTGACGACGGCATTGGTGCTGGGCCTCTCGCGCGCACCTGCCAATGGCACCGAGGTGTCGGTCGATCTGTGCGACCGCCGCGTGTTGTGGCACCTGGGCATTTCGGGCGACCGTCCACTGCTGCTGGTATGGGCGGCGGCAATCGAAGGCCTGGGGTTGCTGCGCGTGATGGTTCAGGCGCTGCGTCTGTGGGCCTGGGGCAGTATTGCGTGCGATCTGGTGGTGGTGAATAGCGAGCCCGCGTCCTACGACATGGGCCTGCAGCGGGAAATCAACGGCCTGCGTGAGCGCTTTCTGTCCGATACCGGCGCACAAGCTGGCGCAGCGCAGGCGCAGCTGCATGTGCTGCGCGCACCGGATCTTTCGCCTGACGAACTCTCGACGCTGCGGAGCGTGGCGCGTTTGCAACTGCACGCCGACGGCCGGCCGTTTTTGCACCACGTGGCGCATTGGTGTGGCTGGCACCAAAAGGCGCTGGAGCAGCGCCTGGCGAGTGCCAGCACGGCTCTGACGGTGACGCGCGCCAGCGCCGTACCGCCGCCACCCCAGGGCGCGTTCGACGCCGAATCGGGAGACTTCCGCTTCCATGCCGGCGACACACTGCGGCCGCTGCGCCCCTGGGTCAACGTGCTGGCCAATCCTGGTTTTGGAGCGCAACTGTCCGAAGCCGGTGGCGGCTACACCTGGGCGCTCAACAGTCGGCTGATGCAGCTCACCGGCTGGTCCAATGACCCGGTGGCGGATCCCCCGTCGGAGTGGTTCCTGTTGCAAGACCGTCGCACGCTTGAGGCCTGGAGCGTGACGCCCGGTGCCTGGGGCTGCGCCGGTGTGACCTACGAGGTGTCGCATGGCCAGGGGCTCAGCACCGTCGCGCATCGCCGCGGCGATGCCGAAGTCACTGCCTCCTGGTGCGTCGATGCGAAGCGTGCGCTCAAGCAGGTGCGGGTGCGCATCGTCAACCGCGGCAGCCGCAGCTTGCATCTGCGCCTGGTGGGAATGGTGGAATGGGTGATGGGGGGCGGCCGCGATGCGCGCCGCACCACGCGCAGCGCCAGACATGACACCGCTGCGGGCACCACCTTGCTGTGCACCCAGGTCGAACGCGCCGATGGTTTCGGCGGTGCGACCGCCTTTTTGGCGGTGGCACCGCGTGCGGGCGACGCGCCAGACTGGAGCTGCGACCGGCGCGAGTGGTTCGACGCCACCGGGTCCCTGGTGCTGCCGGACGTGTTGGGGCAGCGGCAGGGCGCAGGCCTGGACCCGAGTGCGGCCCTGGCGGTGCGCATCCACCTGGAGGCAGGCGCGGCGGTGGAGCATGTCTTCCTGCTCGGGTTTGGCGAAGACGCCCCGGCTGCGCTGGCGCTGGCGGATGCGGCGGTGCAGGTCTCGGCCGACGCGCGCTTGGCCGCAGTACGCCACCACTGGGACCTGCTATTGGGCGCGACCCAGGTCCGCACGCCCGATCCGCTATTCGACGCCCTCGTCAACCGCTGGCTGCTGTACCAGAACGTGGCCTGCCGCCTGTGGGCCAAGGCAGGCTTCTACCAGGCTGGTGGTGCCATCGGCTTTCGCGACCAGTTGCAGGATGCGATGGCCCTGGGCTGGGCCGCGCCCGAGATGCTGCGCGCGCAGATCCTCACGGCCGCAGCACGACAGTTCCCCGAGGGCGATGTGCAGCACTGGTGGCACGCGCCAGAGGGGGCCGGCGTGCGTACCCGATTCTCCGACGACCTGTTGTGGCTGCCCTACGTCAGTTTGCACTACCTGCAGACCACGGGTGATGCAACGGTGCTCGACGAAACGCTGGCGTTCATCGAAGGCCCGGAGATTCCCGAGGGAGCCGAAGACGCGTACTACGTGCCCGTGGTCGGGACGCAGATGGCCTCGGTTTTCGAGCATGCGGCGCGCGCGATCGACCGTAGCCTGCGCGTGGGCGCGCACGGACTGCCGCTGATGGGCAGTGGCGACTGGAACGACGGGATGAACCGCGTCGGTATCGAGGGGCGCGGCGAGTCGGTCTGGCTCGGCTGGTTCCTGTGCGCGGTGGTGGCGGGATACGCCCCGTTGGCGCGTGCACGCGGCGAGGTGGCGCGCGCCGACGCCTGGGAAGCCGCCGCGGCGGGCTGGAAGGCGGCATTGGCGGGCCCCGGCTGGGACGGGCAGTGGTACCGGCGCGCTTTTTTCGACGACGGCCAGGTGCTGGGCTCCGCTGCCAACCCGGAAGCGCGGATCGACCTGATTGCGCAGGCCTGGTCGGTACTCTCGCACGCAGCGCCAGCGGCACAGGCGCACAAGGCCATGGCGGCTGCCGAGGTCCAACTGATGGACCGCACGGCGGGGCTGATCCGGCTGCTCGACCCGCCGCTGGCACATGCGGTGCCGAGCGCTGGTTACATCCAGGCGTATCCGCCGGGCGTGCGCGAGAACGGCGGTCAATACTCCCACGCGGGTGTGTGGGCCTTGATGGCCCAGGCCGAGCAGGCGCTGCACGATCCAAAGGCTGCTGCGGGTGCCGGCGATTTGCCGTGGCGCAGCTTTACCTGGCTGAGCCCGGCGCACCGCGCTGCCGACCGGGTGCATGGTGCGGTCTACGGCCTGGAGCCCTACGTGATGGCGGGTGACGTGTATTCCCAGCCGCCCTACACCGGCCGCGGCGGCTGGAGCTGGTACAC
>Ga0105045_10004105_pt1 | contig 12617 bp, 4 predicted proteins | sample MAT02_FD_78089 | JGI IMG/M metagenome (GOLD analysis project Ga0105045, IMG submission 78089) | Freshwater microbial communities from Lake Fryxell liftoff mats and glacier meltwater in Antarctica - MAT-02 (megahit assembly) | ecosystem: Environmental > Aquatic > Freshwater > Ice > Liftoff... | reverse complement strand
TGATTACCTCCTCGGCCAGCCCATCGGCGGAGCTGACTCGCCAGGTCGTCGCGTCCACTTGCGTAAAGCTCGCGCCCAGCGCCACCGTGCCGTAGCCTGAAAACTCGATCCGGTCGCCTGCCAGCGCCCCATTGCCGGCAAAATCCGTGACAGCATCGCCCTGCGCCTCGCCCCGCACGAAGCGAAACACGTCATTGCCGAGCCCGCCAGTCAGGCTGTCGGCGCCCATGCCGCCATTGAGAGTGTCATTCCCCGCTCCGCCGCTGAGCGTGTCATTCACCATGCCGCCAGTCAGGTTATCATTCCCGCGCGCGCCAGTGAGCATCACTGCCAGCGCACTACCGGCGTTGGTCACCTGCCAGCCCAGCGTGCCACCCGCCGCGCCCAGATTCACGTCGAACCCATTGGTAAACAGAGTGGTGACGCCGCCATTGGCCGAGGCGCCCGTCGCCACCCAATCCGCCGCCAGGGTCGCATTCGCCGTGGCACCGGCGGAGACCACCAGCACGTCGCTACCACCCAGACCCAGGTCCGTGATGCTGTCCACACCGAAATTCACCACAAAGCGGTCAATCCCCAACCCTCCCGTCATCACATCGTCGCCCAGGCCGCCCGTCAGCTGGTCACTGCCACCCCCGCCCACCAGGATATCCACACCCGCCCCGCCCAGGATCGTGTCACTGCCCAGGCCACCCGTCAGCGTATCGGCATTGCCTGAGCCCACCAGGCGCACGCCGCGAGCCGCACCGTCATTGCTGACAGACCACCCCGACGCGCCACTCACCGCCCCCAGATCTACGTTGAAGCCAACTGCAAGCAAGCTGGCGGCACCCGCATTGCTCGTGCCGGCAGAGGCCATCCAGTGGGCGCCAAGCGTCGCATTCGCGATCGCCCCCGATGCGATGGTCAGCGCATCCGCTCCTCCAAAGGCCAGATCAGTGATCGTGTCCGTCCCCGCATCCACCACGAAGCGGTCCACCTCGGTGCCGCCCGTCATCACGTCATTGCCCAGGCCACCCACCAAGCTGTCCACCCCCGCACCTCCGAGCAGCGTGTCTGCGCCGCCACCGCCGGTCAGCGTGTCATTGCCCGCATTGCCCACCAGGCTGTCCGCGCCATCGCCGCCGGTGATCCGGTCGGCCCGGGCCGAGCCCAGCAGCGTGACCGCGCCGGCCACCCCCGCATTGGTGACGACCCAGCCCACCGGGCCCGTCGCCGCAGAGAGGTTCACGTTGAACCCGGCCGCGAACAGATTGCCTACGCCGGCATTGCTGGTGGCCGCCCCGGCCGCCCAGGCCACCGCCAACGTGGCGTTCACCGTGGCGCCAGCCGATACGATCACAACGTCATTGCCACCCTGGCCCAAATCGGTGATGCCATCCGTGCCCAGATCAATGAGGAAGCGGTCCACCGCAAGGCCGCCGGTCAGCGTGTCATTCCCGCCATTGCCGCTCAGCACGTCACTGCCCGCGCCACCGCCGATGACGTCATTGCCGCCACCGCCATTGATCGTGTCCAAGCCATTACCGCCCGTCAGCGTGTCGTTGCGCGTCGAGCCAATGAAGCTCACCACGCCACCCGTGCCGGCATTGCTGACGTTCCAGCCATTGGCGCCACCCGCCAGTGTAAGGTCCACGCTGCGCGACGCGGCGGTGATGTTGGCCGTGCCGCCATTGCTGTTGCCCGCAGTCAATATCCAATTGGCAAAGAGGGTCGCATTCGCCGTGGCCCCGGCGGAGACCACCAGCAGGTCTGCCCCACCCTGGCCAAGATCAGTGATGGTGTCGGTTCCCGAATCCACCGTGAAGCGGTCAATGCCCAGGCCACCGGTCAGGATATCGTTACCCAGGCCGCCGGTCAGAATATCATTGTCGGCCTCGCCCAGTAGCGTGTCATTGCCAGCGCCGCCGCTCAAGCTGTCACTGCCCAGGCCGCCAGAAAGGCTGTCGTTGCCGCCATTGCCGGTCAGCGTGTCGTTGCCGAAACCACCGAGGATCGTGTCATTGCCCTCGCCGCCCGTGAGCGTGTCGTTGCTGGCCGAGCCCGCAAAGCGCACCGCGGTCGCGTTGCCGGAATTGGTGGCGGAGAAGCCTCTAGTCCCGCTAGTCAGTCCGACATCGAGGTTGAAACCGGCGGCGGTGATGGCCACCGTACCGTCATTGTTGGTGAACGCATTGGCCGTCCAGTTCGCTGCAAGTGTGGCATTGACCGTAGCCCCCACGCCCGAGACCGACAAACTATCTGCGCCACCTAGGCCCAGATCGGTGATGCGTTTGGTGCCCGCAAAGGCCTGGAAATGGTCAAGGCCCAGGCCGCCGGTCAGGACATCATTGCCCAGACCACCATCCAGCGTGTCATTGCCAGCTCCGCCATTCAGGACATTGGCGAGGTCATCGCCGGTCAGCACGTCATTCCCGCCCGCACCGGTCAGGTTCTCAATGCCAGAGAAGGTGTCAATGCCGAGCGCGTCCTTGAAGGCAAGGCCGAGGGCGAGGCTCGCCTGGATGTTGATGCCGTTGAACAGCGCGCCATAGAGCACCGTATCAATGCCGACACCGCCGTTCAGCGTGTCCTCGCCGGTGCTGGCAAGCAGCGTGTCGTCGCCCTGGTCGCCGTTCAACACGTCGTTGCCGCCCGCGCCGTCCAGCAGGTCATTGCCGGCCAGGCCGGAGATCACGTCATCACCAGCCGTGCCGGTGATCGTATCGGGACCGTTGGTGGCTAACATGTCGTCGTTGCGGATCGCGCCGCTGGCCACGGCGGTACCGAGCGACGCGCCCATGGGAGTGGAGAGAGTGACGGTGAAGGTCTCGTCAACCTCCAGCGCAATGTCGCCCAGCACGTTCACCGTGATGGTCTTGCTGGTCTCACCCGCAGCGAAGCTGACCGTGCCGTTGGGCAGAGCACCGCCCACGAAATCAGCACTGCTCGCCGTTCCGGTCACGGCCCAATTGGCAGAGGAGATACCGGTCATATCGCCGTTGCGCGTCACGGTGAAGGTAAAGGGGGTGGTGCCGGCGTTGCCCTCCGCCTTGTCAGCAGAAAGGGGGGCGATGGAAAGGCTCGGCGGACCGCCTGGAATCAGGCTCGAATAGGCCACATCGCCATCGCTGAAGCGCAGCGTCTCGATGTCATTGGCGAGGACGTCCGCACCATCGCGGCCGGCCGTGCCATCGGTGACGGTCAGGCGATCTGTGCCGGGATCATAGCTGATTGTGTAGCCAGCACGCGCGCCGGTGAAGAGCACGATATCCGTGCCGCCGCCGCCGGAGATGCTGTCATTGCCGCCGGCCCCTTCCAGCATGTCGTTGCGCGCGCCGCCCGTGATGGAATCGCCGAAGCGTGAGCCGGCGGCCGATCGGATGTTGACCAGAAGGTCTGTGTCGCCCCAGCCATCGGTCGCGATCCCTGTGGCGAGGTTGATCGTCACCGCCGCACGGTCGCCCCGGTAATCGGCGGTGATGAGCGTATCCACCACGGGCGCGCGCAGCACGTCATTGCCGGTCGCGCCGCGCAGGAGGGTGCGCGTGCCCACGACAGAAACGCCGGTCAGGTCATCGGCCAATTGTGTGCCGAAGGCGTGCTCGATGGAGATCAGCGTGTCGGTGAAGCCCCAGCCATCAACAGCCGTGCCGGTGCTGAGGTTCACCGTGACGCCGAAGACCTGGAGACTGGAATTGCTGGTGAAGCTGTCATAGCGGACGGAATCGATCCCGAGGCCGCCATCCATCGTGTCATCGCCCTCGCCGCCGAAGAAGCTGTTGGCGAGGTCCGAGCCGACGATGCTGTCATTGCCGATGCTGCCATTCACCTGCTCGATGCTGCGCAGGTTGTCGGTGCCGGAGAGGGTGAATGCGCCGCCGACAAAGATGTACTTCCGCGCGACGCCGTTCCACTCCCCGCCCGTGAAGGAAGTGCCAAGTTCCACCTCCACGCGCACTGTTGCGTTGCCAAAGGCGAAGTCACGGTTGTTGGTACCATTGCTCCATCGGTCGCCCGTGCCACCGCCGCCATCAATGTTGCGGCTGCCAGTGATTGCGCTGAAAAACTGATCGCTGAAATTGCTGCCGATGATGGTGTCGTTGTTGTTGCCGTTCACCGCGAGCCGGCGGATGTTCACCAGCGTATCGGTGCCGCCATAGCCATCCGTGGCGGTGCCAGTGGCCAGGTTGATAGTGGCCGCGGCAGGTGCGCCCGAATAATTCACCACGAGACTGGCGAAGGTGCTCCCGTCGTCTTGGTTCTGGAAACCGCCAGTTATGGTGTCATTGCCCGCATTGGGGGTGACAAAAGGCGAGAAAAAAGGCGCCAGCGGGATTCCCGTCGCGTTAAAGCTGTCCGCGCCGCTACCCCCAATCACGTTGCTGAAGTTGGTGAAGCTGTCCGTGCCCGAGGCACCCTTATTCACGGACCCGCTGTTGCCGCTGGACCAGGTGACGCTGATGGGAGTGGTGAAGCCAAAATAGCTCAGCGTATTGCCGGCGGCCGCACCGCCGTTGATGACGTCATTCCCTGTTGTGCCGTTGAAGGTCTCGAAGCGGCCCGTTCCGGTCAGGCTGTCATCTCCCGTGGTCCCTACCGGTGCCGTGAGGGCGCTGCCCAACTGCGCGTCGTCCAGCAGTTCGAAGAGTGGGAAGGTCAGTTCGTAGCCATCGGTGACGCCGCGCACCTCGACAATGAAGTCGCTGGCGCCCAGCACCTGGTCTCCATCCACATCCACGATCAGCCAGCCGCGGTTATCCGCGGCGCTCGACTTGATCCAGAAGCCCTGGAAGGTAGGGATGTTGTGGGACTGCGCGGGCAGCGTCTGGCCAGCCACGGGCGCGCCGGGGAGCGCGATCCCGGTGTCATAATTCACGAAGAAGCTGCGCGTATCGCCGCCGATGTTCAGCGTGCCATTCACGCCGCCCATGGTAATGGTATCGAGTTCGCCCTCGTTGAAATCCGTGATGATGTCCATGTTGGACAGCGTGGAGCGCGAGACGTCGTTGATCGTCAGAACGAAGCGGTCGGCACCCTGGCCGCCGGTCAGGCGGTCGGCCCCTTCACCGCCTTCGAGGGTATCATCGCCATCGCCGCCTACCAGGGTGTCACGGCCAGCGAAGCCGCGGATAAGGTCGCTGGAAGTTGTTCCAACCAGGCTGTCGTTGCCGGATGTGCCATCAATCGCAAGATCATCATTCCAGATCGTCCCAATTGCCGAGGAGGTGTTGATTCCGGCGTTGGTCGCGCTGGTCAGGACGATCGAGAAGCGCTCATTCAGCTCGTAGTCGAGATCACCCTTCAGATTGACCGTTATGATCTGCGAGGTCTCACCTGGGGCAAAGCTGACGCTTCCGTTGGGCTGCACACCGCTCGCCCAGTCGCCGAACCCAGCGACCGCGCCAGACAGGCCTGATGTGGTGAAATTCCAGAAAGCCGACGACGTGCCTGTTAAATCACCACTGCGCGTGACAGTGAAGGTGAACGGGGTGCTGCCAGATTGGCCTTCATTCTTGTCCGCGTCTGTCGCGGCAATGGACAGAAATGTCACAATGTCATCATTGAAAATCGTACTGGTCGCCGTGCTGAAGCCGCCGATAATGGCCCCGACGGAGGGTGCGGAGAGCTGCACGGAGACGGACTCGTTGGTCTCAACCAGCGTGTCACCCTGTACATTGATGGTGATGGTCTTCAACGTTTCACCAACACCAAACTCGACTCTACCCGAGGGCAGCACCCCGCCTACAAAGTCTGAAGCCGTGGCGCCAGAGAAACCGGTCACCGCCCAGTTTGCTGAGGCCGCAACGGCGGTGTCGCCAGTGCGCAGGACGCTGAAAGTCATCACCGTGCTGCCGGAATCGCCTTCAAACACGCCAGTGGGGCTCGACCGGAAGGCAATGGTCGCGCCGTCATCATTGACGATATTATAGCTTGCAGTGGTGCCGAGCATGGCCCCGGCCGAGAAGTTGCTCAGGTTGACCACAAATTCTTCGGTAGGTTCGACGATGGTGTCGCCGACGACGTTGACGGTAATGGTCTTGCTGGTTTCGCCAACACCGAAGCTTACTGTTCCCGTGGGAAAGACCCCACCAGCGAAATCGCTCGCACTGGCCGTATTGAAGAACGTGCCCGCCACGGTCCAGTCGGCACTGGCGGCGATGGCGGTATTGCCCGTGCGGGTGATGGTAATGAGGAAAGGAGTGTTGCCGGAGTTACCCTCACTAATCGGGGGCCCTGAATTAAAGCTCGTAGAAATGATTGCGCCATCATCGTTGAGGATAGTGCCGATGCTGGCAAAAGTCGGTACCACGGTACCGACAGAAGGGTCGAACAATTGAAGCGAAAAGTTTTCATTGTTCTCCAGAACCAAATCTCCCGCCAATTGAATAGCAATGATCTTAGTGGTTTCACCCGCGCCGAAGCTGATGCTGCCGCTGGGCAGGACGCCACCGACGAAATCAGCGCCATCGGCGAGAGAGCCAAAACTGGATGGAACCACCGCCCAGCCTGCGCTTGCCGCCAGATTCAGATCGCCGGTGCGTGTCACCATGAAATTCATTACCGTCGGGCCCGCATTTCCCTCCTGGGCGGCCGCGCTACCAATGGAGAGGATAGCGCCGTCATCATTGAATATGGTTCCACTGTTGGATCCAACGGTGATGCCCGTCCCTGCCGAAGGTGTGGAGAGCGTCAGGGTAAACGATTCATTCGCCTCGATCAGCGTATCGCCAGCGATGGCGAAGCTGATGGTCTGGCTGGATTGGCCGGGGGTAAAGGTCACGGTGCCCGTCGGGAAGGCGCCGCCCACAAAATCCGACGCCGAGGCCGAGCTCATGCCGCCGCTTTCAGCGGAGACGGTCCAAGTTGCGCTGGAGGTTAGGTTCAGGTCACCGGTGCGGTTGATGGTGTAGCTGACAGTCTGCGCGCCGGAATTGCCTTCGTTGAAGAAACTAAGGCTGCCGGCTGCAATGCCGACGGAGGTGCTGGCGCCCGTGACAGTGTCGTCTCCGATAATCGTTCCGGTCGCGGAAGCCGTGCCAATGCTGCTGCCTGAGCTGGGGGCGGAGAGGGTAACGTCAAACAGCTCCGTAGACTCGATAAAGGTGTCGCCCACAATATTCAGCGTGATTGTCTTGCTGGTTTCATTCGCGGCAAAGAGCACGGTGCCGGTGGGAAAGGCATTACCAACAAAATCCATGGAATTGGCCTGCGTCCCCATCATGCCGGGAGCGGCACTGGCAGCCCAGGTGGCGCTGGCATCGATGCTGGTGTCACCGCTGCGACTGACGGTGAAGGTTATGGGCGTGCTGCCCGAATTGCCTTCGACGATGCTGACATTGGCCCCCATGGACAAGATCGCGCCGTCATCATTGACAATGATGCCGGTGGCGCTGGTGCCACCGATGACTGCCCCGGAAGAAGGGGAGGAGAGCGTAACTGCGAAGCTGTCAGTCGTCTCGACTAAGGTATCGCCCACGACATCAATGGTGATGGTCTTCAACGTCTCATTGGCGGCGAAGCTGACCATCCCACTGGGCAGTGCGCCACCCGCAAAATCCGCGCCAGTGGCGGAAGCGGAAGTGACCGCCCAATTGGCGCTTGCGGCGATGCTCGTATCGCCGGTCCGCCGGATGGTGAAGGATATCGGTGTGGTGGCGGAATTGCCCTCAACAACCGAAATGGGGATGAAGTCCAGCGCGAGCGTCGCGGGGATGTCGTCATTGAGGATGCCCAGCACCCCGGACGAGTTCCCCGCAAGTGTGGCCCCGGCTGTGGGGGCGGAAAGCTGGACGAACGTATATTCAACGCCCTCCACCAATGTATCGCCCTGGATCTGAAACGTGACAAGCTTGGAGGTTTCATTTGGCAGTAAGGTCACGGTGCCGCTCGGCAGAACTCCGCCGGCAAAATCCTCGCCGGCGGCCGAAAGAGATGGGAAGAAAAAAGGCGTCAAGCTCCAGGTCGCGCTGACCGTGCCACTGAGATCCCCGCCTCGGGTTACCACGAAACTGGCGGTGGTCGTGCCGGAATTGCCCTCAGTAAAAAGGCCGAGGTTCGCGTTGAAGTCGCTCCCCCCTGCGCCACTCGCGGCAAGCGAGAGGATGGCGCCGTCATCATTGGTGATAGTGAAACTTCCGAATGCTCCCGATACCTGGGCACCACCCGTGGGCGCTGACAGCGAAATATTGAAAATCTCATCCGGCTCCACCAAGGTGTCGCCTGAGATGTTGACAGTGATGGTCTTGGTCATTTCGCCCGCGGCAAAGCTGACCACACCCGAGGGGAGGACGGCGCCCAAGAAATCTTCGGGAAACGCCCAGCCCGGCAACAAAGCGGGGAAGCCAACGCTCCAATTTGCAGTAACGGCCTGAGTCGGGTCCCCCGTGCGGGTGACGGTGAAGGCAAACGGCGTGCTACCCGAATTCCCTTCCACGACACTCCGAATTGAGCTTTCCAAGGTAAGGGTAGTCGTTCCCTCGTCATTGAGGATGATGCCGCCGCCGATACCTGTCCCGATGGCCGCGCCCGTGGAGGGATTGCTCAGCGTTACGGCGAAGCTTTCATTGGATTCGAACGTCGCATCCGCGAGAGTTGCAACCGTTATGACCTTGCTGGTTTCGTTCGCCGCGAAGCTGACTGTGCCACTCGGCAGTACGCCGCTCGGAAAATCGGCACTGGCGGCGGTTTGGAACATGAAGTTGTTGACGGAAGCCGCCCAATCCACGCTCGCCGCGATGCCGGTATTGCCCGTGCGCGTGACAGTAAAGTCAACGCTGCCATTAGTCGCAGTTCCCTCATAGCCCAGTGCGTTGGAAATGGAGATGATCGCGCCATCATCATTGGTGATCACACCTGAGGCCGAAATCGTCGGCTGAGACCCGACAAAGGCCGCCCCCGTAGGCGCGAAAAGCGTCACGTTGAAGGTCTCATTGCCTTCCACGAGCGTGTCGCCTGCAATGTCCACGGCAATGGTTTTGGTGGTCTCACCGGCCGCAAAGGTCAGCAGGCCAGATGGAAGCGTGCCACCCAGAAAATCCGAGGACCCGGTGGTTACCGGTACCACTGACCAACTCACCTCGGCCGTGGCGGAGGTATTGCCCGTCCGCAGCACGGTGAAGTTCATCCGCGCGCTGCCTGAATCCCCTTCCACGATGGTCAGCGTGGCAGGAGACAAAAAAGAGAGCGAACTGGACATGGGGATCACCTTAAAAGCCTAGTGAGACCCTAACACGAGCATAAATAAGCGCTAGTGACATGGAATATATTCGATCAAAAAACAGTCACAAGCCAACGTTCCCTAAAAAATGCTTTTTTCTTCAACAGAATTTTGACGAGTGGGAAGAGAATAATTCCATTCTTTTGACTGGAAATAGGGGCATCTGGCGGCCTCAGCCGGCACTTTGGTCGAAGCCAATTCGCCAAGGCGATGAAGTTCCCGAAACGAATGTGAATCGGCGTATTTTTAAGGCAGAGGTAAGCCGGGAACGACAGAGCACAGGCGTGAGACAGACCGACGCAGCCTTCGCCATAGATCCTAATGGGCTCTATCCTCGATCCATTCGGCAGGGACGCCTGCGACAAACACATCGGCCGCATGCGCCACCTGCTGACCAACATATGCGCCTGAAACGCACGTAGTTGCCGGCGGCGCTCACTCCCACGCGGGGTGCGGCCAGGACAAGCCAGAAGAAGAAAAATGTCTCTCCTGAAGCCCGGAGCGGTCAATGCGGATGATGTTCGATCACAGAGGCGAGCAGCCTGGGCCGCCTGACCGCTCCCGCTGAGGTGGCATCACGCGACGGAAAATAGAGCTTGTTGCAACTACCACGCTGAACAAGGCAGGTGAGATCTCAATCGCAGACAGCGGCAGTTCAGTCCCCACCCGAGAGCCGCCGTTTCTCCGCCAGCGCGGCTTTCGAGAGAAGATGCGCCGTCACTGGTGCGGTGATCACCAGAAAAAGCGTGATCGCCAGTTCCCGAAGGCTCAAGCCTTCTCCCACCTGCACAATAGAGGCGATGATGAGGGCGCCCACGCCCAGCGTTGTGGCCTTTGTCGGTCCATGCAGGCGCGTGAAGAAATCAGGAAGGCGCGCAAGGCCGATCGAGCCCAGCAGGGCGAAGGCGCCGCCAATCAGCAGCAGCGCGCTCAGCGCAATTTCAGTCCAGTCGGCGTTCATTCGATGATGTCTCCCGACAGAATGAATTTGCAGAGGGCCACGGTGCCCACAAAGCCCATCATGGCGATGATCAGCGCCGCCTCGAAATACACCGCGGTGCCCAGGGCTATATCCAGCAGCATGACGAGGCCGATCACGTTGATACCAAGCGTATCCAGCGCGAGGATCCGGTCGGGCAGGCTCGGCCCGCGTGCGAGACGCCACAGGTTCAGCGCCATGGCCAGCACGACCATGCCGATGACGATTGGAAGGACGGTATTCAGCATGCGAAGGCCTTTCGAAGTGGCGTTTCGTATCGGGTCTTGATCTGCGCGATGGCCTCGGCCTCGTCAGTGACGTGCAAGGCGTGCACCATCAGGATGCCATTCTCAATATCGATGGAAACCGTGCCTGGCGTCAGAGAGACAATGCTGCCGAGCAGCGAGGCGACGAACGGGTCCTGGATATCGAGCGGCACAGCCAGAAACGCTGGACGCAACTGCTTGATCGGCCCGAGCACGCGCCGCGCCACTTCCAGGTTCGCCACCACGATGTCCAGCAGCACGCGCAGCGTCAGTGCCAACGCGGCGATGGGATCGGCCAGCCGCGGACGATCAGGCCAAAAGCTCTCGGTCAGCCAGGGCACCAACAGGGCGAGCAACACACCGATCAGAATCTGGCCCATCGTCGGTGCGGGCGCCAGCACCAGCCACAGCCCGAGGATGAGCAGGCTCAGCACTGGCATGGGAACCAGGCGCCTCATTGCGCGCGCCCCGGCGGCAACACCGCGTCGATGTAGATCTGGCGCGCCATGATCTGCTCAGCCGTGGCCCGCGCATAGGCCGAGAGCGGTGCCGCACCCAGCACCAGCGCCGGCACGAAGGCCATGGCCAGCACCAGCGCGCCAATGCGGCGGCCAGCGCCCTCGGTCGGGGGTGGTAAGGCGGCGTCGGTCAATTGCTCGGGCGGCGGCTCCCAGAAGATCACGCTCGCGCCGCGCGCGAGACCCAGCGCCGCCACAAAGCCGGAAACGATGAGGATCGCCCAAAAAGTGTAGCCCGCCACGCCCGACGGCGCGGCCATCAGCAGCATCACCTTGCCAAGAAATCCCGAGAGCGGCGGCAGGCCCGTCACCGCGACCGCCAGCGCCAGGAAGCCCGCCGCCAGCCATCCCGTGCCCGACAGGCGTGCCGCGCGGATGAACCGGTCCTCGGCTACGCCTCGCAACTCAGCGATGCGCCCTGCCATCAGGAAAAGTGCCGCCGTGACCAGCGTCGTATGGGGCAGGTAGTACAGCATGGAAGACAGCATCGGCACGCCGCCCACCGCTATGGCCACCGCCAGGATGCCGGTGGAGAGCACCAGGAGATGCGCCACCACCACGGCCAGGCGCGGCGCCGCCAGAGCGCCCATTGTTGCCACAACAAGCGTCGCCAGCCCCACGGGCATCAGCCAGGGCAGCAGCAGCCCCTCCGCCACAGGCGCCTCAAAGCTGACGGAGGAAAGCCGCAGCATCGCATAGATGCCGACCTTGGTCAGCACAGCAAAAAGTGCGGCGACTGGCGCCGTCGCCGCCGGATACGCGTTCGGCAGCCAGAAGCCGAGCGGCATCAGCGCCGACTTCAGAACGAAGACGATCACCAGCAGCGCGAGCGCCGTGCGCACCAGGGCGGCATCCTCCGGCGCCACCGTGGCCAAGCGCGTCGCCATATCCGCAAGGTTTAGCGTGCCGAGCATTCCATAGAGCAGCCCAAGCGCGATCAGGAACAGGACCGAGCCGACGAGGTTGAGCCCGACGTAATGCAGCCCCGCCCGTGCCCGCGCTGCGCCGCCGCCATGTGCAAGAAGCCCGTAGGAGGCGATCAGCAGCACCTCGAAGAACACAAAGAGGTTAAACAGGTCCCCCGTCAGGAAGGCGCCGTTGAGCCCAGCCAGTTGCATCTGGAACAAGACATGGAAATGCGGTCCCATCCGATCCGTGCCGCCAGTCGCCGAGAGCAAGGCCGGAATGGCGATGAGCGTGGTGACCGACACCATCAGCACCGAAAGTCGGTCCGCCACGAAGGCGATTCCGAAGGGTGCCGGCCAATTGCCGAGCATGACGACTGAAACGGCGCCGCTATCGGCCTGCCGCAGCAGCAGGACCGAAACAAGCGCCAGGATGCCCACTGACAGAAAGCCGAGTCCCCGCGCAAGGGTTGGCCCCGCCTTGTGCAGCGCCAGCATCAGGATGGCGGCAATCAGCGGTACCAGGACGGGGAGGACGGGAAGCTGCGTCATGGACTGTCCATCCGGTCGGACCCGGTCTCCGCCACGGCCCGGAGTGCGAGGGCCACGAGATAGGCTGTCATGCCGAAGCCGATCACGATGGCCGTCAGCACGAGTGCATGCGGCAAGGGATCAGCCAGCGCGCCGTGGCCTTCAAGGCTAAGCGGCGGCGCCGCGGGTCCGAGCCGCCCGCCCACGAAGATGAACAGG
>Ga0105045_10004102_pt1 | contig 12620 bp, 7 predicted proteins | sample MAT02_FD_78089 | JGI IMG/M metagenome (GOLD analysis project Ga0105045, IMG submission 78089) | Freshwater microbial communities from Lake Fryxell liftoff mats and glacier meltwater in Antarctica - MAT-02 (megahit assembly) | ecosystem: Environmental > Aquatic > Freshwater > Ice > Liftoff... | reverse complement strand
CGATCCTGAGAACTTCCATGGATTGATCGAGGCCCCAGACATCTATCGACCGCCCGGTGGAGAGTCCACGTCGGAGATGCAGCATCGTGCGATTTCATGGCTGATGGAATGCCATACTGGAAATGCAAATGGCCCAATTATGGCGGTTGCGCATAGCGGTTCTATTGCTTCGATAGCGGGGCATATTTTGCGATTGCACTCTCGGGATTGGGCTCCTTGGACCATCAAAACCCTAGAGTGTCTTTCGTTTACGCACCCAGAATGCGTAGATTCGGACAGTCAGTATTCCGTTGAACGTATTGCATTCGATTTATTCGAAACATGAGCGGTGAACCAAAGCCCACAAAACTGTCGCTTCCCTTTGTTGGGGAATCTTTCCGCCGGTTCGGCAGTGATGCACTATGGCCCTGACTCGTCACGGATCGTCGCAATCGGACTGGAGTGCTAAAGGTTTAGGACGCCAAACCTATTGCGATCTTTGGGCACAATCCCCTTGAACGCTCAGCATCGATCGAGCAAAATACTAACGACCTAACAATATCTCTACTTGATGACTTACACAGTCGTCCACAAGACGAACGAAATGTTCGGCCTGCTCAACGCCGTCGACCTTGAGTGATTGGATCGTGCTGCCAAGGCCGCTACATGTCACATTGATGTGATACACCGTTTCTCGATATCGATAATGTATTTTGAAAGACGGCCAGTCTTTCGGTGGCCTTGGATTGAATCGTAACTTGTCGACGTCCAAGTGGAGTCCCAGTAGTGATTCTATGATGAGACGATACATCCAACCGGCCGAACCCGTATACCAAGTCCAACCGCCTCGACCTACATGCGGAGCGACTCCATAAACATCCGCCGCGACGACATAAGGTTCCGCCCGGTATTTTCCGGTCCCTGCGGTTGTCGATCCATGATGGATTGGATTGATCATCGCAAACAGTTCCCACGCTCGATCGGTGGCCCCCATCTCCGCGAAAGCCATTGCCGTCCAGATTGCTCCATGCGTGTATTGCCCGCCATTTTCGCGAACACCTGGAACGTAACCCTTGATATAACCTGGGTTGAGGTCCGATTTGTCGAACGGTGGGTCGAGAAGAAGGATCAGTTGATCATCGCGTTTCACAAGCCGTTCGTAGACGCTTTGCATAGCAACCGTCGTCCGGTCCTGGGTACCAGCCCCTGACAACACCGACCAGCTCTGCGAGATTGAATCGATTTGGCATTCCACATTCTCGGACGAACCGAGTGGCGTTCCATCATCAAAGTAAGCTCGACGATACCATCGGCCGTCCCAGCCAGACGCAGCGATATTCCCTCGCAATCGACCGGCTTCTAGCTCCAGTCGATCTGCTGTACCGAAATCGCCACGTTGCCTTGCGAGCGTCGCAAACTTACCAAGCACTTCGTATAGGAAAAAAGCCAACCAAACGCTTTCCCCTTTTCCATGCTGTCCGACAAGATTCATTCCGTCATTCCAATCACCGCACCCCATGAGCGGCAATCCATGCGTTCCAAACTTCATTGCTCGATCTATGGCTCTCAAGGCGTGGTCGTAGACCGAACCGATGTCCTCGGAAATTTGCGGCAGATCGTAGTTCGCTTCTTCGTCATCGTGCAATAACCTTGACGTCAAGTAAGGAATCGGTTCATCGAGCAAACCCGTATCACCCGTCATTTGAACATAGCGGCAAAGCGACAGCGGAAGCCACAAGAGGTCATCCGAGAATTTAGTACGAACGCCTCTACCGACTGGCGGATGCCACCAGTGCTGCACGTCTCCTTCGCGAAACTGCCGCGATGCGGCCCGTTGAATCTGCTCTCGGAACAAGCTAGGTTCGGCGTGGATGAGGGCCATTGCATCTTGAAGCTGATCGCGAAAACCGTAAGCTCCACCGGACTGATAAAATCCGGACCGAGCCCACATGCGACAAGAGAGGGTCTGGTAAATGAGCCAACCATTAGCCAAAAAGTCGACCGAGGGATCTGGTGTCTCAATGCGGACAGCACCCAGTGTTTGGCTCCAGTAGTGCCAAACGTCTTCGAGGGCCTTGTAGCTGTTCGCCGTCCCTCGCGTTTTGTGAATCAACTGTCGAGCATCGTCTTCGTTCCTTGCCGAGCCGATCGTAAACATCACCGTCTTTTCGTCACCGTCGTCGATGGACATGGGGGTCTGAATCGCCGCGCAGGGATCCAGCCCTGCGCCTACGCGATTCGCTAACTTGGTTCGCCGCATGGCCGATGGATTTGACGTGCTCCCATTTCGGCCAAGAAACTCCGTTCGATCGCAAGTGATCGAACGATTTGTCTCACTGCAATCTACAAAAGCGACCCTTTCCGCAAACTCGGGACTGTAAGGATTCCTAGCAAAAATAGCACCCGTCACAGGGTCTATCTCAGTCACAACGTGCATAAGCGATTTGCTACGAACTTCGCCAAGGACCCATTCCCAGTAACCGGTCGCGGACAGGCTCCGCTCCCTACCTGAGTGGTTAGTGACCTTCAACCGTGCATACTTAATCGGTTCATCCATCGAGACGTAAATGCAAAGCTCTGTTGTAATACCGTCTTCGGTATAATCAAATATGCTGTAACCGAATCCGTGCCGAGAAACATACGTTCCAGTTCCTCGAGCAGGCGATGGTGATGGCGACCAGAATTTTCCAGTATCCTCATCTCGCAGATAGATGGCTTCGCTCGCCGTATCCGAGACAGGGTCATTGTTCCAAGTCGTCAAACGAAACTCATGACTGTTTTCTGTCCAGGTGTACGCGCTGCCGCTCTCTGAGATCACAGTGCCAATCTTGGCGTTGGCGATGACATTGACCCAAGGTGCTGGCGTAGCATCCCCTGGCTTGAGCGTGATGACATACTCTCGCCCATCCCCACTAAAGCCTCCGATGCCATTGTCAAATTTTAGGTCGCGTTTTGGAGGTTCCGTTGTTGAATCGACTTCAAGCCTAGCTTTCGTTGCCCTAAATCGAGGCATTGGAGTCTCAGGACGAATACGACGATTGACTTGATCGATCAATGTTCCTGCGTCATCCTGCAGAACAATCCTCGCGACGGTTTGCAGCAGAGCGCGGTCCTCTTCGGACATGTGCTCACCACGACGCACAAACACACCACCCGGCTTATCGACCAAGGAAGCTTCGGGGCTTGCCGATACAATGTCCAAGATGGATTCTTGCAGCGACTGACGATAGACCGAGTCATCTTCATTCCAAATGACCAAGTCAACCGCGAGCCCCTTCATTCTCCAATAAGCATGCGCCCGAACGGCCTCGCGCACCAAATCCAGTTTTTCCACATCGCGGATTCGAATTAGAACAATTGGTAGGTCCCCTGAAATTCCATAGCTCCAGAGGCCTGATTGGCCTCGGCGGTTTTGGATGAGAACACTCGCTTTGGCACGCCGCATCCCTGATGCATAGATGATGGAACCGGCCAAGCGACTGTATGCCAACGCCTCGGACTCCGTCGCGTTAAGTTGTTGAAGCATGATGAGACCGCGGGTCCAAGCGAGTTCAAAGACTCGGTCCGCCATACTTGGGTCTAAATATTTCTCTACCATCGCCTTCGCAATTTCACGCGATTCCCCTACCCCCGTAATCGCATCGACTGTAACCGTCTCATTGGGCTGAAGGAGGATAACTTTTCGAATGCTTACGATCGGATCGAGAGTTGCCCCCTGACTATTTGAGAGCGGGCCTCGACCTTTAAGAGACAATGGGGAAGCGGCCGTTTGGCCGCGTCCGAGAAACCGCATTCGGTCGGTCTCATAGGATGTTTGTTCCACCTGCGTGCCAGTCGAGGTCATCATGTGGACCATCCAAGGTGGCTGCTCTTCTGCCGATCGAGGTCGACGGGTGCAAAGGATGGCTCCATGTGAAGGCAATAGTTCCGTTTGTACAAAAAGATTGCTAAAAGCTTGATGAGATTCGTCCTGGGATTGCGGAGCCAAGACTACTTCCGTGTAGCTGGTAAGCTCAATGCGGCGAACGCGATCGGAACGGTTCGTGATCTTCGTTCGACGCACCTCCAAGTCGTCTTCCGACGCGACGCTAATCATCGTGTGCATCTCGATTTGTTCATCGATCCGGCGGAATTCGGCTCGCGACTGCGTGAAGATGGCTTCGTACTTTTTGGCGATCGTCGTTGTTGGTTGCCATGCAGTCGACCAGACCGTATCGCTGTCCAAATCTCGGATGTAGCAAAAGTTGCCCCAACAATCCCTTGTTGGATCTTCACGCCAACGCGTTACGGATATCCCTCGCCAGCGACTATAACCACCACCTGCACTGCTGATAGCGACATGGTACAGGCCATTGGAAAGGAGATGCACGTCAGGCACGGCGGTCGTCGGGTCTGTTATCACACGCATGGTGCCAGATTCTTCTGCCGCCGATGTGCGGGTTGCGTTCGCTTCGTTCGCATGTGGGAAGAGCGGCACGGTGGTACGCGGCACACGTTCCTGAAGCAGTAGTTCCGTTGAACGAAACGCGAGGTCCAAATTGAACCGCTGCTGCATCGGCTTGTCCAACAGAACGTAGGCAAAAGAAAGCAAACTCATGCTGGCATGATGCGCCATATATTGTCGAATCGTAACACTGCTTGTTCCGGGCGGCAATCGAGAAGCGGTGTAGTCGATGGCTTCATAGAATCCGTATCCGCCTGCTCGTTCTTCGCGTGCCAGCCGTTCGAGATTTTGACAAGCCAGATCTGGAGAAACCATCAATGCCAAAGCCGAAGCGTAGGGTGCAATAACCAAATCGTCCGCAAGCCCACGTTTTAATCCCAAGCCTGGAACGCCAAAAGCGCGATATTGATAGTTTAGATTGAGATCGAAAGCGTTGTATCCTGATTCAGAAACGCCCCACGGTACACCGCGCTGACGCCCGTACTCCATTTGCCGCGCGACGACAGCTCGATAAGTCTGGTCGAGCAATGTGTAATCGTAAGTCGGCATCACTAACAGGGGCATTAAGTACTCAAACATGGAGCCGCTCCAACTCAAGAGGGCAGGCTCTCCTTTGGTGCTCGTAAGCAGTCGCCCCAATGCAAACCACTGCTCTTGCCCAAGTTGGCCTTGCGCAATAAGCACATACGTTGCAAGGCGAGCTTCTGACGCTAACAAGTCATAACAGCCTGAGTCTACTTGGTTCTCAGTAACGTTAAAACCGATCGCGAACAGGTCTCTCATCTTGCTTTCCAAGAAACTGAAATCCATGTCGGCGACTTCCCTGCACTCAAGACACAAATGACCAATTTCGCGTATCCGAAACGATGCGAACTCAGCAGCCGCTAACATCGAGGATTGCAACGAGTCCAACCTTGCGTTCAATTTCGAGGCGGTAGTATCCGTTCCTTGGTTCTCCAAGTTGCGATGAGACCGAAGAGAATCAATCAAAGAACAGACGGACTCAGGCAGTGACGCAATGCCTCGAAGTGTCGGATTTGAAGTTACTCGATTTAACTCCGCGCGAAGCTTTTGCAGCAGCTCTCGGCTCGCCTGAGTCTGCTCGCCCCAAGCTTGTTCGGCCGGCATTCCTAATGTGGACCACTCGGCCATCGATCTCAAATCCGCGAGCTGTTCATCGCAGGTTTTGGCAATAACATTGCACCACCAAATGGATTCGCTCTGGGGATCCATAGTTGTGGCCAACTCCGACATTTCGCTTTTGAGCTTAGGCAAATAGTCAAATGCGGACCGCAGATTGGCCTTCTGTCCAGTAAGCGAATCCATCAGCAGTTCAATTCGACGATAACTCGTCTTGCCGACCAATCGAGTTGCAACATCGCCTACGCCTGATTCATTCTTTGCCATCTCCTCGAGCAATACACTAAGCGTATCGTGCAGTCCGTCAAAAACACGAGCAGGGACGATCGAGGAATCGAGCATCTGCTCCAAACCAGCCGCCATTACCCGCAGATGCCCGACGAGATTGCCACTGTCGACCGTGGAAACGTATCGAGGCAATAGAGGTGCCAAAGTTTTTGTGTCATACCAATTGAAAAAGTGGCCTCGATGGCGCTCCATCCTAGCAAGAGTTCCAAATGTGTTTTTGGTTCGACTTAGAAGTTTGGAAACGGAACAGTAGCCGAAATCATAGGCTGCCAAATCCGCTAAAAATGCCATCCCGATATTAGTTGGACTGGTTCGGGAAGCCACGACTGTATTCGGATTTACGTGCACATTGTCGGGGGGCAGCCAATTGTCTTCTGCGGTGACAAAGACCTCGAAGTACCGCCAAGTTCGCCGAGCCATACTTCTGAGGAATTTGCGTTGAGGCGCTTTTAGTCGGACTTCGTCTAGCGGTATTACGCGGCTTAACCACCAAGCGATTACCGGTGAAGCGATCCACGCAATCAAGAATGGACTTGCGATAACAAGAACGTAGGGATTTACAATCGCAATGGTTATGAATGCGAAAATGGCAAGCACCGGAGCAACCATCATCGACCGAAAGAACCCGAGCAAATCGGAGCGTGCACTTCGTTCCGAATCGCTTGAAGTTCGCCATTCAAGCAGCCGACGTTTCGTCCAATGAACTCGGACTAACGTACGAACAATCGCATCGATACTTATCCAGACATCGTACGGCAGGAACACGAGCGTAAACAGTGACTGGGCAATAGGCCGAACAATCGCTTGCATTGCAGATCGTACGTGCGTTGCTAAGGAAAGATCAGTAGGCTTGAATGCAAAATCAATCAATGCCGCCATGATCCTGGGAGCGATGACGACCAGGATGACAAACCAAGTTGCGGCAAGAGCAGCCGACGGGCTCGCAAAAATCCAGGTGCTTAACAATAACGCTACCATCGCGATCGGCATCAGGCTTCGGCGGAGGTTATCGAAAATTTTCCACCAGGACAAAGCGGAAATTGGATTGCTTATGTGCGAAGACGGATTGCTTCGCACGCGAGGCAATAGCCACGGGGCGATTTGCCAATCGCCTCGAATCCATCGATGACGCCGACTAACATCGGCCGCGTAACTTGACGGATGATCTTCATACAGCGTTACGTCGCTGATCAGCGCGGAACGCCCAAAGCAACTTTCAAGCAAATCATGGCTCAGAATCGCGTTGTCCGGAAAGTTTCCGCAGCACTTCTCGAACGCGTCCACATCGTAAATCCCCTTGCCGATGAATGAGCCTTCGCCGAACAAATCCTGGTAAACATCCGAAACGACTCGGGTATAGGGATCGATGCTCGGATCAGAACCAATTAATCGAACGAACCACGATCGACGTGAGCTTGCCAAACTTATGGCAACGCGTGGTTGAAGAATAGAGTACCCCGCAGTTATGCGGCCACTATTCTGGTCCATCGAGGGACGGTTAAGTGGATGGGCCATGGACTCAACCAATTTACGCGCTGAATCGCGTGGAAGCTGCGTGTCCGTATCGAGCGTGATCACGTAATTGATCTTCGATAGATCGGCTAAGCTACCCGAGGTATCCGAAAAACGGTTGGTTGCGCCTCGAAGGGTTGCGTTTAGATCCGAAAGCTTGCCTCGCTTGCGTTCAAAACCCATCCACGTACCTTCCGACTCATTCCATTTTCTGCTTCGGTTCAACAGAAAGAAGGTATCGCGACCCTCGAGACCCTCGAGACTATAGGTTTGATTGAGTCGTTCGATTCCGCGTTTAGCATGTGCGACGAGTTCCATGTCATTTGGCATGGTTTCTTGTGCTGCATCCAGAAAGTCGGTTAGTAGGGCAAACTGAAGACAGGAATCTCGGTTTGCTAAATAACGAATCTCCAAGCCTTCCAACAAGTGATCAACGGTTTCGATGCTCGAAATCATCGTGGGAATGACTACGAGCGTACGATATTCTTCTGGAATACCGGCACGAAAATCCATTCGTGGCAAGGCGTTTGGACGCAGAAGTATTGTAGCGAGCCAGTTCACTATCCCCAACCCGAACTGAACTCCGCACATAATAACGGGGACAGCAATCATGCAGCGTAGTAAGATCGAGCTAGAAGCCCATTCGCCAAAGCTGCACATTGCTGCGATGCCAAGCCAAGCGAAAACCAAAATGGCGGCTATGTAAATCGATAGTGGAAATGCCCGTCGCATTTTGTCCATCACAACCGATGCGGTAAGACGCATTTGCACGAGCCGTTCGAGGACGGGTCTTCCATCATCCACGAGATAGTAGCCCACGTGTCGCTTGCGCGAGTTTGGGTCGCTGGCGGTCTCATTTTCAGAAAGCTGAATCGCCCTAAATGCCACATCAAACTCGGAAACTTTCGAGCGTTTCGCGATGGCTTCGACGGCGTGTCGATAGCGATTTCGCGTTGGGAAGTCCATGAGTCCGTAAATCTTAGAAGGATCTCGAGTGAGTGTCAGCTCGACTAAGCTTTGCTTGGCAACGAATTGCGGCCAGTCATGAACACTCAAAAAACGCAAGCTCGTAATGCTGTTACCAACGGAAATCTGCTCTGCAGCTTGCAACTGCCCTTCGTCGAGAATGAGCTGTTCGGTGGAGTAACCTGACTCGGTTAGTCGATGCTCAAGCCAACTATGCACGAGAGCGAAATTTGGATTCTGCCCATGGAGATGGCGAGTCAAATCGGCTAAGAATGCTCCTGAAAGAGGCGGGTTCGATCGAGCCATATCCGCAAGAACCAGTATCAAGTCGGACGGGCACTGCTCAACAGTTGCAATCATTTTTTCTGCCCACTCGGCCGCGAGATTCCGATCTCGACGCCCGATGGCAATGCGTGCTGCGACTCTCCTTAAGTTTTCGATCAACGCCAGTCGTAGCATCAAAGGCAACGCCCAAAGCTCGCCCAGTTGCAGGGGTACGATGGCCTGATAAGCGGCGATGAAGCCGTCGAGTGCCTGCGCATCAACTCTACCATCCGTATGAGAAATCAGCTCGAGCGAAATTCCGTATACGCGAGGGTAATCTGCCGCAGGCCCGTTGGTCAGGCGAGGTAGTTCTTGGCTGTAAGAGCGAGGCAAGAGTCGGCGAGTCGAATGAATCTGCTCTTCCAGCAGATAAAAATTGTCGAGCAGCCACTCTGCCGCTGGGGAGATCCTTCGATTCTTACTTACGGCTGCCGCAACTTCGTCATATGTCGACTGAAGTATCTTCTCGTTTTCCGCCAACCGATTGATAAGTTTATCGGCTACTTTTCCGACAGCTAGCTTATGGGTTGCAGCCAAATTTCGGGCATGACGCTCAAGCTGATCTGCGCTCAGCAACTCATCTCGGAATGGTTGTTCCAGTCCTGCCGCTTCGGACGCTATCCTTGGCAGCACGCAAGTTGGGTTGGTCGTCTGCGGACTTAACTTTTCTGCCATATCCTATGCCGAGTCTGTCTTTGGTTGAATTTCCAGACTATTCAACGAAAAAGCCGACGCGGCTAATGGTCCCTTTGGGATACACTGCCTCGTCGGCTTACTTGTTGACTAGCGCTCCGGCTGTGCCGAATAGCTCTTCTATATAGTCATCCGAATGATTTTGATTCCGCAATTAGCATAGGCTTTAGAAGCCAAATTGCAAGGTGCATTGTTGGTTGCGTTGACACTGAGAAACTCTCGCGGATTATTCATAACCCGAGGCGTAAGCGAGGGACAAGTAGCAAAATCCATTTCTCACGCGTCGGGTTTCGTTGCGCAAGCCGCCAAGGCATTCGGCAAATTCATGGTAAGAATTCCAGATCCTGACCGAAACTCTTGGCGAGTTTCGCTACCGCAAGATCAACCTGGATGCGGCACAAGTAGTTGCACATCAATTCGAAAAACTTCCATGAATGCACATTGCCTTTGACTCAGATTGCTCTACCATTGCACCCGGCGAGATTGCGTGTGCCTTTTTTAGACTTCAGCGAACTCGTTTAACCACTTACATCGGATGACAAATTACTCGGCAGCTTGCCTGGTCCATTTCGGGCCATCGCCAGGGGCCTGATATAAGTAAGCCGACGCTTTGACGCACTTTCCAAGTGCATCTGTGCGTCGGCTTTTTTCGTTTCTTAGTAGCTGCCGCTACACAATGGTTGAGGTTTTTCAATGACGTGTTTCTCTGAAATTTTTTTCCTTTTCGCGCTAGCACCTCTCTTGGGCTGCAATCAAGGCGCGACTGGCGAGATCGGCGTCGGTGATCCAAAAGCCAATAAATCGGTCTCGGGAAGGGGAGATGACACATTCAGTTTAAGTGTGCCTTTAATGTTGACCTCACTTCAACAAGGTACTCAAGCAGAGGGCATCATCGGGATTAGTCGGGCCAAAAACTTCGATGACGATGTCACCCTTGAATTCAAAAACATTCCTGCAGGCGTGACTATTCAACCCGCACATCCAACCTTCAAGCATGGCGATAGCGATTCCAAAGTTTTGTTCGTTGTCGATGATTCGGCCGCTAAAGGCGAGTTTAAGATTGAGATTTCTGGACACCCAAAGCAAGGAGCCGCTGAAAAAATCGATTTTCGATTTGCAGTCACCGGCAGGGATAGTTTTAGCCTCAACACGCCATTGCTCTCTACACCCCTCAAGCAAGGTGAGTCCGAGTTTAAGTTGGTGACTGCCAAAGACGCTTCCCTTGGTCGTTTTTCCGTCAAGATGAATGGACACCCGATAAGCGGCGATGATAGTTCCAAAAACTTTAATTTTGTTGTTTCGAAAGACGAGTAAGATGAAAGCCAAAACGCACTCCATTCTTACCGTCGTGAACGCAACCGCCGATGTGGAGCGTTCCGTACTGGAACGCTCTGATTCTGACGATCCCCTGCAGATACAAAGCAATTCCATGGAGCACTTGCCTGCAGTCTTGCCAAATCGAATTGCAGATTTTTATCGCGATAGAAAAGACCGGGTTCAACAAAAAACGAATAGCGTTTCTTGGGGGATTTTGTTCGGATCGGAATACATTTGGGCGCCAGAGATCGGCCCGATTTTAATCGTCTGCCCAACCAATACAATAAATCAAACGAAAAAGCAACGAGTTGAGTCGAGTAGTTCGACTCTTTGCAACTGCTGTATTCTGCAGTTTGAAAACCAACTAAGCGCACGCAGTTCCTTACGTATTTTTCACAGCCAATAAACAAAACAATTTAGGTACAAAACCATGTTATGGACAGTCTTTGTCATTCTTTTGATCCTCTGGGCTTTGGGACTCGCAACCGGCGCAACGCTCAATGGATTCATTCATATCCTCTTAATCATTGCAGTTGTTGTGGTACTGCTGCGACTGATTCAAGGGCGCCAGATTGCTTAGGCGGGCGACGTCATTCGATTTACTGTAGTACGACCCCACTCTTAGTACGACCCCACTCTTAGTACGACGCGCACGCTAGTGAACTGATCCGATTCAATAGCTTGCGTGACGTGCTAATACAAACGGCCATCCTGCCTTTCAATCAAAATTCATCAAAACAAGAAAAACCAAATGGTAACAACTCACCCCACAATAACTCTATCCGCCATCGACCGAAAACAAATACGTGATCTCCTCCACATGACAACCGATAGTCGCGACGGCTTCGCGTATGCGGGCAAACGCCTTGCTGAAAAGCAATCGTCGCTTTCAATGCGTTTTCATCGCTACTCACAACAACGCAATGATTTTCTTGAAAAGCTCAAGGAAATGGTTGAAATGAATCATGAAGAGCCAGCCGAGCGCGGCACGGTAGCAGCATCCTTGCACCGCACATGGATGGAACTCAGAGATGAACTCAATGAGGAAGTTGATGTATCGGCGATTGTTGTTGAGGCTCAACGAGGCGAAAGTTATATAAAGCAAGCTTACGAGACTGCAATCGAGACCGTCATTGAACCAGGACTCCAGTCGCTTCTCAAGAGTCAATACGAATCGATTAAAGAATCGTTCTCATGGCTCGCTGGTTTGCAAGACGAAGATGAGAGGCGGAAAGGTAATGCGACTTAGTCGCGTTGCAAAGGTAACCGTCTACTGCGAGCCGGTCAAAGAAGTAGTGTACCCAGGCGCATTCCTGGGGTTGATCATGGGAACCTACACAGTGGGTCTGATCATTGGTCTGCTTTTCGTGGTTGCATCTCTTGACCTATGCCATGGAAATCTTTCCATCGCTCCGCCGGTATGGTCTAAAGAAGCCGCGACGAAAGCTTTTTCGTTAACTACACGTAAAGACAGCGAACAAGAGAAAGTGGTACTCAAGTGATAAATTCCAAGATATCGCGCCCTAATTTAAGTCCAGTCCAATCGACTCGAACGCTATTAGTTGCACATTCGGATCACTATTTGCTCGAGCATCTAGTTCTCGGATTGGAACAGTCAGGTTTTTCGGTGCACTATGCCAACAGTGGGATCAACTGCGTCGCTAAATTGAGATGCATTGCGCCAAATGTTTTGCTTTTGGACCCAAACTTGCTTTGGGGTGGAGGCGATGGTGTGCTCGCTTCGATGATTACGAACCCAGCTTTGGTCTCCATTCCAGTTCTGCTCTTGTTGACCTTTGAGACGGACATGGATTTAGCCAACAGCCTGCGGACCTCGGTAAGTGACGTTCTTTCACTGCCAACCACCCGGGATGTCATTGCAGACCGCTGCTTGGAATTGGCCGAAACCAACAACAGACCAAGTTACCGATTGTAGCGGAAGCCGCCAGGGCTTTCG